>Ga0233438_10006005_pt1 | contig 9974 bp, 6 predicted proteins | sample SI_123_September_FD_182720 | JGI IMG/M metagenome (GOLD analysis project Ga0233438, IMG submission 182720) | Seawater microbial communities from Saanich Inlet, British Columbia, Canada - SI_123_September2016_10_MG | ecosystem: Environmental > Aquatic > Marine > Inlet | place: Canada: British... | reverse complement strand
CAGCGTTTATGACGAGTTCGTTGCGAGGCTGGAAGAAAAGCTCTCGGCAACCCGTGTCGGACATGCCCTCGAGGATGGTGTAGACATGGGTCCTATCGCATCAGAAGAACAGTTGGAAGCCAATCTCGCTTGGATCCAACGTGGGGTGGCAGAAGGCGCCCAACTCACCCAAGGGGGCGAGAGGCTGAGCCTCGATAAACCCGGCTACTACATGTCGCCAGCGCTCTTTATAGATACCGACAACGCCATGGCCATTAATCGCGAAGAATTGTTCGCACCCATAGCGAGTGTCATTAAAGCAAAAGATTACGAGCACGCCCTCGAGATACTCAACGATACCGAGTTTGGCCTCACTGCCGGCATCATTACCCAATCCCTCGCCTTGGCTATGGACTTCAAGAAACGCGCCGTCAGCGGCTGTGTCATGGTGAACCTGCCGACCGCAGGAACCGATTATCATGTGCCCTTCGGGGGGCGCAAAAATTCTAGTTTCGGTCCTCGAGAACAAGGGCAATATGCGCGCGAGTTCTACACGACGGTTAAGACCGCCTATATTCAAGCTTAATTAGCGGGAGCGACTCATGAATCCAGCTTGGACCGTTATTGATGGATTACAGTACTCAGCGTGGTCACGCAATGTTTTTGAACAAATGCGTGCAGGTGGCCTTAACGCTGTCCACGTTACTGTTGCGTACCACGAGACCACCCGCGATACCCTGACACGGCTGGGCGAATGGAACGCTCGCTTTGAGGCATTCCCTGATTTAATCACACCCGTATTCGAGCCGACAGACATTCATCGGGCCAAAAAAGAAGGCAAGATTGGTATCATTTTTGGCGCCCAAAACTGTTCGCCGATTGAAGACGAAATTCGACTCGTTGAAATTATGCGGCGCATGGGCCTTATGATCATGCAGCTGACCTACAACAACCAAAGCCTGCTTGGCTGTGGCTGTTACGAAACTGAGGACAGCGGGCTCACCCGATACGGTAAACAGATTGTACGCGAGATGAATCGGGTGGGCATGGTCATCGACATGTCTCACAGCGCTGAACGCTCGACCCTCGAGGCAATAGAACACTCACAGCAGCCCGTGATTATCTCCCACGCCAACCCCAGTCATTTTCACCCCGCACTGCGCAACAAATCGAACACCGTTATCGACGCCATTGCCGATAATCAGGGTTTGCTGGGCTTTTCTCTGTACCCTTTCCATTTGAAAAACGGCCCGCAATGCTCCCTTGAAGATTTTTGTGACATGGTCGCCTGGACCGCAGACCGCATGGGTATTGATCGCATCGGTCTGGGCTCTGATCTGTGTCAAAACCAACCGCAAAGCGTGCTCGAATGGATGCGTAACGGGCGCTGGTCCAAGGCCATGGATTATGGCGAGGGCTCATCAGCCAACGCAGGTTGGCCTGATGCGCTAACTTGGTTCAAAGACAGCCGCGACTTTCCCAGTATTGCAGCCGCACTTCAGGCCAAAGGCTTCAATGATGAAGAGACGGGAAAAATTATGGGTGGTAATTGGGTAGACCTATTAACCCGCGTCGCCAAACCTCAGGGCATCAAGTCGCTTTCTGTAGAGGACGCTGCATGATCGACGCGGTCTTACAAGCCGCTCGTGTTGCACCCGCGCTGCGACCACAGAACCTAGTGATGGACCTCGAAAGGCTAGGCACTCTCGTCCCAAGTCGCCTAAGCTTTGCCCGAAGCCTTATACGTCAAATGGCGCGACAACGCTGGCAAATCACGCAGGAATATTTTGCCTTGGATGACGGTGGCTACGGTGAAGTCATCTACCGGGTGCAAACGCCCCATGGTCGATACCACGTGGTTATTTTCTCGCAACATATCACCGACGAAGAGCGCACCGACCGCGTCATTGCCAACGCCTGGGACATTACTTTTGGCCTAGTTGAGGGCGATGTAGAAGACTCGCTTTTCACAACACTCGCCGAAAACGTTCCACTTCAAGAGGCAGGTCGACAACACCCCCGTTTACTAGTTATCTCTCGGGCCAATAAGAGTCTGCGCAATTTTGAAGTGTTTGTGCAGGCGCTCGCAGCGGGAGAGCAGCCCCCAGTAGAAGCCATTCGCGAAGTGGGCTACCTTTATCGCACTACAGCCGTGTACGGCAATGGTAAATTCGGTATTGCCGATTACGGTCGTCTACAAGGCAACCCAGACTTTCGATACCCTTTTTCAGCCCAGATGACCGCGGTCTATGTTTTGCGACAATTTTCCATAGACCAAGCAGAGCACTTGGCACGAGTAGCGGCTCCTGAGACGGCGGTTCCCCTCGCTATTGAATTACAGCGCTATCTAGGCATTGGAAATTCTACCGGTTTAGGCATGGCACCCTTCCTTATTCGCCATCCGCAATTGATCAATCAATGGATTCATGCCCGTGAACAGGCATTGGCGACAGCCAAAGCCCAGATACCCTCAGAGCTAAGTCGAGAACGCCTCCTGGCGCTGTGCCTCCGAGCCCAACGCTACCTAGACGAAACCTCGGTCGAAAATACTGCTCAGGCAGAACGCAATGCCACGGTTGTGGAAGAGCTGACGGATATCATTCCGTGGCTTGAGCAGATCACACTCCATGAGACGTTGTGGCAGCAACTCACTGACTGGTCAGAGGCCGCTCAGACTACCGACACCCAAGAGCTTTTGAATACGCTACTGATCGAACTCTACCCAGAGTCAGTCGACATGCTCGAGGATGCCATGGCCGTTGAAGAAAAGCTTGAGCTGATACCCGATATGCCTCTTGTCCAGCTGAAGCAAGTTATTGAGACCCAGTTCGACTGGGCGCTGTCCGAAGATTTCGAGACTCCGGAAGCGAAGCATTGGTTTTGGTATCAGTCAGTAGAAAAAGAGGAGCCAAGACTGGGCGTTCGTGGCGTTGATCCTGGGGAGAACAAAGAACTACCACTAGCCATTGCACCTCGCGTGCAACGCAGCTACGCGGCGCTTACTGAGTTTCTACAGAGCAATCCCAAGGCGCTCACGATTGACTTTCTTCTGGCACAACCAAAGCACATGGAAAGTATTCGTCGCATTCAAACCATGGCCACCACCGCCTACGGCGAGATTCAGGGCAATTTGTGGCACCGTGACATGAAGCCCATGCACTTACTGCGGGCCAAACTCTCATTTTTGGGCGCCAATCGCTTTGACCCCCGTGGGGATCGTTGGGTTCGCGTCACTTTTTTCCAGGGTGCCCCACTCATTGACGAACTTAATGGAGAGCCTACCGACCTTTTTGCTTTCGATGACTGGAGCTACGCCTCAGCGCCGACCGACTTAAAAGTGGGCGAGGATTTTGACACTGTGGAAAATCATGAAAGTCTCGTTTAACGAACTCCAAGGTCTGTCCCGCAAAGCCTTTATTGGTATTGGCTTTGCCGAGGGCCATGCTGATGACGCCGCCGATATGGTGACCTGGATGGAAAGTTACGATCTACATGGTCTTGAGGCACTGAACTTGGGACTCGAGCATTTGATCGGGGAAGACCCCGATTCTTATCCTGAAATTCTTTATCAAGATAGTGATTTAGCCGTTGTCGATGGCCACAACCTGAGCGTGTTACGGGCATGTAATTTGGCACTGGAACTGGCCTTCGCTAAAGCGCGATCCCGGGGCCTCTCAGTGATAAAAATAAGGCGTTGTCGACAACGGCAATTGATCATGGGCTACCTTGCCAGGTTGTCGGCGCGAGGCATGAATGTGACCGCCTTTTGGCGCAATGCGCAGTCCCCACTTACCGAACAAGTAGTGGGGTTTAGGGCCAATTCAACCGTACCATCAATCCGAGTTTATGCGGTTGAGGAAGTTCCCGAGGAAAACGAACCCAACGACGGCATTACGCTGTTTATGGCGAACCACGTTGACCTGCTTCCCACCATGCGCTCCGACTTCAAGTATGACCTGCTCGCCAAACACGATGAGTCTGAGTTACTTGCAGTGAGAGAGCGCGCCATGACTTCAGGTATCGAGGTATCAGGGGAGCTGTGGCTACGACTCAAAGAGCTCGCGCAATATGCTCTGGTTGAATCCTTTGACGCCTCGCGTTTTGGCGCGGGGCCGGCCGAGTGAGGCACCCCTGTGTGATAATGAACTTCAGTACGGTGTCCATTCGCGGCACTGCTAACTCAAAATGTCGATTCGCTTTCATGAAGCCTAATCGACTTCAACTGAAGGGACCCTACTTTGCCGACTGATCATTTATCCAGCACCACGGCGCCTAGGCGCGTCACGGCGCTGTCCGCCCTATTTGTGTGTGCTTTCTTAGCGCTATTCTTCATTGATTCAGCCCTATTTTCACGCTGGATAGACCAATCTTTCAGTTGGAGCGCACAGTACTTTGGGCTGTTTTGGCAATTACTGATGATCGCCAATTTTGCAATTGCGATTTTTCTCGCAACCCGCCCTTACGCCAGGTTCAAATTGGGTGGTCGCGAGACACCCGAGTTTCCAGGGTTCCAGTGGGTCGCCATGGTGTTATGCACCCTACTTGCGGGGGGCGGCGTGTTTTGGGCCGCCGCAGAACCCGTCGCCCACTTCGTTACCGTCCCGCCAGTCTTCACTGATATTACGCCGGGAACCGCTGAGGCGGTTCCACTGGCATTGTCCCAATCGTTTCTACACTGGGGATTTCTCGCCTGGTCAATTCTGGGCAGTCTGACCGCCTTGGTGTTAATGCGATTACATTACGACATGGGATTACCGCTGGCGCCACGAACACTGTTGTATCCGCTCCTTGGCGAAAAAGGCGTCCGAGGACCTATCGGTGATGTCGCTGATGTTGTGTCAATACTTGCGGTATTTGCCGGCACAGTGGGACCGATTGGCTTTTTGGGCCTGCAAATCAGTTACGGACTCAGCTCTCTCTATAACACCCCCGACAGCACCACCATCCAGCTACTCACCATTGCCGGGCTGATGGTCATCTATCTCACCTCGGCAGTCAGTGGTATGCATCGTGGCATTCAGATTTTAAGCCGACTTAATATTGTTCTTGGCGTCGCATTGCTGCTGTTTTTGCTTTTGGCAGGACCTACTGCTTTTATATTTCAGGCATTTTTTGAAGGATTACTCAGCCATTTACGGTGGCTACCTGAACAGGCACTTTATCGCGGTGAGGCAGGCTGGTTTAACGACCCCGGCTGGCTGTCTTACTGGACCATTTTCTTTTGGGGGTGGTTTATCGGTTATGGCCCCATGATGGCCATTTTCATCGCACGTATTAGCCGGGGACGCAGCGCAAGGGAAATTATCATTTTAATGTCTGTGATTGCTCCCTTACTGACCATGGCATGGTTCTCGATTCTTGGGGGCACAGGGTTGGGGCTTGAGATGGCCAACGCAGGAACCATCACCGAGCCTTTCGAGGGCTTTAACCTGCCCGCCGTGTTGCTAGCCATTACTCAATCCATGCCATTTAACGCCATCGTGTCATTTCTATTTCTGATTCTCACAGCGCTCTTTGTTGCTACTACTGGCGACTCCATGACATACAGCTTGTCAGTGGTGTCGGCTGGGCACGACAATCCTCCTCGCTCACTGCGCCTGTTCTGGGGTCTAGCCCTTGGCGTGACGGCCATGATACTGGTGGGGGGGCCCGACGGTGGCGTTGGCAAACTTCAGAACTTTATTGTGGTGACCGCCGTGCCAGTATCCCTACTTTTGCTCCCCTCGCTTTGGGGCGCCCTGCCATTATTGAAGCGACAGCAATGACAAGCCCAATACCCATGCTGCGCACAATCAAGGGCTACCGCAAGGAACCTCACAGACTCGCCAGCGAGGACAGTCCATGCCCCTAGGTCTTTTAAAATATGGGAGAGGTAGTGACTACCCCTTCGAGCGTCAACCCGATCTGCCTGGGCCACGGGAGCTAAAGAAGCACTACGATGTTGTCATTATTGGCGGCGGTGGTCACGGCGTGGCTACCGCTTATTACCTCGCTAAATATCACGGCATTACCAATGTCGCGGTGCTCGAAAAAGCCTATCTGGGCGGCGGCAATACTGCCCGCAATACGGCAGTTATTCGCTCTAACTACCTTACCCCAGAGGGCGTTCGCTTCTACAGTGCCTCAGTGAAACTCTACGAGAATCTCGCCAACGAATTTGACTTCAACATTATGTATTCCCAGCGTGGTCAGCTAACCCTTGCCCATACCGATGCCACGGTGCGGGCGTTCCGACAGCGGGCCGAAGTTAACAAGCACTTTGGTGGCCGTACCGAGATGATTGATCGCCAGAGCATTGCCGAATTGGTGCCTTGCCTTAACCTTGATCCTGCGCAGTTACCGGTTTTAGCCGGACTGTGGCACCAAGATGGCGCTACCGCCCGACACGATGCCGTCGCCTGGGGCTATGCGCGAGGCGCCACGCAGCGTGGCGTGGAATTGCATCAGTTGACTGAAGTCACAGGTATCGAAAGTGAGGCGGGGCAGGTGACGGGCGTAGTGACCAATCGCGGGAAAATTGCGTGTGGCACCGTTATTCAGGCGGTCGCAGGGCACAGCGCAGTAATGTCACAAAAAGCCGGCTTTCCGCTTCCCATAGTGGCCTATCCCCTACAGGCCATGGTCACCCTACCGGTTAAGCCCTTTCTCAACCCCCTGGTGAGTTCGTCCGCGCTGCATTGCTATGTTCAGCAAACCAGCCGCGGCGAGATTGTCATTGGCGGCGGTTCTGACCCCTACCCCCTCTACAACAGTCGCGCCTCATTGCCGCTTAAGGAAAGTTTAATCGCCAGCGCCGTCGATATGTTTCCGTTTCTCAGTGAGATGCGGCTGCTGCGACAATGGGCCGGCATCACTGACATGACTGCCGACTACAGCCCGATCATGGGCCTCAGCCCATTAAAAAACTATTACCTTGATGCGGGCTGGGGTACATGGGGATTTAAGGCAACCCCCATCTGTGGCAAGACCATGGCCGAACTCGTCGCCAGTGGCGGCCAAGTACCCACACTTATTCAACCATTCACTCTCGAGCGCTTCGATCACTTTCAACAAGTCAATGAAATGGGCGCAACGGCCGCCAGTCACTAGGGGGATAGATGAAGATAATGCAATGCCCCTTAAATGGGCCAAGAAACATTAGCGAGTTCGTTTACGGAGGGCAGGTTGAACCCATGCCAGATCCTCAGCAGTGCTCTGACAAAGACTGGGCGAGCTACGTATTTTATGACAACAATGCCATTGGCATCGTGCGGGAATGGTGGCAACACGCCCCCAGTAGCTATTGGTTTATTGCAGAACGCCATAATGCCAGCGACGACATTTTGCGTACCTATGACCCCGGCGAATTATTTAGCGAGCGCGTTGACTTCACGACTGGCGAGAACGAACCATGAGCCCTTCTAGACTCGAGCACCCCTTTGGCCAATTGATCGACCGTGATACCCCGGTAACTTTTGAATTTGAAGGGGAAGCCGTACAGGGCTATGCGGGAGACAATGTGGCCTCCGCCCTGATTGGCGAGGGGCGCTGGCTCATGTCGCGCTCTTTTAAATACCATCGTCCCAGGGGACCACTGTCACTAGCAGGTCACGACGCTAACACCCTAATACAGACCCCTACCGCAGCCAACCGACTGGCTGAAGACCTGATGGCAAAAGATCAGGGAACTCTTTCAGGGCAAAACTACTTGGGCTCACTGAAGTTCGATTATTACAGTCTGCTAGACCGACTGGGCCGCTTTTTGCCCGTGGGCTTTTACTACCGAGCCTTCTTCAAGCCGCGAGGTATATGGCGCTTTTGGGAAAACGTTATCCGTAATGCGGCGGGCCTAGGTGTTGCCAATCTCGAGGCCACGCCTCGCTACACCGACAAGCAATATCTGTTTTGTGATGTGGCTGTCATTGGCGCAGGCCCCGCGGGACTGAACGCCGCCCTCACCGCCGCAACGGGCGGCGCCGAAGTGCTACTCGTTGACGAACAAGAGCTTCTGGGTGGCGCACTCACTTATCACCGTTTTACCCTAGAGGATGACAGTCGCACGCAGACCTTGGAGGCTTTATCTACCGCAGTTGCTAATCATGACAAGATCCGCGTGCTGACTGGCGCAACTTGCAATGCCTGGTTTAGCGATCACTACCTACCGGTTTTTCAAGGTGATCGGCTCTATAAAGTACGGGCCAAAACCTGTGTTTTGGCAACCGGTAGTAGTGAGCAACCGGTCGTGTTTCGCAACAATGATTTGCCAGGTATCGTTCTGTGCAGTGGTCTTGAGCGCCTAATGATGCATCATGGAGTTTGCCCTGAGGGCCCAGCGGTCATTCTGGCTGGCAATGACGATGCCTACTTAACAGCTATTACAGCCGCAGAAGCGGGCTTATCTATCGCAGGGGTCGTCGACCTCCGATCGGAGCCTGATGACTTAGCACTGCCTGCGGCACTTAGTGAACGCGGCATAACGCTCTATAAGAGTGCGACGGTTTTTGAGGCCCATAGCGATAAGTCAGGGGCGCAGCTGGGAGCCGTCACAATTTATCCTATCGAAAGTGAAGGCAAGGTAGGCGCGACAGCGGTTCATTTAAAATGTCGTCTGCTCGCCATGTCTGCGGGATTTATGCCCGCCTATCAACTGGCTTGTCATGGCGGCGCTAAACTGGCGTATCACGATGACAAGAGTGAATTTACCCTCACAGAATTGCCAGAGGGAATGCACCTCGCCGGCAGTGTTAACAGCACTCATGATTTAAAGGCTGTCTGTGCCGATGGCCGCAATGCCGGTCGCGGTGCCCTGCGCGCCTTAGCCTTGGAAACCGATAACGATGAAGCGGTTCAGTGTGAACGTCATGTCAACCACCCCTGGCCCATTTTCAAGCACCCAAAGGGGCGCGAGTTTGTCGATTTTGACGAAGACTTGCAGATAAAAGACATCATCAATAGCGCGCGCCTTGGCTATCGCGATATTCAGTTGGTTAAGCGTTACTCCACGGTGGGGATGGGACCCTCCCAAGGGCGTCACTCGGCACTAACGACGGCCCGACTGATCGCTGATGCCACCGAGCGCACCGTCACGGAGACCGGGGTTACAACAGCGCGTCCTCCGGTGAAGCCCGAGTCACTAGGGGTCCTTGCGGGCCGGCGCTTTCACCCCATTAGAAAAACTCCGATGGATCAGCGTCACCTGGCGCTAGGGGCCCATATGATTCCCGCCGGCAGCTGGCGCCGCCCCGCCTTTTACGGGGCTCTCGATCATCGAGCTGCCAATATTGCAGCCGAAGCTCACGCAGTACGAAACGGCGTGGGCATGATCGATGTCAGCACGCTGGGGGGCATTGAACTGCGTGGTCCCGATGCCGCCGAGTTCATGAATCGCATATATACCTATGGGTTCCTAAAACAGCCCGTAGGGAAAACACGCTACGCCGCACTCGCCAATGAACAAGGCGTGATCATCGATGACGGCGTCGCCGCACGGTTGGCGGAAGATCATTTTTATGTAACGGCAACCACCACGGGTGTTGACCGTGTATACAGCGAAATGTTGCGCTGGAATGCGCAATGGCGACTGGATCTAGACATTGCACAGGTGACCTCTGCATATTCGGCGGTTAACGTGGCTGGGCCCTTCTCCCGTGATGTGCTGGAGCAGGCCGGCTGTAATATCGAATTGTCGTCCGAGAGCTTCCCCTATCTCGCTTGTCGCGAGGGTATGGTCGCGGGCATTCCTGCTAGATTAATGCGGGTTGGCTTTGTGGGTGAGCTGGGCTTTGAGCTTCACGTACCGAGTCTGATGGCGCAAACCCTCTGGGATAAGCTGATGGTCGCGGGTGAACCCTTCAATATAAAACCCTTTGGCGTCGAAACTCAGCGCTTACTTCGGTTGGAAAAAGGCCACATTATTATTGGACAGGACACCGATGGCATGAGCCATCCGGGAGAAGTGGGGCTGGCCTGGGCTATTAATCGGAAAAAGGCCTTTTTTGTGGGTCGACGCTCGGTTG
>Ga0233438_10006000_pt1 | contig 9979 bp, 15 predicted proteins | sample SI_123_September_FD_182720 | JGI IMG/M metagenome (GOLD analysis project Ga0233438, IMG submission 182720) | Seawater microbial communities from Saanich Inlet, British Columbia, Canada - SI_123_September2016_10_MG | ecosystem: Environmental > Aquatic > Marine > Inlet | place: Canada: British... | reverse complement strand
AATTCATACCTGAAGGAACATTAATCTTGACCTCAAGACCATTAGGCTCATCTGTTTCTTCACGTAGCAAAAGAGATACTTCGCCCTTTCTTTCTTCGTTTTTATGACATACATAAGTGGACTTTTCACCATCCTTATACGACATAACATGGAATGAATCGGAAATACAGTATGGAGATAAACTGCCGATACCTAAACATCCAGTGAAGTCATTACTGTTTGTTTTTGTAGAAAGACCAATTGTACAATAAGTGTTACGAACTTCATCTTCAGTAAGACCAACGCCGTAATCACGAAAAGACACATAGGGGTTTGAGAAGGTTGGTAGGTGGATATTTACATTTTTAGGTGGAATTCCGCCCTGTTTTTCCAACAGCTTATGGGAATCTACTGCGTTGCAACCAATCTCACGAAGAACTGCTTTCTCTTTATGAGTATAAACTCCATTAGACACCATGTCAAAGATGAAAGACTCGTTGGCGACCGCAAACCCAGTTGTCTCAAATTTGCCATTCTTAACTACATCCGATGGTTTTTCTGTAACAATCATTCTTAGTTCCTTGTGAGGAGGTTGTTGTTGTGAGATTACATTATACGAACTTCGTTCGGAATGTCAAGCGTATTTTAATAAAAAAAATGTTCGGAGGACATACCCTATCCCCCGAACTAATAACTGTCTATCTAAAATGTTATCAACTATATACGTTTAATTTATCTCTTAGGCTATCATACAGCTTTTAATAACGGACATTCTTCGTTGGAACATTTAATTGTCCTACATGAAGCTTTTTCGTTAGCTGGCATCTTGAATATAGAAGTAGCTGGATTAAAAACGTTTCTTGAAATGACTTTCACGTTTCACGACCTTTCTAATAATCCTAAATGAATGGAATTGTCATCTCAGAAATACACCAGTACCAAACGATTACATAAACAAAAACAATTAAAAAAGAAAGCAGATGTTTAAAAAAAGCATAACTAGATTCACTCATAACGTCCACCCAAGTATATTAAAAATTATCGGCATTTATCGTCTTGCTCATCAACGGTTTTGTATTCTCCTACACTACTCATCGTCATTCTCCTGTGGCATATACTCAATACTTAGTGACCAAGCAAAACTGGTAACATCAATACCCTTTTCTCGCAGGGCATCGTAAATGGTTTTGCTGATAAAGTCAGACTCTTGCTGCTCCATATCTTCGCCAGCTAGTTCAATTTCTTTAGTCATAAAGTCGTTCATCGTTTCCTCGTTTATGGTTGGTTACTTAAAGATGAATAAGCACAATAGGATTCGACACATTCTGATGAATTAGCGTTAGTTTTCAGCATTATATCTTAATCAGAAGTATTGTCAAGTAGCTCGTCAATGGTTTTCTTTAATTTTTCTAATTCATCTTGATTTTCCATGCCTTTATCATGCATTATTTGAATAGCTGTCAAAGTCTGCACGTCGCTTCCACCCTTAAGAATGGAGTCAATCATTTTTGAATTATTCCCGCTTATTATAATATCCTCTCTCTCCCTATCTGTTAAGCAGGCGGAAGCAGCACAAATAGTTCCATCGCCATAAGAATAGAGACACTTATTAGAAGAATACTCTGGAAATTTCTCAGCTTCTCCTTTTAGGATTTTAAGACCAAGAATTTTATCAACATTTTTTCTTAGTAGTTCAGTACGTTTTTTTGAAAGTTTCATGCGTTTTCCTTCTGTGTCATCTGGAGTGCCGGATTCATTTATTCACTCCTGTTTTTAATATGCATAATACATTTTTGACCGCCCTTTTTATTTACGAACGGGTCTTCAATCTTTTCTTTTAAGAACTCATTGATTAAATCAAGCCTTAAACATCCTGAACCAAAAGCATTCCAAACAGCTCCACTTAGTTCCGGCTTACTCATATAACAATAAGAACCACCCCTATAGTCTTTAGCAATCCAGAAATCATTTAAAAAATCGAGACCATTCCATTGTTTTTTGACTATAAAGTAGCTGTTATAATGATCGAATAGAGCCATATCTAAAATATCATGCTTATTAATGTAATACTCTCCCTTTTCTGGTTTACCATATCTAACTAGATCATAGCCATCAGGAATACTAACTTCAACTTCAACTGTTTGTTTATTCATTATTTAATCCAATTTAAATCTTTCAAGAACTTTTTCTAATTATAAATTAAAATTCGGGGCTTTTTCTTTTATTTGTTTTTATGGACAAAATCTGTTCGTTAAATTTATCGTCATCTAAATTCTCAAAGATATGATAATCTAATGCGTCTTCTAGTGAGATAACACCCCGACCACTATCCACGTTAGATATCCAGTTTACCATATCTTCCTCTGCTTGTCTAGACATTTTCTCTACCCATATAGCAATAATTTCCTCTTTACTACAGTTAATAGCATAAATAGTATCACTTACAGTAGAGTACAAACCAAACTTGTTGTTGTCTTGAACGATTAGTCTAGTAGCCATTTGTTTTTTCTCTTTTTTCTCTGAGATTCGAGGTGTTTTTCTATTGTTATTCTATAAATAAACACTTATTAATAACAAATATTATACTATAAGACTCTATATAGATAACAAGAAACCACCTAATGATTAGGATAATAGGGGGTGTTTTGGGCGGAATGTTGAAAATCAGACTTTGATCCTACCTGCCTCCGGCACAATAACATCCCAACTACTGTCACCGTAAGGACTTACGACGATCACTAATTCAACGTTTTTATCAAATTTCTGCGTACTTTTAGCACGACTTCGACGCTTTTGACTCCATTTCTGTAATTTCTTAACGACTTTTTGCCTCTTATGATAGGAAGCATAACATCATTTTTAGTAAAGTCAAGCTATTTCTTACAATTTTGCTCACTTTCAGGGGTGTTTACATACCATATCTAGTGGTTTTAGACCTTCTTTGTCTAGCTACTTTTAGCTCGTACTTTAGGGGGGTAAAAGGTATAATCGGCTAGGTAAAACACTAGGTTTGCGAAAACGGCATTTTGTCAAAAATATGGCAAAACCACTACATTTTTATATCAAACAATTCTTCAATATCTTCCTCAGTCATCAACCCCTTCTCAAGAGCTTTGTTTATTAACAATCGGACATCGTCTGGTGGTACGTATTGAGGAAATAATTTCTCGATTAACAACTTGACATACTTAGTATCTCGTCTGCCGTTCTGATATAGACTGACAACTAATCGTCCGTCCTTCCTTTTGGTTGCGTTCTTTTCTTTAAGAGTCTTCTTGTTTCTAATAGCTCCGCCATAACTGATTTCGAATTTATCAAAGTCCGGTATTGTCCGCCATTCGTTAGTCATGATTATACCTTATCATAAAACAAGTAAAAGAAGAAGGATGGATTAGCGATAGTCGTTAGCCTCTGACTCAGAATCAAATGGTCCATGTATTGTAGCATCTCCAATATGTTTAGATTGACAGTTTTCACCCCACATTGCTACAAAATACTTATTATTACATTCAGGTAAAATATCAAAGTTTTCATCAATAAATTCTGAAAATTGACATGGATCATCATAACCGTAAATTCTATCGACTAATTGATCCGAGGACATTGTTTCTAATTTTAGCATTTTTACCCCATGTTAATATGAATCTTGCTTATGATTGTATTATACCATATCTTTGTTTAAGTGCAATAGCTAATTCACTCCCGGCGGCATTCTCTCTAACAGTGCATATTTCATAACATTTGAATACCTGCCAAGCATACTAGTAATTAATTCAATTTCTTCATTACTGAAGCCATCGACAATTTCTTGATTATCTTTAATAACTTCGTTTGCCGCATCAGTAGATAATTCAGCGAGATAGTCACTTAAACCAATAGTCAAGATGGACGGGTTTTTAGTAATTTTTTCTTTGATCTCTGGAATTAACTCAACGAGTTTATCCTCTATGAGATTAAGGATTTTTCCTAATTCTTTGTTCATTAATTCTCCAATAAAATAATTCAGTCAACGCTTAATTGTCACAGAAATGTAAAAGTTTTGTAAAAACGAATTATTTTGGACAAAATTGAAAAAAAGTGAATATTGGTACAGCCGCGACAAATTTTTGCGGCATATAGTATAGTAAATTCATCCTTACTCAATAAGAGCGTTTTAGCTCTTTGAGCCTTGTTATACAATAAGACTCTTAAAAAAGAAAGTATCAAAAAGGTTAAAAAAGTAAAATAATAAACTTTCCTTTTGAAGAGTTAACTTTTAAAGTAAGGGAGATTCTACCTTGACTTTTAGTTATCTATTCCCTGAATGTTTCTTTAATTACTTTAGTGGGGTCTCTACAAAAGCATCTTTTTCCCTTTCGGCGTTGGAGCAGCTTTCTACGACCACTTCACCCCGAATGTTATACTTGAATCCACACTCTATCATGACATAAAGATAACTCGTAAATTTCTTTAGTAGTGACTTTTCTACCCTGACGCATTAAAGGAGCTATATAATGAAATGTACATAAATAAACATTTTCAATAGATACTCTATATGTATTATCTCCGTTTGAGAATACGCCCCTCTCGTTAATAACTTCTTCAAAAGTCATCTTCTCCTTATAAATCTCAAACTCGCCAGACGTATATCTAAAAGTAGTTGGTTCCCCGTCTTGTGTATAAAGAACCATATTTTTTGTATCAAACCAAATATATTTATCTTTAGTCCATACTTTTCTCCTAACCTTCTTGCCTTCTAGTAGTGACTCTCTTGTTTCTTGTAAATTCATTACTTCTCCTTTTGGTTATTTCCGATTTTCCGACGAACACTACTATTTTCTATGTTGTATTAATACATTTAATTAATCCTTACTCGAACGTAGTAGTGAGAGCTTAGGTTAAACAAAAAACCACTTCTTCACAATAACAAATAAAAAAGAAAGGTGTATAAGGAGAAAACACATATTCTTTCTTTACTTGTTCTTGTTAGACAAGGAGAAACGGGAATATGTTTATACTGTATACCAGATTTTATCATCAGGTTGAATTAAGTCAATGAGTTCTTTAATAGATAGTATTTTAAATCCTCTCCTAACAGCATAAAAGTCAATGATAAGTTCATAATCCCCATTTGAGATAACTCCCCCGATTTTAGCTGCTTCGGCAAAAGTCATTTCTTCTTTGAAAAATTCCCAATCATCTACATCTTCAAGTAAGCTGGAAAATGCGTTATAAGGAACTCCCAATTCACTCACAACACAAAGAATCTCTTTATTGTAACTTATATAATCTTCTTCATGCCATCCCTTTCTACGAACTTTCTTACCTTCTAGTAGTGCTTCTTTAGCTTTTTTAGTGTTCATATTATTCCTTAGCATAAACAATTAAAATAGGGTGTAATGTGAAATTGAGGTTTGTTTTAAACCAATTGATATTTTTCTTTTTAAGAGTTATAACATCAATGTTAATTTTGGTCAAGGAAAATCCCGGAATTTTGTCAAAATAGTTTATGAGAACATATCGTTCGGATTTCTGTCCTTAAATAAATTTGAAACAGCATTAACAATCGGACGTAAGTTATTAACCTCATTCTCCATATCAATCATATTATCCCATATACGCTCAATGGCTTCTTTCTCGCCATCTGATAGGTTGTTGCTTTCAATTAGGTCGAAGTAGTCGTCTTGTAGGCTCATTGATCTGCCTTCTTTCTTTACTTGTTCCCGCCTCGCGGGATTGGTTTAACAGAGTATTACTAATACGCCCCTAGATCACACAGAATGCTCTCTACTTCGTTTAAATACAAAAGAAGACACATAGTACATACCTACGTGCCTTGCCGCTGGAGGACGAAGTGCTGACACCCGCAAGGGAGCGGTTAAATACAAGTGATTCACTGTACGTGCCGTAACGCCTTCAATATAGTTAAGTAAAACCCCGCCTCTTAAGGGGAGCAATTAAGTGCAGGTAATACACTACGTGCCTACGCGACTACCAATAGAAACCAAAAAACCCCGACTCTTCAGGGGGAGCAGCGAAAAACAGGCGAGACACATTACATGTCCCACCTGCGTAGATTCGGCGTCAGCCGTTAGTATCCAATTTCATCGTCAAACTCGTGACGACGTTTCTTATTGCGATTAACCAATTCACCCTGATCTAATTCAAGCTCAAGTCGAACGATCTCTTCTTGAAGCTCCTCAATATACGTCCTCACGGACAATAGGTCAGGGTTTGCGTCCAATTCTTTCATCGCAGCAAATTTATTCGTCATTGTAGCCAGTCAATCCTTTCAAGATTCCGACAAAGATAATATAGAAGATCATTTTTCCAAGGTTCATGCGTTTCTCCGAAAATAGGTTTTGTTTGAGAAGTATAATATGCGGGGCTGAATATGTCAACCCCGATTTGAGAGAAAACACTATGCAACAAGAAGTTGTTCCGCTTTCTTGACATAGCGGTCGTTTGCCGCATCAATGATCCGACTGAAGTCAGTTACACTTCCCTTGCGGGTCGCATCATGCTGGACGTAACCCTGAATCCCATTGAACATTTGCCACGCAGACACTTTGCCATCCAGAGCAGTTTGTCCAGTTCGTGCCTGTTCATTCAGGATTCGCTTAACGATAGCTTCAGTTCGATTCTTGTGTATCGTCGCACCTCGACCAGTTTCCTTTTCTGGTTCACCGTATACTTGCTTCAGGATATCCGCTATGACCACCTTTTGTGAAGCCATCTGCTGGATGACCAACGATAGGTCTGCCCAGCTTTCTTTAAGTACGTTGAACTGTTCAATAAGTTCGTTCATGTTGGATCGCAATCCAGAACTATGTCGGATTGAAACGGTCGTTGAATCAACACTGCGGAGCATTGACATGTTCGCACATAGGTCGCGATAGAATCCCATCGTTGCCGTGAATGCACGTCCATTATAAGACGCATTGATAATGACTCGCGGCACGATACCATCATTTCGGAATATTTCCAGCCGTTCCGTCTTGTTCGGCATCAGGTTGACAAAGTGACCATTTCGAAAATAACAATCAACGTCGATATCTCCTTCAAAGGCATTCGCACCAGCCTCGACCAACGATAGCACATCGTCGGATGTATGTGGAACGTATTGCTTAGTTACCGATTGTTTGCTGATGCACTCAGCAGTGTCGCTGCGGAATAGACCATATAGCGGAGTCGCCATGTTGTCAGGTCCGGACAGTTTGAACTTGTCTACTTGAAAATCGAATTTAGTAATGACAGTTGAAACGATATCTTGAGTAAGCATTTGGTGTTCCTTTCAGGGAACTAGTAAAGAGAAGTAGTTGTGAGTCTTAATTATAGCTTGCTGTGGCATTTTTGTCAAGTCGCCGCCGCCTTTTCTTGCTGATTTTCTTAAGGATTTCTGTTGGTTCCCATCGGGACTTACCGTTACGAGAACCACTCATGCCACGCTTGATTTTCACCATTTCATATCCTTGTATAAATCATCGATGTGATCCCAATTGTCTTGAGCAATCTCTTCTTGATAAGCCCGATTGTCTTCGCACTCGTACCCCCACAAGTCCCACTCGTATTCGTCTTGCAAGTGTTCCTCAAGATCACGGCTTGCCTGATCAGCAAGCATCTTAAGATCGACAAGATTCATCTCATCATACCTGAAGCGTGGACGATAGCCCCAAAGCTCCTTGTAATCATCAGAAATGTTGTTTATTAAAACGTCGCGAATTTTCATCGCTTTAACCTTGTTTGTTGTTTCCTTGTTGAGTCTGAATTATAGCACGCTTTGCGAGAATGTCAATCGTTTTCTACTTCGATTGTAATATCTTCCCAATTACTATCATTAGAATTCGTGATTTGTTTAGCTAAATCCTCAATGATATAATGTTCTCTGTCATCTTCATTCAATGCCGCATATTCGTCGCCTGTGATGATAGGCTTTATACCTTCCGTGATAGCTTGGAAGCTATATTCTGACGCATCGCCCACGATCCAGCCGATAAACTCTACTGCAATTTTCATGGTGTCCTCTTTTATTTGTTGATTTTAACAAAAATTCGCGTGAATGTCAAGCGTTATCGCTGAGAATTATTTAACTTGTTTCTTTCGAAACAACCTTGATTGAATCCTTTGCCCCCTCTTCACTCCTCTATTATAACAAACCATCCCGGAAAGTCAAGGGGGAAAATAAAGAAAAGTCGATTCCCATTCGTGAGAGTCGGATTCCCAATGTTGAGAAAATGCCAATGGCACGTTATTTGCGAGCGCCCGAAAAGGGGCGCTGCGTTGCAGCGTCTTAGTCGTTATAGTCTCGTAGATTTGTACAGTATAACAAAACATACCGCTGAAATTAACAGGGAAATTCCTATTGCACACATAAAGAAAAGGTCATACATTATTCCACCATTCCAATCGTCCAAGAGTCATGTTGTGAATTTTTGCAACGAAAAGCATTTTAGTTTCCTTCGGTAATTCGATCATGGTTTGTGGAAATAGGGGCAAAGGAGTGGAACGGATGGGACTCGAACCCATAACCTACGCTTTATGAGAGCGTTGCTCTAACCGATTGAGCTACCGTTCCTGTTTTCGGCTGGACTCACTTGTGGTGGACCATTCAATTCAATACGTGAAACCGGCGTTTTGATTTTTTCTAGCTATAGTTGAAGAAAATGTAAACTGCAAAAAACAAAAAAGAGGTCTACTGGACATTCCGCACAAGTTTAAGTCGTTGTGGGCATCCGAATCCCTGATGACTAGACTAATCTATTTTACAACTTAGATTTCTGAAACTGGAGTTGCTACGTTCGTTTTTTTTAGCTTCTGTCTGACTAGTACGCCAGACAGTATACTCGCGAGATAAACGATAGTAAAGAACTCGCGTCAGCACTGATTCAGTCATCATCAAGAAATCCGAGTATAAACCCGAACAATCCTAAAAACGCCATGATTGTAGCGAACTGGTCTTCGCTCATTTAGCACCAGCTCTTGAGTATGAAAATTGCACACCCTCATTTTTTAGTCGCTTTTTAGCTTCTGCTGCTTCCGACCCCTTTGGTTGAGTACCGTGAATAAGTAAAGCAAAATCCATATCTTTGATTGTAGGATCGGCTGCGTGGCTGTCGTCATGGTCGATGTCCATTGTAGTATCTTCTGGATGAAGAACAACCTTTACTGACCGCAATTTTTCAGATTCGATTAAATTATCGCGACGACCACCATAGCTTGCTGTCAGGATAAAATTCTCAGGGATAGATTCTTTGCGAAGCACCCAGTATGGCAGGGACTTAGTATAAGCATAGAACAATCTGTCAGGATTATTTTTTGCAATCTCAATCCACGCATCAAAGTAATCTTGCGAAAAGAAATCTCCAGCAACATGGATTCGGCAGATTCCAAGGTTATTTGGCAGAACGTCTTGAATCATTTCTACAATTTCACCAGTCGATTTTTGTCGCAGATTTGTGAAATTACCCTTGCGAGAATTGTAGACGTTTGTAAACAATGCTTCTTGTGATGCCGAAAAGCAACGAAACTTAGTTTTCTTTCCGTCTTTGATCTTACGTTTTCCCCCTTCAATTACAACCTTGCTAGAGCACTCCTCTGCAAACGGGCAGGAATGACCAGATAGAAGGTCAAAGCTATAAACTTTCCGTTTGTTAGCAAGAAATGGTTTCAGTGATTTTACCTTAGAGAGTGACTTGATTTTGACATTTGCCGCACTGAACTTAAGCATTTTAGCTTTCCCGTGTTTGATTTGTTATGGTCTTATTATAGCTTACTTCGCAAGAATGTCAAGCGTTATTTTGAAGATTTTCCTTGAGATTTTTAATTTGCTTTTCAGAAATTTCCATTTTTATTTCCTTAGAGTTTGTTTCCTTCTTACTCCACCATTATACCATTGCAATTTGAAATGTCAACCCCTAAAATAAAGAAATGTTCATTCCCATGCGTGAGAAGATGATTCCCGATAGTGAGAAAGTGGTATTGGCACACCATTTGCGAGCGCCTGAAAAGGGGCGCTGCGTTG
>Ga0233438_10005995_pt1 | contig 9985 bp, 13 predicted proteins | sample SI_123_September_FD_182720 | JGI IMG/M metagenome (GOLD analysis project Ga0233438, IMG submission 182720) | Seawater microbial communities from Saanich Inlet, British Columbia, Canada - SI_123_September2016_10_MG | ecosystem: Environmental > Aquatic > Marine > Inlet | place: Canada: British... | reverse complement strand
CTAATCCAATAGGAAACTATAAATGTTTCGCTTATGGAAAATCGATATACGCTATAAAAACACGCTATTGTATTGATTTATAAGAATATAGCAAAACACCCCTAAAATTGATATACGATCCTTATAAAAATTGGATATACGCAATGCGTATATTTATATAGTTGTAGGTAATTAAATAGATAATAATAAAACATAGAATATGGGAGTAAAATTTGGAGACATAGATGCTAATCAGATTCTAGAGAATGAATTTAGAATTGGTGTTTTAGAGCATGTAATTGATGCTCTGACAAGAACAAATCCAGGACTCAGTTTGACCAAGAAAGAAATTGAAGACATTAGAGAAAATGTTGCTAATGGATTGAAAAGAAAGTATCCTAATTCAGGTATTGAATATAAAAGAGCGGAATAATGACTGAAGAAGGAAACAACGGAGGATTAGGAAACTCAGGAGGAGTATCCAATCAAAACAATAGTGGACATCTAAGTGGATTCCAAGGTGGTCAACTAGTGACTAAAGAACAGAGAAAAGGAAAACGAGAAAATGTTAGGAGCCAAATTGCTCTAAATTTTATTCTTGGCTTCTTTCTAATAATTTTTATGGCAATGTGTGTTGGTTGGTATTTTGCATTCACAACAGAGCAATTCAAAGACATGCTTGTTGCTATCTCAGGAATACTTGGTGGACCATTGGGTTTTATTATTGGATTCTATTTTAAAGGCTCAACTGAAGAGTAAAACTACCTACAACAAGGTGTATAGCCAATAGTGCATTTAAAGTAAATTAAAGTTCTCCTCTTTGAGCGGGCAACGCCAAAACAAAGTTTTGACGTTTAACATATAGAAAAATATAAATAAAAACATTTGTTTTGGCTTAGTGATAAACCGAAAGTGAAGTGCTTCGAATTAGCCCTACTGTCCATACACAAACCGTTAGCTGTCATATAAAACGACACGAATGAATTTAAATGAACTAAATACAACTGAATTAATCCAAGCATATTCTGAGATTATAAAACAGTTAAAAAAACGTGGAGTAATTCGAACTAAAAATCTTTTTGGAGATTTAGGAGAATATTTAGCAATTGAGTATTTCAACAATACTTCTGGAATGTCAAATCTTCAAGCTGCTCCATCGGGAACTCAAAACATAGACGCTATTAGCAGAAATGGAGACAGATACAGCGTAAAATCTACAACTGGAAATTTGACAGGTGTATTTTACGGACTTGAGCCTTTAATTTTTTTAATCACAAAGATTATCCTTTTAATTTACGTTTGGTAAAAAGTTATAGTGTTTTGAATAATATAGCATTTGACTTTCAAAGTCTTTTGCATAATTCACTTTAATCTCAGAAATAGCGCCATTTTCATCTGTTACGGGCTCCAATACAGGGTTGACAAATCCACCATAAGGCGCAGATTTAAATTGCTTGTTTCTTTCCAAAACTTCCGCATGAATTGCTTGATCAACTTTTACACCGTAGCCCTCTACCAATGCTTGAACAGCTTCAAAATCGCCTTCAGATTTGATGCGCTGAGTTTCTCTTAATAATTGTCCAAAAAGCTCGTGAAGTTTATCATAATCGTTGATATTAAAATAGGTTTTACCATCTCTTGTTACTTTTTCAATAACATTGTCTTTTTGTCCTTTTTCAAAAGCCCAAACACTTACCCATTGCCTATTTCGCATATGCGCTTCTTCAACATCATCCCCGAGTTCTAAGCGAATAAGCTGCGTCATTAGGCCATTTCTAATGTAACCGTCAAAAGCAGCCATTCCAACCGCTTTCCAATCTTCGACTAAGCCCAATTCTTGCAATTTTGAATCATACAGGTAGTACAAGCCCACCAAGTCGGCGCGCCCCTCTTCTAGTGTTGATGCATAATTTTTTAAAGTTTCTTTAGTTTCGCCAACACCTGGATTCAATTGCCCAGAAGCATGCCCAACAACCTCGTGAAGAGCAGTATGAAGTTTATCGGCTAGCTGACCATATTTTTTCTCAAGTTCATATTCTTGATCATCATGAACAAATTCTTTTAATCGCCCTGAGCTTCCAGAGTTATTGTATGCATTGATGATATTTCCTAATGAAACAGACTTGCTACCAACTTCGGCACGAATCCAGTTTGCATTTGGTAAATTAACGCCTATTGGTGTCGCTGGTGTGGCATCTCCTGCTTCGCCTGCAACGTTTACAGTTTTATAACTTACACCAACTACATTTTTCTTTTTATGCTCTGGCATTAGGGGAGAATTGTCTTCAAACCATTGTGCATTTTCAGACAATACAGCCATTTTTGCAGACATATCAAAATCCTTTATTTGAATGATGGTTTCATAGGAACCCCTGTAGCCCAATGGGTCGTTGTAGACTTCAATAAAACTGTTGATGTAATCAATATTACCCTCAGTAGCAGCAGTCCATGCTACATTATAATCGTCCCAAGTTTGCAAGTCCCCTGTTTTGTAATATTGAATAAGCAAACCTAGGGCATCGCCTTGAGCTTTATTTTCTGCAACACCTTTGGCCAATTCTAACCATTTTACAATTTCATCAATCGCTGTTCCATAAAGCCCTCCTGATTTGTAGACACGTTCTTTAATTTCGCCATTTTCTTTTACAAGCTGCGAATTTAGACCAAAAGACAAAGGCTTGTCAGGATTTGGTGAAGATTTAGCGGCATAAAATGTTTCAACATCTTTGTTCGTAACATTGGGTCCATAAAAGTTAACCGCAGATTCCAAAACATTATCCGCATTTTTGGCTTGATTTACTTTTTTTGAATCCTTGTCATTAAAAAGCACCTCAAAGGCTTCGCCCTCCAAGGTTGCAGTTGTTGCATCAATTAAAGATTTTAAATATTCTGCAGAAAAATCTGGTTTTAATTTTGCGTTACTATAGTGGTGATGAATACCGTTACTAAACCACACACGTTTTAAGTACGTTTCAAAAGCAATCCAGTCTTCTGTTGATTTATCGCCGTTAAAAGTTGTGTAAATAGTCTCCAAAGCTTCACGAATGGTCAAGTTGTGGCGATAGTTTTGATCCCACATAATATCTCGGCCAGAAAGACCTGCTTGTGTAAGGTAATACACGAGTTTTTGTTCTTTTAAGGTCATATTTTCCCATCCTGGTAATTGATAACGTAAGATTTTGAGGTCGGCAAATTGTTCCACCATGTATGGAAAACTCTCTGTATCTACAGTAACGAATAAATTGTCATTTTTGGAAGTAGAGTTGTCATTTTTACATGAAAAAAATAATTGTGTACATGCAAAAACAACAAGCATTAATTTGTAGCTGAATTTCATAGTATAATTGTATTTGTTTTGATTTGTGATTTAATATTCAAAAGTCTACGAATATAGTTTATTTTGAAAAACATAAAAAATTAATTTCTTTGACTCGGTGTTCAAAGAAATTTATAATTTAGTAGAAACTAAAATTTATCAAACCTCATGAAAGCACTCAAATTTATTTTATTCCTACTTTTATTTTTATTACTGGCCGCAAGCAGCTATGTAGCTGTTCAGCCCAATAGTTATGACCTTTATCGTACACGTACTATTTCTGCACCAGTAAGTGTTATTTATAATACTGTTGAAGATTTTCGCCAATGGGAACCATGGTCGCCATGGAAAGAAAAAGAACCTACACTATCTATTGAATATCCAGAAAAAACATCAGGAGTTGGAGGCGCTTATTCTTGGACTGGAAAAGATGGAAAAGGCACAATGAAAACCCTTGTTGCTATTCCAAATGATTCATTACTACAAGAACTCAAGTTTGAACAATTTCCAGCATCACAAGTGTACTGGAATTTTGAATACAAAAGCCCAAACAGCACAGAAGTAACTTGGGGTATGAAAAGTGACGATGTTCCTTTTATGCTCAAATTTTTTGCATTAATCCGTGGAGGAATGGACAAAATGATTGGTCCAGACTACGAAAGAGGCTTAGAAAATTTAGATACACATTTGCAAAAACAAATGGCTATTTTCAGCATTGAAGACGATGGAATTATTGATTATGGTGGTGGATTTTATTTGTATATCACTTCAAGTACAACTCCAGAAAATATCAGCATGACGATGGAGAAGAACTACGCTGCTCTTTATGACTATATTAGTGTCAACAACATAGAAAGTAATGGCAACCCAATGAGTATTTATCAATTTAGAAATCTAGAAGATGGATCAATGATTATGAGCTGCGCAATTCCCGTACGACAAAATTATAGAATAAAAGATGCGAGTGGAATTTTATGTGGCTATATGCCAAGAACTAAAGCGCTTAAAACAACGCTTAAAGGGAACTATAACAACTTAGAAGAAGCTTGGACAATTGGTTATAAAAACATGACTGAAATGAACCTAAGACCCTCAAAACTTAAACCTTTTGAGGTTTATCTGACCACTCCTCAGGAAATACTCAACCCAGAAGATTGGATTACAGAACTTCTTATCCCTATTTTAAATTAATTAAAAAATAAAAAATAATATGAAATATGCTTTATTAGTATTTTTAGGCGGTGGATTTGGAAGTGTTTTAAGATACTTGATTGGAAAGCTATTTCAGAATTCACTAGGTGCATTTCCAATTGGAACAATGATCGTTAATGTTGCTGGAAGTTTATTGATTGGATTTTTCCTGGGTGTCAATCTAAAGAATGGAGGGCTCTCAGAAACACAAACCTTACTATTGGTCACAGGATTTTGTGGCGGGTTCACTACATTTTCGGCCTTTGCTATGGAGAATCAAGTATTTTTAAAATCTGGAGATTATGTTCAATTTATCAGCTATGCTTTGGGGTCATTAATTTTGGGAATTGCTGCAGTCATTTTGGGTTTAATTTTATCAAAAAACTTTTAAATTACTTGAAACGTTTTACTCCAGCTTTTATCTGTAAAGGAATGTAATTTTGACGTGGAACAATAGGACAAGAATAACGCTCGTTATACACACAATAAGGATTGTAAGCAGTATTGAAATCAAGCCAAATACTATCTGATTGAGGCACTTTCAAATCCATATAGCGACCTCCACCATATGTAGAAATCCCATTGGTGTCATCCAAAAAAGGAAGAAAAAGATAATTGGATTTTACTTCAGTAGAATCTTTTCCTTGATAGACATTCAGCTCAAAAGTTTGTTTTAGCAATTTAAAAGATAATACACCATAGACACGTTCTTTTGCTATCCGTTCTGTAGTTGTTTTCATATCAAAATATTCAGAGGCTGGAGTTGGTGTCAATTTTGCTTTGACTACAAAACTAGAATCAATTGGAAAAAATGAAAGTGATGAAAACGTTTTTAAATCATTAGGTTTTAGTGGTGATTTTGAAGCATCCTTGAACATTTTATTCATTTTTTTTTGAAATGCTGAGTTGTATGACATTCGAACTTTTTGTTCCATACAAGAAACATTGAATAAAACTAAAGCAATAACAAATAAAACTATTTTGTTCCTAAAATTCATAAAACTAAACTTTATCTATTTGGTTGTGTTCAACGACATTAGAAAGAATAATTTGTGTTTTTGTCTCTCCATAAGTGATGAGTTCGTCTATAAATTTCTCTAAATGGTGTTGATTTTCAAATACAACTTCCATAACAATATTTTCGTTACCAGTAATCCTGTAACAATTGACAACCTCTTTGTAGGATTTTACATGATGTAAAAAAGGTTTTAGGCGCCCCATAAAAGCACGAACAGTAATTAGCGCTCGAAGTCCATAACCAAGTTTGTTGTAGTCTACTTTTGTATAGTACCCGGAAATAACACCAAAATCTTCCATTTTTTTAATACGCTCTGTAACAGCTGGAGAGGAAATCCCAACTTGCTTGGAAATTTCAGTGCTTGAAATGCGGGAATTTTTTTGTAAAAAATTTAAAATCTTGGAATGAATAGCATCTAATTTCATTTATTAAAGATAATTAGTTAAAATTAATAAAAAAATTAATATAAAATTAAAAATTACATTAATATTTAAATAAAAATAGTTTTAATCATTTGTAATTTTACATTGATAGTTTAGAACTTGAGATGTACAACAAAAGTAAATCCTATTTCAATTCAGCGATTTATAAAAAAGCGCAAGAAATTGGTATGCTCTCCAAACACATTTCTGATTGTTTGAATACTGACCTTGCCCCTCTCTCAGAAAACGGACAAGAAAATCCAGATGTTTATTTTTCTGGGGACATTGTACAACACTCCATTTTGTTGTCAACTGAACTTTTAAAAGCAGAAGCATCTTCTTTTTCTGAAAAAAAATATTATCATGCCCATACTTTAGATTGGCTTACCTATCGTTTGACTCAAAATTGCAAACGCCTAGAACATTGTAGCAGTAATGGTCGAGATTTTCTGTTGATTTTAAAAAAAGAAATTAAGAAATTTAAAAAACTACAAAAACAGTGGATGCTAACGCTGTAATTTTTTTCTTTTTATTCACCTCACAATCAATGAGTTATTGACAACTTATTTTTTCTTCAAACAATAACTTATATTTTTTTATAAAAAAGTTAAAAAAAATGTGACTTTTTTGAAAATGTTGTGTCTAAAACGATAGGGGAGTTCTATTTAAACTTCAAATAGTTAAATTAATTTAAAACCTACAAAATTTCACAATGATGAAAAAATTATTACTAATCACTTTTTTAACGTTGTTTAGTACAACACTTATTACTGCACAAAATTTACCTGAAAATCCAGATCCAGGTAAATGTTATGTAAAATGTATTACCAAAGACGTATTTGACACTGTAACAGAAAGCATTCAAGTTCAGCCATCTTACCAAACGCTTTCTGTTGTCCCTGCAACTTACAAAACAGTTGAAGAACGTATCGTTGTAAAAGAAGCCTCTAAGCGTTTGGTTGTGATACCAGCTGTGTATGAAACTGTTAAAGCAACTTACACCACTGGTGGAGATACTTCAGAGTTAACCGTTATTCCAGCGCAATTTGGTACAAAAACAGAATCTTTTGAGATCTACCCAAAAACATCTGGCTGGGAATATAAAGCATTAGAAGATTGCCAGTCTGCAAACAAAGAAGACTGTGTGTTTTTATGTTATGTAGAACGTCCAGCACAATACCGTGATGTTACAGTAACGACAATAACTAAAGAAGCTTCTACTACAAAAGGTCCTGCTGTACAAGCACAAACAAAAACATACACAAAGCAAGTGCTTAAAACACCTGCACGTGTATCAGAAGAAGTTATACCTGCAGTTTACAAAACTATCACTCGACAAGTAGTAGACCAACCAGCAAGAACTGTTAGTCAAACTGTTCCTGCTAAAACAGAAACTGTAACTAGAACTATCTTAAAATCTAAAGGTGGTATTACTACATGGGAAGAGGTTGACTGTAAATTACTGGACCCCAACGTACTACCAATTTTTTACTAACTAGCTAGTGCACGTTTAACTTCTGAATCTAAGAGAACTATAGACAATACATTATTACCAATCCTTAGTGGTAAGAATGTAAATATTGAAATTATGTCTCATACCGATTCAAGAGGTAATGACGCTTATAATATGTCATTATCACAGCAACGTGCAAATGCTGTTGTCAATTATTTAGTATCTAAAGGAATTTCTAGAAGCAGATTATCAGCGAGAGGCTTTGGTGAAACGCGTTTGGTAAATCGTTGTTCAAATGGCGTAAAGTGTTCAGAAGCGGATCACAAGCGTAACAGAAGAACAGAATTTAGAGTTATCAACAACTAATATATTGAATAGAAAAACCCCACAAATCACTCACCTCTAATTCCCCTGTTAAAAGAGCGCCTTGCGGCGCTCTTTTATTTTTTAATAACAGAATAAAAAGGAACTTCTCGTTGAACTTTCTCTACAGCAATACCATAATTATGCAAAAGATCGTCTACCATCAAATCATAAAATTTGTAATGCAACTGCCAATCAAATTGCTGAAATTCGTCCTCAAGATCACTATTGGCTACCACTGGTATTCCTGTGAGTGTCGAAAGCTTAAATACAAAATCATCTAACGTACTATTGTCTGCAGAAAATTGAATGTCATCCACCAAAAATTGAGGACTGTCTGTTCCCCAATCAATTTGATTTTTAGTCCAAAATTGATCTTTACAACCCGAACAACTCAATTCTAATGCGTTCACTTTTTTTGTGGTTTTTTTAAGTTTTAGTCCTAAAACTTTTAAAATCTTATTTGAAATCGATTGCAGATTTTTTTGATATTGTACTTCCAAAATATACATTTTATTGTCTGTGCTACTAAGTTGAATTTGTTTTGGTGAAGATTTTAAAATAAAGCCTAAAATATATTTTAGACTCCCCTCAATTTTCATGTAATTTGAGTTTCTAAAAATTGTAATTCCTGGACTAAAATCAGATGAAGATTCTGAAATTTTATATGTTCCATCTAGCGTTTGTAAAGTGTCGCTCTCTAATTCGTAAGCTGTCAACTCAATTAATTGTTTTGCATCAAAACGATTTGATGATTGTCGTATAAACCGATTCAAATCATAGTTGTTTAAATTCGCAGGATTACCTTTCCAAACAATGTTTGCATCAGCGTCTAGAAGTACCGCATAAGGTAAATCTTTGACTCTATATTTCTTAAAAGTTTCTCCATCATAATCAATTGCAGTTGCAAAACGTGTTGGGCGTTTGCTTAAAAACTTTTTTACAGTTTCTGGCGTTTCCTCAGAAATAGAAAGAATGTATAAATCTTTAATGTATTGCTCTTGAAGCACATCCAAATAGTCGGAAACTGTGATACATGGTCCGCACCAAGTGGCCCAAAACTCTATCATAAACAACTTTTGCTTAGAATTTTCGGCGTGATAATCTGATTTTTGAAGAAGTTCAGAAATTTTTACTTGTGAAAAACCCTGACTTGAAAAAAGGATAGTACCCAAAACAAGGGTAAATTTGATAAATTTAAAACGCATCATAATTTATTTGTTATTAAAATGTAACAAATATCGGCTAAGTTAAATCTAAGTTTTATTTTTAATCAAAATTGCTTTCATCTGCTGTTGCAAATCTTTGGCTTTTTGTGCTGCATGCGCAGCAAAATCTTTGGTTTTGGAGGCATATATAATTCCTCTCGATGAGTTAATCAGTAGGCCTACATTTGAATTTAAACCATATTTACAAACATCTTCCAAACTTCCTCCTTGTGCACCTACACCTGGCACCAACAAAAAGTGATCTGGAATAATCTCTCTAATGGACTTAAAAAATTCAGCTTTTGTAGCACCAACAACATACATCAAATTATTGGAATTGTTCCATGTTTTTGAGGTTTCCAAAACCGATTGGTAAAAGGGTTTTGAACCGGACTCTAAAGTCTGAAAATCAAAAGCTCCAGAGTTTGACGTTAGCGCCAATAAAATGGTATGTTTATTTTCAAAAGCTAAAAAAGGTTCAATAGAATCTTTACCCATATATGGAGCGGTAGTTATGCTATCAAAACCTAAATCTTCAAAAAATGCTTTAGCATACATACTGCTTGTATTTCCAATATCACCACGTTTTGCATCAGCAATAGTGAAAATTTCGGGATAATTTGCATTCAAATAATTAATGGTCTGCTTTAGGGCTTTCCACCCCTCTAGACCATTAGCCTCATAAAAAGCAATATTGGGTTTATAGGCCACACACAAATGATGCGTTGCGTCTATTATGGCCTTGTTGAATTCAAAAATTGGTGAGGATAGTTTGAGAAGATGTTCTGGAATTTTAGATAAATCAACATCTAACCCAATGCAAAGAAACGATTGTTTTCTTTTTATTTCCGATACCAATTTTTCTGTATTCATAGGCTTAAATTAAGTCTGAATCAGCTTTTAGTTTTTCTGTATTTTCGGCAAGCATTAGCTCGTCTATTATTTTTTGTACGTCTCCATTTATGATATTGGATAAATCGTATAAGGTCAATCCAATTCTGTGGTCAGTAACACGGCCTTGTGGATAGTTGTAGG
>Ga0233438_10005994_pt1 | contig 9985 bp, 10 predicted proteins | sample SI_123_September_FD_182720 | JGI IMG/M metagenome (GOLD analysis project Ga0233438, IMG submission 182720) | Seawater microbial communities from Saanich Inlet, British Columbia, Canada - SI_123_September2016_10_MG | ecosystem: Environmental > Aquatic > Marine > Inlet | place: Canada: British... | reverse complement strand
TATTTTACCATTTCTAACCTCTTGGGCAGCGTCGTATGTACACCTACCTATACCAAATTTAATTAAAGTAGTAAAGTAGTGGAAAGGGTCAATTTTATCATCAATACTACTATATTTGGAATAAGTCCCTTCTGTCCTTACTGGATTTGCCTGAAATCCTGTATTTTCGACAGAATAATAATAGCATTCTTGCGGATCCCATTTCAAATAATACCCTAAATAATGAACTTCTATACCTGCTTCAATTAAATCTTCTTTTTTTGGAGGAATGTAAGGAGCGAAGTCATCTTTAGTATATTTACTACTATTAACATATTCTTTCATTGATACACCTCCAAACTTCATATTCATATCGTCATCTGAAGAAAAGAAATCCATATTCATAATTGGATTAGTATTCTCTTTAATTGCATTGCCGTATTCAGCTTGATTTTCGCCATACATCACTAATTTAACGCCAAATTTTTTTGCCATCGCTGGACCAATTATTCTTTGACCGACAATAAATGGCTGAAAGGGGTGTAATAAATTATGAAAAGCATTTTTGGTCATTTCTTTGTGTAATATACCATTAGGTGTGTAAAGAATATTATCCAAACCACCTGTATGCATCCATTCTTGCATATTCTTCCAACCAATATCAGTATATAAATGTGGAGCCCAGGTAACTGTTAATGGATTCATCCCGTATTTATACTTTAAAACATGGGCCGTAAAAGCACTATCTTTTCCGCCACTCCCAGGAACAATAACATCGTAAGATCCATCATTACTTCTAAATTGTGCTAAAAGTTTTTCTAATTTATCTTCTCGGTCGGACCAGTTAATCCCCTTTTCTTTTTCTTCATTGTAAACACATGCTGAACAAATCCCTTCTTCATTAAAGTTTATTACCTTTTTTTCTTCCCCTTTTTCGTTTTTAAATTCAATTGTTGAATTGGGTCTTTGATTTGAAATAACACATTTTTTACAAAACTTTACTTCGTCCGGTAAACCATAGTATGCTTCTAATTTTAACATTTTTTTAGATTACAAATTTTAATGAAATTATGAATTATTAATAACCCTGCTTTCCCGCTTTTTTCGGGGTGAAATTGACACCCATATATATTTTCTTTCTTTAAAGAAGAGCAAAATTCGACGTTAGAATATTTTGTTGTAGACAGGACTTCGTTTTTGTTATCTGGTTTAGCTACAAATCTATGGACAAAATACATGTCTGAACCTATCTCTACATTATTTAAAATAGTATTACTCCAATGAATACTTTTCGGTTCTATTGTATTCCAGCTTATATGTGGTAATTTAACTTTAAATGATTTTTCAACAGGTAATTTTATTACTTTACCCTTTATCAGTCCAATCCCTTTATTGATTCCAAATTCTTCACTTTCCTCTAATAACATTTGCATACCTAAACAAATAGCCAATAGAGGCTTGTCTGTTTGTACATATTGTTTAATAACGTTTATTAAATCATATTTTCTAAGGTTTTTCATGCCATGAGAAAATGCCCCAACACCTGGTAAGATTAAGCCATCAGCATCTAAAATAACATCCTTATCTCTTGATAGAATGGGATTAACCCCTTGATTTACAAAAGAATTTAAAATACTCTTGACATTACCGATTCCATAATCTAAAACAACTATCTTCATATTCTAATGTGAATTCGTTTATCTTCGTTTAAATGTACCTTAAGCGTTTCTACAGACTCTATTTTGTAATGGAACATTGAAGCAATTGAAACTGCATTAATATCTGAATTTAAAATAACCTCTGATACATCCCTATTTTGTCCTGCACCTCCTGATGATATAACCGGAATAGTAACTAATTGAGAAACCATTTTATTTAATTCAATATCAAATCCTTTTTTTGTTCCTTCTTTATCGATTGATGTTAGCATTATTTCTCCAGCACCGAGATTTTCAACTTTTTGAGCCCACTCAAGTACGTCTATACCAGTAGACTCTCTTCCGTTGTCTACATATACTTCCCAGCGGTTTTCATCAATTTTTTTAGCATCAATGGAAGATACTATACACTGTGAACCATAAACCTCTGATGCTTCTTTAATGAAGTTAGGGTTTTGAACGGCTTTTGTATTAATTGCTGTTTTATCTGCTCCTGCATTTAATGCAATTTGAATATCTTCCAACGTACGAATTCCGCCTCCAACTGTAATAGGCACAAATACATCTTTACATGCTTTGGTTATAATTTCTGACAAACTATTTCGATCATAATAAGCAGCAACAGCATCCATGAAAATAATCTCATCAACACCTTGATCATAATACTTTTTTGCCATTTCATTAGGCTTTCCAACTTTTCTTAAACCTTCTAAATGAATTCCTTTTATAACGTCGTCATTTTTTATGTCTAATCTAGCAATTACTCTTATTTTGCTCATTATTGTGTTTAATTTCTTGAAGCTGTTTTTGATGTTTTATATTCCATAATTCTTCAGAGTTCAATAGTTCTAAAAACAATTGATCACTTCGTCCCTTTCCAAAATGGAACTTATCTTTTTCAATACCTTCAATAGGTTTTTTACGCTTTTTAGCCTTTTTAATTGCTTTAAGAATCTCTGGTACTTCATATCCGCAGTTGAATATTGTATCTAAAACAGCTCTATTATTTTGTCTAGTTCCAATATTTACTGTAGACACTTCATAATAAGGTGCCTCCCTAATCCCAGCACTAGAATTCCCAATTATGAATTGTGATTCAGAAAGTAATTTTAGGAAATATTCAAATCGTAATGATGGGAAAATTCTAATTCTATTACTTGATTTTAATTTTTTAATTTCTTCCAAAATTTCTTTAGAACCAAGGTCATTATTTGGGTAAATAAGAATATAATTGTTATCACTTTCATTTAAAGCTTTAACAAAATTTCTAGCATATATTTTTATATTTTTATATTCCGTTGTAATTGGATGAAACATTGCTATTGCAAAGTTATCAAAAGGTATATCATAATATTCCTTTACTTTGGTGAGACTTGGTAGACTTTTAGTGTCCATTAAATCAAGATCTGGTGAACCCAAAACAAATATTGATTCATCAAATTCCCCTAACTGAATTAATCTTTTTTTAGCTTCAATATTGGCTGCTAAATGGATGTGTGACATTTTTGTAACGGAATGTCGAATCAATTCATCTATGGTACCTGACACCTCACCTCCTTCAATATGGGCAACCAATATATTATTTAAACTTCCAACTATAGCGCCCGCTAAAGCTTCAACTCTATCTCCATGAACAACTATTAAATCAGGTTTTATCTGAGAAATATATTGTGAAAATCCATCAATGGTTTTGGATAGCGTTCTATCCATATAGGTAGTATCGTCATGATTTATAAATTTAAAAATATTCTTAAATCCTGCTTTCTCTATTTCTTCTACAGTAAATCCATACAGAGGATTCATATGCATACCTGTAACAAACAAATGCACATCAAAGTTATTTACGTTTTGAGAAATTGATATGAGGGATTTTAGTTTACCAAAATCTGCTCTTGTTCCAGTAAGAAAGGCAATTTTTTTCATTTTTTCACATAGGCTATATTGTGGGAATAACTAAGTTTTTTAATCTCTACATTTCCCTGAAAAAAATCATCAATCGCCTTATTTGCACCTGCAAAATCACCATAATCATCAAAAATAATTATGCCCCCCTTTACAACTCTTTTATAAAGAAGTTTCAACGCTAGACTTGTTGGCTCATATATATCAAGGTCTATATGTAACAATGAAATTTTTAATTGAGGGTTATCAATAAGGTATTTCGGTAAGGTTTCTAGCGCATCTCCCTTAATAAGTTCAACATTCTCATTAAGTTTTTGCTTCGCCAATAGTTCTTCTAGCTCTTCAAGTTCAATCCCACGACCTCCGCCTGTTTCTTTAATAAACAAATTTCTTTCTTTCTTATCGTCATCAAAATTTGTTTCTGGAAATTCACCAAAAACATCAAATGCAATAATTTTTCTTGAATAGGTATTAGATAATAGCGATCTAAATTTAATCCACCTAAACAATGAATTCCCTTTAAAAACATCTAATTCGACAATTTCACCTCTCAATTCAATCGTTTTATTAAAGAACTCTAAATGACTAATAAATTTACTGTATCTTCTTGGCGATGCAGTGGCCATGAAACCGTTTTCATATTCAAAATTTCTCTCTAGATCGTACAACATATATATTAATTAATTTGGTTTCTTTTAAGGTGTTTATCTTTTTGAATATTACTTTTTGCACTTTTACCCAAAATAGATTTATACTCTTCTGCCAAAATTTCTCCTGTTCCAGGTCTTTTAACCCATAAGTTTTCTTTTGTGAATTTTTCACCTTTTTTAATGGGTTTTATGGTAACAACTGATGCAAAAGCAAAATCGATTGTTACTTGTTCTTCAGCTGCCGCTTCTTTTTTACCACCTCTCATTTTGGCTATTTCGACAGACCCTAAAATTAATTCTTTCATAGCAATTGGGTCCATTGAATTAATGATGTCTGGTCCTTTTCTATCCATTGAATCCGTAAAATGTCGTTCTAAAATTGAAGCTCCTAAAGCTACTGCTCCAAAACAAGCCAAATTAGAGGTTGTATGGTCTGATAATCCAATAATAGCATTAGGGAATTCTTGCTTTAATTCTTCCATGGCACCAAGTCTTACTAGGTGAGAGGGCGTTGGATACAAATTAGTCGTATGTAATAATGCATAAGATACTTTATAGTCTTCTAATATTTTTACTGTTTTTCTTACAGATTCAATATTATTCATTCCCGTGCTTACAATCATTGGTTTACCAAAAGCTGCTATATGTTCTAATAAAGGATAATTATTGCATTCACCTGAACCTATTTTATATGCTGAAACATTCATTCTCTCTAAACGGTCAGCAGCAGCTCTAGAAAAAGGTGTACTAATAAAGATCATCCCTTTAGATTCGATGTATTCTTTTAATTTGATTTCATCTTCTTCATTAAGAGCGCATCGTTCCATTATATCATAAATAGATACAGATGCGTTCCCCGGAATAACCTTTTTAGCTTCTCTACTCATTTCGTCTTCTACAATATGAGTCTGATGTTTCACAATCTCTGCACCTGCTTTCCATGCAGCATCCACCATTTCGAAAGCCGTTTTTAAAGATCCTTCGTGGTTTATTCCTATTTCTGCAATAACAACTGGTGGATAATCAACACCTATCTTTCTGTCAGAAATTGTTATGAAGGGGTTGCTTTTCATTTTTTCATTTTTAATAGTGTTTCTGCAAACTTGAAATCTTCTAAATAATCAATGTCAATTGAAGATTCTAAAGTGTTACAAACGAATGGATACACATCATCTGTTATTACTTTACCAGCTAAAATACTTTTGCATTTTGTGATATATAATAATCCGTTTTCGAAATAATTTTCCTTTAAATCTTGTGAACGTTGACCTGGTATATAATTAGATGGTCTAAAAAAACCATTTTCAATATTACCTAATTTTTTTTCTAATAATGAAAAGGTGGCCAAGCTTTTTCTCCCTGATGCTTCAAAATACTTTATTGCTTCATTTAATAAATCAGAATCTCTAAATGGATTTGTTGGTTGAAGAAGTATTAATGCATCACAGTTTATATTATGCTTTTCGAAGTAATTAATATGGTGTTTTAACACATCTAACGTAGAAGACAAATCTTCTGCTAATTTATCTGGTCTTAATAAAGTCCTAATTCCTTTCAATTTAGAAAATTTTATAATTTCTTCACTGTCTGAATTCATCCAAATCGAATCTTTTGGGAAATGATTTAATGCGTAATCAATCGAATGCTCAACTAAAGGCTTGTCTCCTAAAATCCTCATGTTTTTACCAGGCAATCTTTTAGAATTAGCTCGAGCAGGTATAATTACTTTATAAATCATTTTTTTTTACTAAAATTTGTTTTACTGAATAATGATTTGACCGATTAATTGGTTTCAAGTTATGAATTAATTGATTTTATTTTAAATTTCTTATTTTGCTTACAATTTCTATTGAATTTCTTGCAGCAGCAAGTCCATAACCTTCTCCATCTAAAATTTTCTGATAACTGACCGTATGCAAGTCTGTGAAACCCTTGCTGAACTCGATGCCTTCCCCTTCAATCGATAAGGTTCTAAAAGTTGGCAACCCTTGATCCTTCGCTTTTTGTGGCAAATTTTCAGCATTGATACTTAAATACCAGTTTACATTAGCTTGCTTGAAAGTCAGGGTTCCCGAGTTGGTGTCTTTGGTTTTTATATCAACGGTTGCGTTTTGCATAGGACCAAAAATCCATTGCAGCATATCGAAGAAATGAACACCAATATTAGAAGCAATCCCGCCCGACTTATCTTCATTTCCTTTCCAAGAAGTATAGTACCAATTCCCTCTTGAAGTAATATAAGTCAAGTCGATATCATATACTTTGTCGGCAGGACCATTAGCAATTTTATCTTTCAACTCCAAGATAGCTTCATGGTGACGAAGTTGTAAAATGGTATGTACTTTATTTTTATACTCTTCTTCCAATTCGATCAGAGCATCTACATTCCAGGGATTCAGAACCAAAGGTTTTTCACAAATCACATCTGCACCTATCCTTAGTCCATAACGTATATGGGAATCGTGCAGATAATTAGGGGAGCATATCGAAACATAATCAATTTGGGTACCGGCTCTTTTTATTTTTTCAATATGACGATCAAAACGTTCAAACTCAGTGAAAAAATGTGCTTGAGGGAAATGGCTGTCCATAACACCTACTCCGTCATAGGGATCATAGGCAGCAATTAAGTTATTGCCCGTTTCCTTGATGGCTTTCATGTGCCGAGGTGCTATGTAACCTGCTGCACCGATGAGAATGAAGTTTTTCATATTTTGGTCACACTTTTATTTTCTAGTACATATTGCTCTTTACTTTCAGAGCAAATTGCTTTCCCATTTGCATCAAAATTCAAACGACGTCCAAATTCGCTGACCCATCCAATTTGTTTTGCAGGGTTTCCTACGACCAAAGCAAAGGGGAGTACTTCTTTTGTAATTACAGCTCCTGCCCCTATTAAGGAATAAGCTCCAATATCATTACCACAAACGATGGTTGCGTTGGCTCCTATAGATGCTCCTTTCCCTACCTTGGTTTGCATAAACTCGTCCCGTCGGATAATTGCAGACCTGGGGTTAATAACATTAGTAAATACCATAGAAGGGCCTAGAAAAACATCATCTTCACAGATCACACCGGTGTAGATGGATACGTTGTTTTGAACTTTAACATTGTTTCCGAGGACTACTCCAGAAGAAACCACTACGTTTTGTCCAATATTACAGTTTTCTCCTATAATAGCATTGGGCATGATATGGCTAAAGTGCCAAATCTTTGTTCCTTTACCAATAGAACTGTCCTTATCTATAACTGCGGTTTCGTGAAAAAAATAATCGCTATTGTTCATTGTGATTGATTGTTTCTTCTACTAACTTTTTTTGATCTACCTTATAAATTTTATCACAACAAGATAAGGTTGAAAGCCTGTGTGTTATTATCAATATAGTCATTTCTCCTTTAAGTCCCTCTATCGCTTTCATAACTTCTTTTTCGGTATTTTCGTCTAAGGCGCTTGTTGCCTCGTCCAGGATCAATAATTTTGGGTCATGATACAGAGCTCGTGCTATACCGATGCGTTGTTGTTGACCTCCAGAAAGCTGTGCACCCCGCTCTCCAACTATGGTGTCTAGCTTGTTAGGTAATGATTTTATGAAAGCTTGTAACTGAGCTTTTTTAACAGCATTTTCCATTCGCTTTTCATCTATTTCATGTGCTTCTTCTCCAAAAGCTATATTAGCACGAATACTGTCATCTATTAAATAAATGTTTTGGGACACATACCCTAATTTTTTTCGCCACTGTGCTGCATTTGATGGGTCAATCTTTAAACCATCAACTTTAAACACCCCTTTAAAATCATGAAGAAAACCAACAATTAAATTAGTTAAGGTGCTTTTTCCTACTCCAGACGGGCCAATAATACCTACAACTTCACCATGCTTAAGCGTAAAGTCTAATCCATCAAAAACAGCTGTATCGCCTTTTGGATATTTGAATGATATTTGATTCAACTCAAGCTCTTTTTTAAACGAAACTTTATTTTGAGTTGTATTATTGGGTGTGGGTAAGCCAACCAATTTTAAATCTTCAGAAACTAAGTCTACACTACTTTTGTAATACTTAATTTGTTGTAATGAGCCAATAATTCTATTCACTGAAGGTAAAACACGAAACGTAGCTGCAACAAAAACACCACCGATAGAAATAATTTCATTCATGTTTTTATCGTTCATAATCATGATTAAAATAAATCCAACCAGAGAAACTATAGATATAAATTCTAAATAATAACGAGGAACTTGACCCAAGGTAATTTGATTTGAATTAATCCTGGCTTTGGTTGCATTATACTCAATCAGACGGGTTTGAAAAAAAGGTTTCTTTCCTAAAAGAAATACTTCACTTATTCCATTCAATCCCTCTGTTATTAACTTTGAAATCTTTTTATCAGCTTGCTGACGAATCAAACCCCAACCTACTGACTTATTTTTCGAAAAATAATAAAACAAAGAACCAAATAGTAAAAAGAAAATTATAATGAACAATGTCCCCAAAGGCTCTACCAAAAAGAGTGTTGAAACTACAGCTATTGCAATCGCTATTTCGGTTATTAGAACGATGCCCGACATTAATAAACTGGAAACTAAACTTATCTCAATTTGAAACATTTTAATGAGCTCAGAAGAGTTTCGCTCATTGTGAAACATAAAATCTTGCTTAAGGTAGTTTGCAAACAAGCGGTTCGAAATATTGGCAGAAATATTGGAAATATATCTATTTTGATAGTAATTCAATATGACTAGGTACAACGACTTAAAAAAGTATACCCCAATCAATAAGCTTAAAGAAAAGATAATGACATCTCGTTCTTCAATAAGGTTTATTGAAACAAAAAAGTCATTTACCCAACCAAATTGCTTCAAACTTTCTGGCGAAAAAATAACATTGAGTACTGGCAAAATTATGCCAATCCCAAACGCTTCTAGTATCATCCCTATGAACAAACAAAAAAGGATCAAATAAAACCTCTTTTTTTGCTCTCTTGAGAGCAATTGAAATACTTTATTTAAAGAATTCTCGCTATTCATTAGTCAAAAAAGTGCTTGTTATAAATTGCCCGCAGACTATTAAACCGTTTGAAGCAAAAGGTTCTTTCTTACAAACTCGATGATCTATGTTATTAAACACGCTCATACAATACAATATTTCTCTGGTTAGGCTTTGGTTTTGAGGCTAAAGAAAAATTAACCTTACGATCAATCAAGTCTTCAACCTTTTCTTCTAAAGCATCTATGTATTCTGTATTCAATTGGTTCCCAATTAATACCACGTCAATAGTTCCAGAATCAAGACCTTGAGCATAATCTCCAACTAACAGTATCATTTGAACTGGCCCCATGCGCTCTAAGACGCGCTCTACGATCTCTTCCAGTCCGAGGTGCTTATACACTACTTTTTGAAGAATATCGAATAAAGGATGTTCTGTATTGGCTTTATAGCCTACTTTGTTATTGTCTTTGTATTTCTCTAGATATCCTGCCTCAGAAAGATGATTTAACTCTTTGCGGATTGAGTTTGTTGATTCGTTAAACTCGGTCGCTAAACCATTCAAATACCCACTATTCGCCTGATTGATAAAAAATTTTATCAATAAGCGAAGGCGGGTTTTGGATGTAATCAGTTTATTAAGCACTATAAATGTTTTAATATAAGTAACAAATGTACTTGATTATAAAACAAAAAACAACTTAATTTCTACAATATTTATTAAACTCCTGTTTATACATTCGTTTAGGATAGGTATTAACAAGTTTCAAGAAGGTTGCACAGGATTCAGGAAAAGAGCCAGCTTTGTAT
>Ga0233438_10005987_pt1 | contig 9992 bp, 5 predicted proteins | sample SI_123_September_FD_182720 | JGI IMG/M metagenome (GOLD analysis project Ga0233438, IMG submission 182720) | Seawater microbial communities from Saanich Inlet, British Columbia, Canada - SI_123_September2016_10_MG | ecosystem: Environmental > Aquatic > Marine > Inlet | place: Canada: British... | reverse complement strand
TCACCTAGTGCTTTTCTTGCTCTTGCGGCTGCAGCTTTTACGCTCTTATCTTCGAATGTCTCTGATTCTGCTAGATAATTGTTAAAAGCCTGTACTATTTCTTCATGTATTGTCATGTTATTCTCCTTTAATTATTTAATTATACTATAAAGTTGATGTATTGTCAACCTTTTTAACTTGTAGCATAGCCGTATTTTTTTAATACTGTCTGTGCCCAAGGATATTTTGGCAAACTCCGTCTACTTCCGCTTGATCCCCAAGCTCGTTTTCCACCAATATCAATATGGGTGAATGTATTATATACCCCAATTCCAGTTATGCCCTGATTAATTGCGATTTCAATAAACCGTTGTCTTTCAGAAGTGTTGTAACTACTCATAACAACATCAACAGCATTGCCTAGCATGTGTTGTGATTTTTTAGCGCCGCCTACTTTAGTATTATATGCAGGATCTCTATAAGCACTTGTTATAGTTAGTGTATCTCCAAACTCTTCAGCAACACGTACAAGTTTATTTCTTAAAGATTCTTTTATTCTTGGATCGGTATGTGATAAGAAGTTTAATGTAGGATGAGCAGCTTTTTCAAAAGTACTAGCACTATCTTCTTCTGTCTGTTGTGGTCCAGTTACATTATTAACTGCACTTGTGTTATTTGATCTAAATTCGCCGTCACCATTTGAAATTCCGCCGTCACCGTATTCTATTGCTTCGTCAGCATCAGTACGCAACGGTGCTTCGTCATTTAATATTTTTGCTTCTTCTGGTGATACGTTTATCGGTATATACCATCCTGCTTCAATAATTACATCAGTGCTTGCTGTTTGTGCTTTGTTAGGAACAAACGACCCGTGTCCGCCTGTTGCATCATTTAGTCTATGTATTAATTTACCTTCAGCATATACAGAGCTTGCAGAACCAACAGCCGGGTCACCACATGCTGTTTTATCGTCTTTGCGTATAACTGGTTTACCATTTACGTGTACAGTTGTTTGTCCTGCTACATATGCAGTTTGATGTTTAGGTGATGGTGTAGGACTATCATGGCCTACGTGTACATCTGTCTCAGCTCTTACTGCTCCTGGCATTATAGTACTCCAACTGCTATTTCGTGTAGCTCTATTTCAGTGCTTGTTTTTACCTTAATTGCTTTACCAATTACTGCACCTGCAATATATTTATTAGTGGCTACTCCTACTCCAGGGGCAGTACTGGCTACAATAAAGTCTCCTGGGTTACACTGTCCTTGTACAAATACCGGCACTCGACCTTTGAGTGCTATAGCCTGTCCATCTGCTTGTGAGTTCATTATAAATGCAGGATCACTTGATATAACTCCGGCTACTCGTGTAGTTGCATACTCGTTTGATTGTGTAACCTCTTTGTTCCCGCCAAACATTACAATAGTGCCTACAGGATATTCTTTATCTGTATCATAAATCTCTGCCAAGTCAGCGTATGTTGCTTGTAGTCTAGAGCCTGTTGTTAGACTCCAGTTACCAGTAATGCTACCTGCTGTAGCGGATGCACCTGTTGTTAGTGTAGTAGATGTAAGTGTTCCAGTAAAGTTTTTATTACCAGCAATACTTTGATCTCCAGATGTATAAACTCCATTTGTTACTGTAGCGGCATTCCCGTCAATACTACCTGTTGCTGTTCCAGTCCATTCAAATGTATCGTTGATATAAACTTTACCTGTGCCATTTGCAGTTAATGAAAGATTTGTATTTGTTTGTCTAGATGTAATAGTATCTACAATTAATCCTGTACTAACAACAACGTTGCCTGTACCGTTACCACTTAGGGTTAGATTGGCATTTAGTGTATAACCTGCAACACTGTTAACTTGTAATGAGTCAGTAATTTGTACACCACCTGTACCATCACCGCTTAATTGTAAGTTAGTGTTAGCAGTGTAAGAACTAATATTGTTAACATTTAAGTTGTCTACAACATTTACATTGCCTGTGCCGTTACCACTTAGTGATAGATCAGTATCTGCTGTTTCACTTGTTATAGTATCTGCTGAAACTGTTGTTGCTGTAATAGTTCCGTTGACATCAAAGTTATCATTGACGTAAACTATGCCAGTGCCGTTGCCTGTAAGTGTTAGATTTGTATCAGCATTGTAAGTTGTTATTGTGTCACTCTTAACAGTTGAAGTAATTTCTAAATTATCATTAATTCTTACAACACCTGTGCCATTACCTGCTAGAATTAAATTAGCATCAGCTGTTCTTGAACTAATACTATCTACTGTCATAGCAGTTGTAATATTTACTGTTCCTGTACCTTTACCTGCTAAATCTAAGTTTGTATTTGTGCCACTTCGTGCTGTAATACTATCAACAATTAAACTGTCTAGTATAGAAACAACTCCGCTACCTGCACCTGACAGAGACAAGTTAGTGTTTGCGCTTTGAGAAGTTACTGTGTCTGAATTAACTACGCTATCTTTTAATAATACACCTTCAACACTTACACCATTATTTCCAGATACTTCATTTATTGTATCTACAGTTAGTGTTCCACCTATGCGAGTGTTACTTGTTGCGTTAAGTGTTCCTGTAATATCTAAATTGTACTGCGGATTAATTTGCTGTATACCAATATTACCACGTCCTGTGATAATCATATGGTCAGCTTCTGTGCCACCATTAGTTGTGCTGAATATTATATTACTTGCGGCTTCGTCATCATCACCATAGGTTGTACCATTTACTGCGGCACTACGTATTCTTGACAAGTTTGTTGAGTTATTACCATCTTCAATTTCAAATGCTATTCCAACTGCCATAGGTGTTGATCCTATGTCTGTAGTTGTACCTTTAAGATATAATAAATCTGTTGTTGTTGCATTATTAACTGCTCCCTTACTAATTGTAAGAGTATCAGTCATTGTATCACCTGTGTCTAAAACATAACGTCCATCTAAGTCAACTGTGTAAGTTGATGCATCACCTCTTGTTGCTGTTAACACACCGTCACTAGCATTAAATCCTAAACTGTCTGTTCTTGCATCAGCAATATCAGAAGCAATTTCTTCTTTAGTTCTTAGGTCACCGTAGACTGACCCATCATTTGTAATTTGCCATCTGTCAGTAGTTTCATTCCAAAGTAATTTAACATTTGTACCAGCGCCACGTTCAATTTCTAAGGCTCCGTCTAATCCGTCAATACTAGGTGTACCTGTGTAATTACTGTTTATAACAACAGCTGCATCTTCAATTCTTAAATCAGCAAGTAGTGTACCAGCTATTGTAAAGTTACCTTGTACATCTACATCACCTGCAATATTTACATCGCCTGTTGCGCCGTCAACTTCAAAAGTTATTGCTGGTGTTGCATCACTGTTGTATACTCTTATGTCTCCTGAGTAAGTAACTTCTAGACCACCAGTGCTTTCAATAAATCCTGAGCTACCTGTTACACTAAATGTTTCTATTGGAGTACCAGCTGAATTGAATACACTTATATCTCCAGCTTCTCTTATGTTAAGATCATATGAGTCAACATTATCAGTAAACACATTTGCCCAACGATATGCAAGTCCGCCTGATCCGTCTGTTCCTAAGTCATGGGCACTGTCTGTCAACGGTAAAATATCACTATTAATTCTTGCTGTAAATGTTACTGCATCTGTAATTACATCACCAAATGTTGAGTTACCAAACACAGTTAGGTTACCGTTAATTTGTGTATTCTCAAGTCCAACGTCTGTTGTAGTTAAACTACCACTAATACTAAAGTTACCAAGTACTTCAACCGTACCAAGGTTTGCTCCTGTAAACCCAGGTATCATATATATTGTACCGCTTGCCGCAGAACCTGTTCCGTATATACGTTGCCCATTCATAGCAATAGTATCTTCGTCAATTAATATATCATCAACTTGTATACTTCCTACTACGTTGTGTCTACCAATTAGATTTACATTTGTTCTTGCAACATTTACTCCACCTATTTCTTCTGTGTCAAATGTTATTGTTAAGTCTGATTCGTCTTTGAGTTCTCCGTTTGCTCCAGCATATACCAAACGTGTGTCAGTTAGGTCAGATACTTTTGCAGTTGCTAGTGTAGTATCACCAGTTACATCTAAATCAGTTGTTACATTAACATCACCTGATATACCTAAGTCGCCTGTTATGTTTGTATCTTTTAATGCTTCAATAGTACCTGTGCCTGATGTATTAAGTTCTAAGTTACTATTAGTTGCAGTTGTTTCAACTCTGTTGCCGGCTATTCTTACATCATCTGTATTAAGTGGTCCGCCAAATATTTCTCCTGTAACTGTTAGGTTATCAACTTCCATTTGTGAGAATGAAGTAATACCTTGTACAGTAAGCGAGCCGGTTATTGTTTCGTTACCAGTAACCGTTAACAGTGTGCCATCAAATGTTAAGTTTGCACTATCTTCAACTTCTCCTGATGTGCCTCCTAATAGTACACGATTATTAGTTAAGTCTGTAACACGAAGTGTTGGCGTAACTGTGCTTGTGTTTACTATCAGTGTGTCTGTGTCAGTTTGAGTTGCGTCTATGTTTGTTACATTTAATAATGTAAGATTGTTTATATCGTTATTGTTTAAGTCTAGGTCGCCTTCAAGTGCTTGACTTCCGTCTAGCATAACAACACCCGCACCTATTCTTGTTACACCAACACTTTGTCCTAGATCATTTTGTCCTAAACGTTTGTTGATATAATTAACAACGGCTTGTTCTGTTGGAAGAGCTTCGTCACTAATATCTGACATGTCACTGTCTGGTGAAAATTCATTTACTGTAACACCACGTGTAAATCCTAAGCCGTCTAAGTTTGAAAGAGCAATACTTGCTGAGAAACTAACACTACCGTCACCTTGGTTAACACGGAAGTAATCACCAACTCTAAAGTTACCGTCTTGGTCGTTAGTAACAAAGAACACACGCCCTGGTGCTGTCTCTGTAACTTCTTGTGATTGTGCTGGACGTCTAGTTGGAGGTCCATAAAGTTCTCTTGGATAGTTTGAATCTTCATATGAGCCTGTACCAACATCAAGCATGTCGTGGTTACCGGCTTTAACAATTGAAAAGTCAGTAAATATTTTACCTGTTGCTCCGGGTGGCGGACTTAGTCGTACACTTGCTTGATCAATAAGTGCATCGTTCAAATTTTGATCTAATGTAATAACATAGTTTACAGGGTCGAAGGCAGTAACTTTATAAATTGTTCCTTTGTAACCTAAACGTCTGTTTACTAGTTCGTCAGCGCCATATCCTATTTGGTTGATTGTAAATTGATTTACTCCTGGACCTATATTACTACCGCCACCATTTATAACAACGCCTAAGTGATTTAGTGTTGGCAGTGCTCTAATAGCAAATCTGTTTACTACATTTTCATTTGGAGTAACTTGAATAATTCTATAACCAACATCTGGTTCGTTATCATACTGTAAGGCTGCACCTAGTAACAGGTTTGTAATATCAGCATTAGTATCAATTTCATATTCTTGTAACAATCTAATTGTAATATTTGCATCGTCAGGAATATCTGCTAATAGTCCTTGTGCTGATCCTCTAATGTTTATTTTATTGCCATTAAAGTTTCCAATCTCATAACTTACGTTACCAGTGGCGCCACCGTGTTCAACATCAGCAACCATAACATTAAAGAACTCTGCTGCGGAGCCGTTATAACCTTGCTGATTTTTAATTGTAATTTGTAAATCGCCTTGTACGTTCTCCCCTGTTACACTACTATCGGCTAGTGCTATAAACACACTTTCATTAACTGTTGCGGCATTAACTGGAACTTCAAATGGGTTTCTTCCTTCAGCACCTAGTCCATATATTCCGTTTGAACTTGATCCGTTTAGTGAACGTACTTCTGATCCGCTTTCTGCTTTGTATGTGTATCCACAATAGTATGTGAATATACTAACAAGCTCAACTCTTGCATTGTTTCTTGCTAGTACACCGTAACCTAAGTTACCAAACATTGTCCAGTCAGTAGCAACAAATGACTTGTTACCAGCTGTAATCATTGTTAAGTTTCTATCTACAAGTGCAGGTAGTAATGGAGTTTCACTGCTTATATTAATAGTATATTTAGGTAGACTCTGCGGACCTTGTGTTTCTCCGTTCTCCATAATATCAAGTATTATATCGAAGTCGCTGTTTGCTTTATCTTTTATAGTCTGTGCTACAACATCTGCTGTAATAGTTTGTGTTGAAACAGATTGGTATGTTGGCGATGCTGTTACGTTACTTAATACATTTTGTATAAGTCCTTTGACATGATTGTTTGCCGCTAGTGTTTCTGTTAGCTGTGCGCCAATTGCAACACTTGGGTCACCTAAGTCGCTTACACCTCTATAATAACTTCTGCCTGCTTCTACACTTCTTCTACTGCCTCCAAACAAATCGTTTGCAATAGCTGCAACAATGTATCCTGTATCACGTTTGCATAACACACTGTTGTAAACAAATGCAGGATACGAAGCATTAATAAATGCAATAGTTTCATCTTGTATCCAACTAATGTTAGACATAATAAGATCATGTGCTTCTTTAATACTTACATAGTTTGTAATTAAATTAGTTATTATGCCAAATAGTGTTGTGATTGTTGCGTCTGTGCCTGCTTCACCATTATTACTATTAGTCGTTTGTGTAACTACACTTTGTAACGGAGTAACAGAAGTGTTAGCAACACAGGCAATCGCAAGATCTCTTGCTTTGTTTATTGCATCAACTGTCTCGGCTTCTTGTTCAGCAATTACTGTACTTCCTGTTTCAAAATAAGTTGCCGCGGCCTCACAAGTTTCAGCTTCTCCACCGTAGGTTAAGTCGTGTATCATTGCATCAATGATAAGTCCTACATCTCTACGACATGTGTCTTCATCGTACACAAAACTTGCATAGTTAGTATCGATAAAATTAATTGTGCTTGTAATAATAGTAGGAAACTCAGTAACAAATGATGTACGCAAAGTAAGTTTTGCTTGTAAGTCATCTACAAATGCTGGAGGAGTATTCGCAACTAGTGTTTCAAAGTTAGGTGCTATAGTTTGCGGTGCATAGTTAGTTCCGCTTTCAATTACTTCTTCAACTAGTAATATTAAATCCTGTGCTCTTGTAATAAGACTTTCACTTATTGTAGGCTCTGCTATAGTTTGCTGTTCAACTACTACTTGCTTACGTTGACCTACAGTAAAAACAGTATTACGCATAATAGTATCGATGATACTTCTTATAAATCCAAATGCGGCTATGTGCTGTTGAATTTGTGTTGGTATTACGCTTGTTATACCGTTCCAATAACTATTTGCAATTTCCTTTATTGCAGTATTACCTTCAAACAATAAATCAAATCTTAATGCGTCTAATAAGAATCCTATATCTCTTTCACATTTTGCTTGGTCGTAAACATAGTCAGTAGTAAATGGCTCAGCACCTGCTACTACTTTTTGTCTAATAAATTCAACTGTTTCAGCTTGTATAAAAGTCTTGTTTGCGGCGATAATTGCACTAGCATAATCTTTAGCATCGTCATATACTGTTGCCGGAAAAAATAAGTTGTCAACATTTCCTGCGCCATTGTTTAGGACATCTATAACATCATCAAATATACTAGCATTTGCTTGTTGGACAGCAGTTATATCAGATAATGCTGTGTTGGCTTGACCTTTTGCATATGTTAGACCGCCTATTGTAGGTGCAAGCTGATCACTTAATACATACGCACTGTTTGGTCTTGTGTAGGATAAGGCAGCAACTCTGCCAAAATAGTTTGTACCAAGTATACTATCGTAACTACTTGCTTTTAGTATAAATTGTAAATCACGTTTGCACTTGTCTCTATTATAATCGAACAAATATGTATTGTTAACATATGTAATAGTTTCTTCTTGTATAAAACTTTTGTTTGCCGCTAATAATGTTGTTGCATTTACTTTTGCATCACTAGGTGCTGTAACTGATTGTGCTTGATAACGATTACCATCTGCATAAAACGCTGTAGGCATAAGAGGCTTACGCCAAAAGCTACTAGCAACCATACTAAGGTTATCGCCTGCTACTGAGTCTATATTAAATTCTTGGTTTCCTGTGAATCCGTCTGCAAATATACCTCCGTGGAAGCCAACTGCATAAGGATCAGTGTCGTAACTTGATTTTGGAAAACATGCACCTGTATGTGGATAAGGTGACTTAGTTAAAATTTGTCCTTCTGGATCTAGTACAAAGGCAAAACTACTGTGCTTGTCTGTTGTATAATCGTGAAACCAGTTTGTACTGTTACACAAGAATACATCATTGTATAAGTTATCTCGTGGCGTACTGTATTCACTACGAGGATCTGTTAGGTAATGATAACCAAAGTACCCATCTGGAAATTCATCTGTTTCTCTCCAAAAACGTATCTTAGCCCAAGGACTTTCACTTGGTACACCAATCTTTGGTCTTACTGTTGTACGTCTTTGTCCACTACCAAATATACTTGTATTCTCTGGAACTTTAATAGGCAAGTGTTCTTCGTATATACCACTTGCAACGTGTACTAGTATCTGTTTTGTTTTTATAGGTTGTTCTTCGTTAACAAAGTTTTCAGTTTCAGGATTTGCTGTAATTATATCTTCAGCTAATCGCATTGCAGAATTAAGTGTTCTAAACGCTGTACCCCAACTTCTACCTCTTTGTACTCCGTAACGTCGATCATCGTGTCCGTCAAGACTAACATATAGTTCTACTACATCACCGTTGATAACCGTTTTGTTTAAAAAGAACCATTCTTGGCCGTCGGCATACTCAACTACTTTATCATTTTTATTGTAACGTAAACTACCTTCTACAGGATTAGGTCTGTCTTTCTTATCCCCGCCCGGAAGTCTTAGACTTTTTGCTTCGCCATTGTCATCAATTATAACAGCAAGATTATTTCCAACTTTTAGATTGCTATCATCGTCAACTACTAGTTGTTCGTTGAAAACATTGTTACCGCCGTACTTTTCACCATCGCCAACATAAACTTGTTTAGTTTCAGTGTCGTATATTATTTCACCTTTGAGTGGAACAAAGGCTAACCTTTCGGCTGTAGTACCTCTACGTAAGATGATGCTACCAAGTTCTGCCATACTATGCTCCTATAATTAAACCATTTTTATCATAATTCGGATCAGGAACATATGTGGCTTCTCCTACTTTTGGAAGATTGCCACAGTCATTTATTTCTGTATTTGGTGCTGTAAATGAGCCGCCGTCTAACGTAGATCCTGCTTGCTCATAAGTAGTTTTTCCGCCATCTACAGAAGCTCTATTAAAGATATTATTTTTATCAAATGGTGCGCCACGTGGTGTTGTCATCAATACATTCCTTATATGAATGTATTTATCGTGATCTTTACAACGCTATGCCAGTTGTCTTTTCTGTATATTGTTTGCTGATTTGTTCTTCTGTTTTGCCCATACAACTTACTGCTGAACTGTTTAAAACAAATTTACCATCAGGTGATACGCTAAACATAAATGGTGCAAGTCCTAGTCCTTGTTGCTGTGCAATAAGTACCATTGGTTTTTTTAGTGTATAAGACTTATCATCCTCTTTTTCTAAACGAGCAATAATTTCTTCGCCTGAACTTAACTTAAATGAGACATTGTCTCCAATTTTATACGGTGCTTCGATTAACATTATATAGTATGTCCTGTTCCGTTGTAATTAGTATTTTCAATATAGTCTACCATTTGTTCGTAGCCGCCAACTTTGGTTCCGCCAACTATAATTTGAGGGAATGTTCTTGCTGTTGGAAAAGTTTCAAATACTTCTTCTCTAGTAAAGTCTTTACCTAGTTCTTTATACTCGTATTTTAACTGTCTTGTTTCGCATAGTGCTTTAGCTTTTGTACAACTTGGACATGCAGGTTTACCCCATATGGTTATCATAAACTAAATCCTTTCAATGAATCCTTATCTACATCTTGTTTAATGCCGCCAATAATATAAGACTCTACTTCTG
>Ga0233438_10005985_pt1 | contig 9996 bp, 28 predicted proteins | sample SI_123_September_FD_182720 | JGI IMG/M metagenome (GOLD analysis project Ga0233438, IMG submission 182720) | Seawater microbial communities from Saanich Inlet, British Columbia, Canada - SI_123_September2016_10_MG | ecosystem: Environmental > Aquatic > Marine > Inlet | place: Canada: British... | reverse complement strand
ATCTAATCAGTGTGCCGTATTTCATTCGCACTAAAGCATGGGACGTGGTGATCATGTTGGCATTCCTCTTGTTCATCGGCATGTCCAAGCTGACCACCTCGTGAAGTGTCCACTGTTGTGGCACAGCACCCCATAACCGTGTATATTAAGAGAGTCAAAGCAAGGCACCCCATGACAGTCACAGCAGTCAAGCACTCTCACTACAAGATCGTGGTCAAGCCTCTCGCATCCCCACAGCACCCTATCACGTACTTCCGCAAGTGTGGCAAGTGTACGACTGCCAAGGGCATGGAGAGGCAGTTCGAGCGCATGGTGCAAGAGGCATGTGATGCATGGAGAGCCTATGAGATCAAGAGTTTCACTGTCTCCCGTGTGCCAGCAGAGGAAGTGCCCACCAATTGACCCACAGGGCACCAGATGCCCTATAATTAATTCATCAGCAACCAACCCACTCAAATGCAACTCACAAACAACGTCTGCACTGTTGACTTCTTTCCCGAGGCATTCATTGCTGAAGGTGATGACGTGATCGTCAAGCGTTTCCAGAAGCGTGTCACCTTCAACGCTAACGGTCTCAAGTCTTACAGCACTGTCACAGCACTCACAGCACGTAACGAGTGGGAGACACGTATTGCTAACGGTGCTACAGTTAATGGATATAACATGTCACAAATGCCTCGTTCAGAGTATCGTCCAATGGCAGTAGGTTGATCCGAGGGTAAACAGTAAGAGGCAACGACAACACGCTCGATGCCCACCTTCATTCTTTTCTTTCATTATCATCATGGTCTTCGATCTCCCAGTCTACAAGAAACAACTCCCACAAATCTGGATGGAAGATGGTAAGTTTATCATTGAATCAGACTCGTTTCGTTATGTGATTGAAGATGACCTGAAGTTGTTGTTTAAGTTATGCAGACGATTCAAGTCTGATGCAATTGCACAAACCTTCGTATAATGAAAATCACACAGTACGCACTCGCGGGTATTTGTATTACATTTACCCTTGTTTCTTATTTGATGTTCCTTGCACATCGTGATAGTAAGATGATGAACTACTATGAATCAACCATTGAAAGAACTACCAACTGATTTCCCACATCAACCACCAGAGGGTTATAGTTATGAAACTGAAGAGTTTAAAACAAACATCACTAGCATTTGGATTAGGAATCACGCTCGGTATAGTTACACTAGCGATCCTATCCGATCGATCTGGGGGTTCTACAATACAAAAAAGCGGTGTTACATTGCACCAGTTAATCACAAACGCCCAGGTAAAACTGTTGACGTTAACAGCACCACAGCATTCAGTGCAATGCAACTACTCAAATCATATGTAAGCCCATGAATATAGAAGATGATGTGAATCAGTATCGTACTCCTGGACTCTATGATGATCCTACAGTACATAAGCAATCACCACTAGAGAGGATAATTCTCTCGATGTTTGAGAAGTTGAATTGGGAACTTGATGATGACATTGAGATTACAATTTCAGGTAGTCAGATTGGTGAGGTAAAGTATAATCATGATGCATTCATTATGATTCAGAACCGTGATCGTAGTCCTTACATACCATCAGTCGCACCACTACCATCACAACAGGGTGATAACCCTGAAATGATTCAACCAACTGAAACAGATGACACTAACGTACAGCAAGGAACAACTAATTGATGCACTCGTGCATGAGTGGGACTATCTTTGTCATGATGATTACGATCCTGATGATGACACACCAGAGGAGTATCGTTTGAAGTTAGCGTTACTCACTGTGGAAGAATTGGTAGAAGAAACATCAACTGGTGAAGGTTACACACTGGATGAGTTCATGGACAATCATGGGTGACAGTTCAAGAACTGGTGGAAACGCTTGACAGCGACCCCATAGGGCTGTATATTAAGAGAGTCAAAGGAACCACACCAATGCTCGTCTCTGAATACTACAAGGTCAGTGCTGTCACTCCTGAAGAGGGTGAGGTATCTTATGAGACTCTTGATCAGCAGTTCGCACGTAGCCTACATTCTGAATTGCTCTGCCGTCAACTGAACAAGGACGGTACGCATAGTGTCACAGTCAGCAAGGGCTAACGCTCTCTCATCCATTATACTAAACACATCAGCAAGGCACTCATGACCACCACACCATTGAACAAAGAGTTTTCTGACTATTGTGCTCAACGTGATGCACAGAATAGTATTCAACTCAATATCACCAAGTATTGCTTTGAGTTATGTAATGCACTTGTCTCAAACTATATCAGTGAATCGATTCGTCGTCATGAGTTCTTGCTCCCTTCAGCTGATAATCAAGAGTATCACCAAGCATGCATTGAAGACTTACAAAATGGTTGCTGTGGTTATAACTTCACAGTTGATACAGGTAGAAAGTATCACAAGATCATGATGAATGCGAATGGTTCACGTTCTGTTCATGCATTTGTTGATCGTAAGACTGGTGAAGTATACAAGCCAGCATCTATCAAAGCACCTGCCAAGGGAGTACGATTCAACATGCTTATCATTTCACAACGCAATTGGATGTTAGAGCATGCTGATTGGGCAGGTGGATATCTCTACAAGCGTTGACAAACAACTCAATACATAGTATACTCACTTCAGTTCACCTCATGAGCACGATGGAACCCGATTCGATGTATGTCGTCGTTAATGGCGAGGCAATCATGTTAGAACACGGTACAGCATCAACCTATCTTGTTGATGTTGATGGTACAATTGACTGGGATAGTCATGATACTCTTGATTGGGAAGATATGCTCCCTGAAGAGTATAAAATGTACAAGGCAGCATATGACTTCCTAGTCACGTACAACAACACTTACATGTATACCAAATGAATCTCGTCACTGAACACGTTCTAGAACTACTAGAACCCATCACCGAAGAACTGAAGGTCAAACCACGTCTTGATATCTCTGACAGGGAGTATCAACTGTTCTGGCGTTATCATGGTCATTATCCTGCAGAGTTTGCTGCTGCACTGATGAAAGCACTACCTGAAGGTTATACTTTCGTACAGTATGATCATCTTAAAAATGAACTCACCACGACTCATGAATAAAGCAACAGCAGAACGACTCTCCAGACAGATGGATGCCATCATGGAGAATAGACTACGACGATTCAAGTTTCTCATTCGTAAAGATCGTAATGAAGATGCTTTCGCAATTGCTGATGAGTTCTATGAGTGGATGCATCCTGATCATGCTGATGATGATGACCTGATCACATACTACAATGAAGAAGAACTCGAAGCCCTCTACTACAAAAAGAAAATCCAAAGCCTCTCCGAAGATCTTGAAGATTACGGATCGGAGGAAGAACATTACTGATTGGCCCACACATTCTAAACACTTCCCATACAGACTTGAATGGATCTATCATAATGATAAGGTCATTGCTATGTTTGAATGTGAACATCATTTAAACAAACACCTCGTTAGATACAAACTTAACAAGAAGAACTCTCGTATTGATATCTTCCCCGAGCATACTCACACATTCAAATCTAACTACAAGAAACCTAAACGTCAACTATTCTCCACCCTAGAGGACTTCTTCCAATGAAACTTAAGAAGACAACAAAAGAATTTACTAATACTAAAGGTGACAAGTGGGAGTGGGAGGAGAATGAACAAACACGTAAGGCAATTCAACAACTCGAACAACATGCACCTGATTATGGTGTAGGTAAATGAATTATGATGGACCATTGTATGCACCATGGCATAAAGTATTACAAGGAAGAACTACAATGAAATTCAATCTAGAAGAACTTAAGTATCTTCAGTCTATTCTAAATCAATCATCATCCTATGCAAAGGCAAGAGGTGAACAGGTAGATCATCCATCAGTATCACATCAACATATTATTCAGAAGATTGAATACAAAATACATAAACTCTCCTCTTGAACTATAGACATAAAGCACCAACCAAATACTATGTTGTTGAGTATGAACACATATACTATGATCAACATCTATTGACTCGTGCTAAAGCAGTCTATTTTACACTCGAATCAGCACAAGAAGCATCACTTAAGATGATCAAGAGAGGACAACACATACATTCAGTACATGAAGAGAAGTTGTTAAATAAACCTGAAATACTAGAGATACGCCGCGAAGGCACTCCATAGTAGCCATCAGGGTTATCAACAATACAATTTGATACTTTCTTAACAACCTGTGGAAAAACCTGTGGAAAACTAAATGGTTTAAAAAACATAGGTAATGTGCGGGGTTGTAGTTGGCTTAGCGCCCCAGCACTCGAAAGTCAACGAGCTATGTGACAGTTCTCCAAGTGGCCCCGAGACCCTTGACAAATACAAGGTTTTCGGTTATTATAGAAACATGGAAAAGTCGAAAAGTCAGTTTTTTGACTTTTTCAGAAAACTCAATTAATTAAAAAAATGGAATTTAAAGATTTTGAATCTTCTGCTATCTTTAGTTTAACAACTAATGAAGATAGTCTTACTATTGTGTTCAAATCATCTGAAAAAGAGTATAGTTACACTATAAATGATACAAAATGGGTAGAATCACTCACTAATTGTATCAATAACAAAGAAAGTGTTGGTAAATTTGTATCAACTAGTCTAAAACACAAGAATATCATTGAAAACAAGGATAATTCTAAATAATTACTCTATAATTGCTATTACTGACTAATAACAATGAAAAACAATCGTAAGTACAATCCAGATAGTAATCACAAAGAACTTCAGATTGAAGATGATTATGAACACTTTGGATATGATGTTAAGAATGCCAAGAGATTCAAAAGCAGAGCGAAACGTTCTGCCAAGTTCAGAAACTACGATGAATTTGATTGAATTGTCAATAGGTAGTGGACACTAGTTGAACTGTCCACTATCACTTGCATTTTAAACTGTATCATGTAGTGTACACACAGTTGAAACATTTTCAAATGAGAGTCATCACTACCCCATCAACACGTAGGGGTTACATAGTGACCAAACATCGCACACAGGATGTTGATCAACGTACATTGGTTGATAACTATGGAGCAGCAATGATTGTTGCCCATAACATAAGTGAAATCGAGGGTTGCCGTGTGACGGTTGACAAGGTGGCACGGTAGGGGTTGATTTCTCCTCTCGTTCCTGTATTGTATTAACAAGTCAAACAACCGACACCAAACATGCGTAAGATCGAAACTCAAATGAACGCTGCCATCAAAGGCAACGCCAACTGGAAAAATGCCAACACCTCGGTTATCACTGAAGACGGTGTTTCTGAAGTACGTTTGCACGGTAACTTGATTGCAAAGGTTGGTGATGACTTTGTTACCATCTTTGATGGTGGTTGGCAGTCAAACACAACTAAATCACGTTTGAACGCTATCATCAACGAGTTCTGTAATGCGTTCACTGATGGTGTCTTTCAGAAGGATTTTCAGTGGTTCGTTCGTGATAACAAAGTCGTGAATGATTTCGTCAACGGTTACACATTCAGCGAGTTTGCATGAGTGAGAGGGGTATATCCCCTCTTTTTTATTGTCCCTACTAACTAACATCATCATCATGAACTACAGACTCAAAGATCTTCAAGAACGTGTCAACAAATTGATTGAACAACAGGGAGAAGATGCAGAGTGTGGAGCATGGATTTATACCAAGAATGATTGTCATTTAAAGGACGAAGATGGCAACACTGATTATGATAACAATGTAGAAGATCCTGCACTGATTGCACGTATCTTTGACGATGTAGGCAACGTTGATTACATCTACACCGTGATTCAAGAGGCAGTTGATGAAGCCGTAGAGGAGCAATTGATGGCGACTAACTAACACTAACTGATTCAGCCGCCCGTGGACGATCGACCTAGTGGCACAAGGTTTTGGCACTGCCTCTCACAGCCCCTATAATAAGGACATGAACGAAACGACCTACGAAATCTCTTGCCCCACCTTGGGTGAGACCGAGACCACGACCGATCTGGATCGTGCGATGGACATTTGCTACAGCATGCACGACGAGTCAAACTCCTATGCATACATCCGTGATTCATTCGGTGATATCGTCGGAGAGTATGGCGACGTAATGGAAGCAGTTGCACTGGGGTTAGTTTGATGGAAAGGACAGGATTTTTCATGCATAGCGAGAACCCCTCGCCACTGATGCAAAAGGTCATGGAGAAGATCCAACGCCAGCATCAGGCAGAGATGGAGTATCGCACGGCAGTGAGAGCAGGTCGCATCCAACCCAACCAGTCTACGAACTGGAACATTAGCGACAGACACTAGACCCTGACCCTGTAGACTAAACTCAAGAAACAAAACAAACAATGGATCAACCAACCTACGCCGTCCAACCTGCAGCATGGGGAGATTTCGATGGATGGGGTTGTGACTATAGCCCCACGATCGACGCAGCATACAAAGTATGCAAGATCTGGCGTGAGATGGGCGAGTCTGGCGACATGATGATCTTTCGTATCCTACCAGGTGGCAACCCCATCCGATGGGTGAGGGTCTACGCTGACGAATCAATCGAGAGTGTGACAACCCAGGACCTGGCACTGCTGGCATAGGCAACGCCACCACATCGACTAGAATTCAAAAGTAAACAACAAAGGACACAGCATGAACGGTTGGGCAACTTACGAAACTTGGAACGCTGCACTGTGGATCGGCAACGATGAGACGATCTACCGTCACGCCAAACTGAATAAGAATCTAGGGTATCGCAAGTGGGCAAAGCGTTTCATCGATGAGTTCGGTGAGTACATCACAGGCGACGGCGTGGCATGGTTGCATGACGACATCGACCAAGATGAGATGGACGCCATGCTGGCAGAACTGTAAGGGGTCGCCCCTTCTATGCTACAATACACAAGAACACAACCCCACACCATGAACGCCACCGCTTTTAATCTCGACAACGCTGTTCGGATCTATGATGAGAGGATCGCCCCTCTCCATGCTCGCTACCTGTCAGAAGACAACGCAGGCGGCAAGATGAGGGCATCGATGGGCGACCTCTATGAGGACGTGGCACAGGCGGTGATCTATGCAGTCGATCCCTCCATCGTATGCAAGCACAACGATTATATAATGATCGAAAGCAGGGGCGGCAAGTCATACAAGAAAACACAAGTCGATATCCATGCCTATAAGGACGGCGAACTGATCTTTATTGTAGAGGGCAAGACCTATCTTGATTCATCTATGCTGGATCGTGCCTGCAGTGAGTTCGATAAGATCCGCCGTGTCTACCCTGGCATGCCTGCTGCAGTGTTCACAGGACAGGACGCCACAGACCCCGACTCTGCAGCATGGTTCGCTGATGAGACAGAGCACGCCGTCTTTGTCGTCAACCAAACCAAGCAACGCAGAAGCACAGCCCCGATCTTTGAGACTGCCGACCCGCTCGATATGACGGCACTGCAGGCATTCGCCCAATGGGTTGACTCCTGCATCTGATCTGGTAGACTATCCAAAGAACACAACCCACAGCATGATGATTTCACTAGACACCAGAGACCACAGCACCGCCACCGACAAGATCCAACTTTATCCACTATCTCGCATGGTGTTCATCCATTGGTCATCTGGGCACTACTCATTGCACCGTGCTCGCCTTCGCGATATGTTATTACTTTTGGATCAACGAATTGGATTCGGTGAGTGGTGCAATCGTTACGCTCTTAACTAACACTAACCTAGACAACACTATGTAACACAGGGGCAGTAAAATGCCCCCTTTATTGTATACCCCCGAATGCCGAGCGGGACTCCTACCACTACTCTAACCTACAAAGTGTTACCCAAGCGAGTTAAATATTCCAGCGAAATTTAAAGATCTCCCAAACCAGTATATAAAAAATTTCCGAGACATGAAAAGAGGTTCAAGGCTTTCAGGGGTTACAAATCGATATCGATATAATAACGATATCAAAAAAATTCTCCAGGAGGAAAAGCGTCAAAAAAGTCGAATACGTCGAGACACAGCAAGGAGGCGACAAGCGCCTATTAGTACAAGTAAGCGAAAAGAGGCGAAGGTCTCGAATAAATATACATATATCCCACCCACTCGGAAAGAGAAAGATATTATCGATATCATATTCGCAATACCCGAGTGGATTCTAAACACATTTTGGGATATGATATTTGTAATACTACCTCCATACAACAAATGAAAGACTACGATAGCTTCATTAATAAGCAAGCAGAAGTATTGAATGAGTTCGATGATTTCTGTGAACAATTTGAGAAACGTGCTGCCGAGAACTTTAAGAACCCAAACAAACAAGATGAACGATTTGAACTCCTCAAAGAAATCAGCGAACCTGGAAGAGGTGCTAGCGATAGCATTTCAGGAGATACGGGAACTGAAAGCTGAAGTCGAGCGTCTAAAGTCTCCAAGTCTCATGTATAGACGCCCTGGTGCTGACGCACATGAGAAGATAACAGATTACTTGGATGATGTAGATAAAAGACTAAAGAAATTAGAATAATGGCAATTCTCATACCTGCTGGTCAATCATTTACCTTGGGCGGTGGACCTGGATGGAGGATGTGGCCGCCCCCAGGAGCATTTGTGATACCTGGAATGTTTCGAGATGGTATAAATCTGAATATCTACGAGACAGTGGGGATAGTAAATGTCACTGCTCAAGGAAACTTGGTATGTCCTGGAGGAACACCTGGTCCTACACAGCCGAGTCCCGAGTTAATCACAGGTATCAGTATTGGTGTCATGCCACCTGGTTGTATTGTACTAGCGGGAGGTGTACCAACGATATCAGAAATGCAACCTGGCATTGATGCTGTGAGTTTTGGGAGTATCAGTGTAGCACCTGGAGTCCCCACATTAGTATTGCCAATCCCTCTCATTGGTAATTACACGGAGAAGTATATGTATGATATGCAGGCAGGTTTTGGAGAAAGTTACAAAGGTAGTACAGTACCACGTACTAGGGACAATATGAGGGGTGTGACATTTGAGGGAGGACTTGGAGTACAGAAAACCTTTAAGCGTGATGAGAAGTTAAAGAGAATCGGTGGATCGGGAAGGCTCTCTGCATTTCAAACAACACCTGAAGGTAGGGAATTTGTTGGACCTGCAGTACATGATATAGCACAGAGGGGTAGTAACTATGTACATGCTTATAAGCCGTCTCTGATCAAAACTCTGCGTTTTCATTATGAGATTACAGTTACCAGTACATGTCCACCATACATCTGGAAGTTCCCAGCATACATCGATGTAGATAATAACTGGCAAAATCACACGAAGCGTACTAAATATCGTTTAAGTAAGCAAACCGAAGCAAGAGAAGGATAATGCCAGCAGGAAGTGGAATCAGTCGATTAAAAGATCTAGAGAGTGGTCATCAGTGTTGGCCACCTGTACCTGTAATTACTGGGTCATTGAATGTTTTTGTGAATAGCATTGCAGCAGTAAGAGTTGGTGATGTAACTGCAGTTCATGTGTGTGGTGATAAACCGCCACATATCGATACATGTGTGAAGGGGTCTAAAACAGTCCGAATCAACATGTTAGATACAGTCCGTATAGGTGATCTGTTATCCTTTGGTGCAGTGATGACAGAAGGGTCTCATTCGGTATTGGCAGGAATGTAGATCTGTGGTATAATAATAGAAGTTCATCATTAGAATAATGGCAAGGGTTAATCGATCTCTATCTGGTAATTCGTTCGTTGAAGGTAAGCCAAAATCTACCCGACAAGGTATGGGCAAAAATACAAAATATGCTTCTACATCTCGTAATAATGCGAAGAAGAAGTATCGTGGTCAAGGTAAAGGATGAATTTGATTTGCAATCTTCCTGCAGAGAAGGTGTGGGTTCGTAGGGAATACTTACGAGATCATCAAGACGGGCATGGGGAGTTTGTAGAGGGCGTCTGGGTATGTGCTAAAAGCATACCTGGGCGTGCTTTTTACTTTGAGACATACTTGCCTACATATGGAGCAATGTAT
>Ga0233438_10005977_pt1 | contig 10004 bp, 10 predicted proteins | sample SI_123_September_FD_182720 | JGI IMG/M metagenome (GOLD analysis project Ga0233438, IMG submission 182720) | Seawater microbial communities from Saanich Inlet, British Columbia, Canada - SI_123_September2016_10_MG | ecosystem: Environmental > Aquatic > Marine > Inlet | place: Canada: British... | reverse complement strand
AAAGCTCGGAAAACGCAAGACATTCAAACTCAAGCTCGGTGATTTAGACATATTCTTTTCTTTGATTTTATACATCTCATCCATGAACTGTGTGATGCTAAATAGACATAGGCTATTGATAGTCATCATTACGTGCACACCTTGACAATTACCTTCATCTAATAATCTGTTCAGGTTCTTCATCCAGGTTTCCCAAACAAAACCATCTCTCACATACTCTTGTTGTTTACCATAACATTCAGCACTTGTATAGAGATGAAAGTTTTTAATGTTCTTAGTCTTATCTACAAGCTTGGTAATGATGTCATCTTTTGCAATAAGATTTGAGTTGATAGCGAATTGCATATCTGTTTCTTGACCTTGAAACCAATCAAGCAACTTCCATGTGTTACCACTCATAAGTGGTTCACCACCAGTTACACGTAATTCTTGTAAGCTTTCAGATAGGCCTTCATCCCACCATTTCCAAAATGCTTGGATATATGGATTGTCTTCATCATTGTCATATGGTTCAACCCATGACCCGTCTTGATGAAAGGCACCTGCACCATCAGATACAAGATTCTCATATGGTCCATTCTTCTTAATGTCTTTAGCCCATGTTGTAGAGAAGCTTGCGTTACAATAACTACAAGCGAGATTGCAAACACGGTCAAATGAAATTTCAAATGTCTTAAGGTCTACACTTTCATTGTGGTCAAGATCATATGCTGCTTGTAAATCTTCATCTTTGTAGATGATACTTTTAAAAGTTCTGTCACTGACAGCATCTTTACCCATATCTTCCATTTTCCAACAATATTCGCATTCACTGGGTCTTTCACCAGTTTGCATTTGACGGCGCATTTCTTTCTTATGCTTTGTATTGTGGATTGCAGTATGATCTTCTGCTACTTCTTCAGGTGGAATCCATTGAGCTGGTGGGTGATGACAACTTGCTGTTGTACCACTACCTAACCATGTAGTAGCATTGTACCACTTAGCTCCACAGAATGATGTTGATTTTGAATCGAGAACGCGCTTGCGATAGTCAATTAGTTTGTCTTGATCTGACATTTGACGCCTTTCATAGTGTAACATAATATTTATAAATAATTCAGGCGGATCAAGATGGGACTAACATGCTTGATTCATTATTAGAAATTGAACTTAAAGAACGCGAAGACTTCCTAAAAATAATCGAAACTCTAACCAGAATTGGTATTGAATCAAGAGATAAAAAATTGGTTCAAACATGTCATATTTTGCATAAGAGAGGGAAGTACTACTTATGTCATTACAGAGAGCTCTTTAAACTCGATGGCTTTGAAAGAGACATCAGTGAAGAAGATATTAAGAGACGCAATGGCATAGCACTGCTGCTCGAGCAGTGGAATCTCTGTATAGTAATTGGCAACATAGAGCCAAACTCGCTTGCAAAGGTTAAAATCATACCCTTCCAAGAGAAGAATGAATGGACCTTAAAAGCAAACTATACGATCGGCAACCGAAAATAATCCTACAGCCGTAGTATAATCTCTACATGTCAGAATATTACACCAACGTTTGTGTTTCGGGTTCTTCGCTATGTGTTCGCGGTATCCGAGATGGTCAAGAATTCCGTTCCCGAGTAAAGTATCAACCTACACTCTATATCAAATGTGACCCTGAAACAGGTCACAAAGATGTCTTTGGCAATAATCTCAAGCCACTGGCATTTGATACTATCACAGATGCAAAGCAATTTGCCAGAGAAAATGATGAAACCAATCTTCAGATCTATGGTTTCCCATTCTACAACTCTCAATATTGTATTGAAAACTATCCTAATGCCGAACAAGAATGGAAACGTGAAGACATTCGCATATTCAACATTGATATTGAGGTAACTTCAGACGAAGGCTTTCCTTATCCGGATAAAGCAGATTATCCTATCACTGCCATTTGCATACACGATTCTATCACTGATAAGTTTATTACATTTGGCCAAGGTTCATGGCTTAAAACTAAATCAGAACTTGATGATGAAATTCTTGATCGTGTAGTGTACATACCTTGTGAGTCTGAACATCAGCTTCTTTCCAAGTTCCTTAAATTTTGGCAAGACTTTTATCCACAGGTTGTCACTGGTTGGAATACTCAACTCTTTGATATGCCTTATATTTTCAATCGTCTCACCAAGCTTGGCTTTGATGTCAATCGCCTATCGCCATGGAATTGGACTAAGATCCGTGAAATACCATCTCGACAAGGTAAACAACTTCGTGTTGAAATTACAGGCATTGATGATATTGACTATCTTGATCGATATCGCAAGAATGCGGTACAAGAATCATATCGATTGGATCACATTGCCTACGTAGAACTTGGTGAACGTAAGCTTGACTATTCTGAAGTATCAGGTTTGCATCAACTCTTCTTTACAAACTTTCAAAAGTTTATTGACTACAATATTCAAGATGTTAATCTTGTCAAAAGACTCGATGAAAAGCTTGGTTTGCTCGATGTTCAGTTTGCTATCGCATACAAAGCTGGCATCAACTTTGAAGATGTAAGCGGTGTTGTTAAAACATGGGATGCACTCATCAATAAAGAACTTCATAAAGAAAACAAAGTTCCACCATACACATTTCCTAAACATAATCTTACTGAACAGATTCCTGGTGGCTATGTTAAAACTCCGCAAGTCGGTAAGCATGGCTGGTTGTGTTCATTTGATTTGAACTCTCTATATCCACACCTTATTATGCAATACAACATCTCACCTGAAACAATGGTCAATGGTATTCAGGTTATGGCTACTAAATCCAAAGAACAGCGTGTTCATGCATTCCTTAATAACAACGAATATGAATCGTATGGTGATTATGCTGTGTCTGCGGCTGGTTGGTGCTATCGTAAAGATGCTGAAGGTATTATCCCAAGAGTCATGCGCCAGCTTTATACTGAACGTAAAGAAATCAAAGGCAGAATGATTGCACGTCAGAAAGAAGGTAAAGATGCTACAAAGCTCAACCTTGCTCAACACGTTCGTAAGATTCTTCTTAACTCAGGTTATGGTGCTATCACAAACAAGTATTATCGTTGGTTCGATACACGTCTTGGTGAATCAATCACTTTGTCCGGTCAGTTCATTATTCAGCGTGCAGAAAAAGCAATCAATAAGTTCATGAATGATTTGCTTGGTACAACCAACAAAGACTATGTTATTGCCATTGATACAGATTCAAACTATGTCAATATGCAACCACTTGTTGATAAGTTCTTTGCTGATAAACCTACAGATCAATTGATAGACATACTCGATAAGATATGTCATGACCAAGTACAAAAAATTCTAAACCAGGAGTTTGACCAAGTTGCTGAGTATATGAATGTATATGCTCAGAAGATGGTGATGGAAAGAGAATGCATTGCAGACTCTGCCTTCTGGACTGCCAAGAAGCGGTATGCCATGAATGTGTGGGATACTGAAGGCGTTCGCCACAAAAAAGCAAAACAAAAAATTCAGGGTCTAGATGCCATTCGATCATCTACACCACAACTGTGCAGGCAACCGCTTCTTGACTTCATCTCCCTAGTTCTGACATCAGATGAAGAAACAGTCCAGAAGGCCATCGCTAACTTCAAAGAAGAATTCAAATCTATGGCTGCCGAAGATATTGCTATGCCTAGAACTATGAATAATGTTTGGTCATATACACCGAAGAATGATGATATTGGTTATAAGAAAGGTACACCACCTCATATTCGTGGTGCTATTCTATTCAATCGCCTTATTGATCGATTCAAACTCAGTAAAGATTGGGAATTGATTCGTAATGGTGAGAAAGGCAAGTTTGTATACATACGCCAACCAAATCATCTTGGTGCCGAAGTACTTTCATATCTCACATCTATACCTGAAGAGTTCGAATGCCGTGGATATGTTGACTATAAAAAAATGTTTGAAAAAGTCATTACAGATCCTATGGATGGTATTCTTGAGCCTATTGGTTGGACAGTTGAAAAGCAGTTGAATCTAACAGAATTCTTCGGGTAAATATAAATATATTTACAGGAGAATGATATGACAACCGAATTTTTAAAACTTTTAGATGAATCTAATGGTAACATTGATGATTTTGTAGACATCATGTTGGAATTACAAAAGCGAAATTCTGTCAGTGAAGCCGATCGTGGTGAACAGATTTCAAAAGGTAAAAATCCTATTGAGAGATCTAATGATGAGAAAGATGTTGTAGCAGCAGCACCAACCGCCGTACCAGGTGAGGTACCAGGTGCAAATGTTGCTATTGGCAATAAAGATATTAAGAATGCCGACGAAGTCGATCAAAAACCTACTGAAATCAAAATGAAAGACAAACCCGATACGGTAGAAACTAAGCCCACCACTAAAATGAATAAGGGCGAGTTTGCAAATATAGATGCAGCTAGATAAAAAAAATTATGAAATCTATGCCTTTGGAGTGTATACTAATAAATCTTGTGTAAGTAAAAGAGAATTCTCAGAAGACTTGAAACGAGCACAGTATGCACGAAAATTGGTTAAAAAGATTATTGCGGAAAAAGAGGTAAACATAAGACTTCTTTTAAACCACGTTATACTCTTTACAAATGTATTTGAAATACATCCAGCAAAAGAACTCTTAATGTTTAATTGTAGTGAAGAAGAAAAGAGTGTATTGAAGACCGTATTAAATTATCTCGGATTTATGGAACAAGATGAATATCCATATATCCCACATAACATGAAAACCGCAGAAATGTTAAAGGAATTAAAGGTATGAGTAAAAGTGTAGTAGATACTGTAATGGTGTTTCGTATTTTGCGAAAACTCACAATGCCTTATAACAAATGGGATGCATTCAAAACCGGTGTTATGGATAAAGATGGTAAAATCCTTGTAAAAGCCAATAAGCGTGATAAGAAACAAAAAGATTCATTTAACCTTTTAGACCGCATGGTATGGAACCTGAAAAGATTATTGGGTAAGATTCCTGGTGGTCAGATGCAAATCGCATCATACGTCGCAGCACTAGCGCTCATCAAAGAATATGTAGAAGATAATGCAAATGCAGAGACTGCTGAGTATCTCTTTGAAAGAATGGACGAACACAACTATGTTACTAATTATGACCTTACAACTAAGGAAGGTTATTGGGAAGCTATGTGTGATAGTATAGAAGAAGCGATGACTGCTGGTCAGCCAGGTGCCTTGTCACCAACAACTACAAATGCCCAAGCAAATGCCAGCGGCCTAGCCGGTCCAACTGGTCCTACCAAGAAAAAGAAACGTAAAGACTTAACGAAAATCCTTGATCGATACACAGTATAACCTGTTATGGTTCAAGATATTTCGTGTCCGTATTGTGATGCTCAGTCATTTGTCTATGATGACAGTGATACTGAGATGTTCCTATGTCACGGTTGTCAACGCAACCAACCATATGAGAAAGTAAAACAATATGTCTCCAATTCTAATGATCGCAAACGCAGCTCTGGTGATATCACAACTATCACGGTCTCCGTTAATCATAACAATCTGTTACATAGTTGTCAGAGTCTTGCTAGTTTGGAACCTGACCATATCGCTGTATCTTTCATACGGAATCGGAGCATCCCTGATTGGACTGTTAGCGATCTCTATTACACTAAATCTTTTGGACGCTTGGTTAACTCCTACGGTTACGAATTCAAAGACGGACAACCGAAGTTAATCATACCATTTAGGGATGAAGATGGTAAACTCTTTGGACTGCAAGCCAGATCTCTTGATGATGCTCAACCTAAGTATTTGACAGTTCTCTTCGACAAAGATAAAGACAAAATCTTCGGGCTTGATCGCTGGAACAAAGATGAAACAACGATCGTAGTCGAAGGTCCAATAGACAGTTTTTTTCTAAAAAATTCTCTGGCAATGGCTGGATCAGACATAGGCAAAAATAAATATCTTGAAGCAAACAAAGACATCGTATTATGTCTGGATAATGAACCGCGAAACGCCGTTATAGTTTCCAAATATCTTAAGTTCATTAAGGAAGGTTACTCAATCGTCCTATGGCCAGACTATGTCGTAGATAAGGATATCAATGATATGGTTCTCAACGGACTAAATCCACAAGAAATTATCGCGACTCATTCGTTCAGTGGCCCAAAAGCCCAAATCAAGTTGAATTCCTGGAAAAAAGTATAATGCACATTCGAATGTACAGAAACTTCTTGTCACCTGAGACCTGTGATTCCTTGATTGAGAAATTTACCGATTCTATGCAGAATCATATTAAACACGATGCAGCAGATTTTTATGATGTAGATATTGTCAAAGAAGATTGGTCAGAAGTTCCATGGCTGGCAACTAAATTCAATGAGTTGATTGAAATCTACACACAAGCTCTTTCTTTGAACACAGCAGTTCAATGGCCGGCAGAAAGAGAATGGGAACATTTTCGGATTAAGAAGTATAATCAGGGTAAGCAACAATTCAAGCTACACACTGATGATGCGGCAAACCGACTACTTGCATTCTTTGTGTATCTTAACGATGTACAAGAAGGTGGCGAAACAGATTTTCCAATTCACAAAGCGTCTATTACTCCGGTAAAAGGCGCAGTTTTAATTTTCCCAACAACATGGGAATACTTACATGAAGGCAAGACACCGCTTTCAGAAGACAAATATATCCTAGGCGGATATCTAAGGGGCAAAGAATGAAACTCAAGGTAGACAAACAAAAAGATAAGATCTTAGCAGACTATGCTATCAATATGTTGAAAGAATTCTACATGTTGGATCATGAGTCGAGTCCGCAAGAAGCCTTTGGCAGAGCCGCTGAAGCATGGTCTACATATAAAGGAAAACGTGATGACAAGCTCGCTGCCCGTCTTTATGACGCTGTTAGCAATAAGTGGTTTATGTTTGCTAGTCCAGTATTATCGAACGCTCCGAATGGAAAGAAAAAAGACAAAGGATTACCTATCTCTTGTTTTCTCACATATGTCCCAGATACTCTTGAGGGTCTTATTAGCCATTCTAGTGAGCTTCGTTGGCTTAGTGTTTTTGGAGGCGGTGTTGGCGGACATTGGTCTGACGTCCGTACAGTAAGTGATGTAGCACCTGGACCGATTCCATTCTTACATACCGTTGATGCTGATATGATTGCATATCGCCAAGGTAAAACACGTAAAGGCTCCTATGCCGCATACATGGATATCTCTCATCCAGATATTATGGAATTCTTGTCGATTCGTATACCGACAGGAGATGTGCAACGAAAAGCGCTGAACATTCATAATGCAGTTAATATTACCGATGCTTTTATGAAGGCAGTCGTGAACAATGAGGACTGGGAATTACAAGATCCGAAAGATAGAACGGTAAAAGACTCAGTTAACGCACGTACTTTATGGCAAAGAATTCTTGAAGTACGTTTCAGGACAGGTGAACCCTATATTAATTTTATCGACACAGCGAACCGCGATCTGCCTGAAAACTTGCAAAAATTAGGATTAAAAATTCATGGTTCGAACCTTTGTAACGAAATACATCTACCCACAAGTGAGGATAGGACTGCGGTATGCTGCCTATCGTCTCTTAACTTGGAGTACTATGACGAGTGGAAAGACACCACGTTGGTCAGCGATCTTATTCGAATGCTCGACAATGTGCTTGAATACTTCGTTGAGAATGCACCAGACCAAATCGAGCGAGCAAGATTCTCAGCTGAGCGAGAACGATCAATTGGTCTTGGAGCAATGGGCTTCCACTCTCTCCTACAGAGAAAAGGTCTTGCATGGGAAACAGAAGAAGCAAGACAACTAAATACTGAAGTCTTTGAATTTATCAAGACTGAAGCAAATAAAGAAACTATGTTATTGGCGAAAGAAAGAGGAGAATATCCGGATGGTGTTGGAACTGGCAGACGTAATGCACACCTTCTTGCAATCGCTCCCAACGCTAGTTCTGGTATCATTCTTGCTACTTCTCCTTCTATTGAACCGATGAAAGCGAATGCATATACACACAGAACTCGTGCTGGTAGCTTCCTTGTAAAGAACAAATATTTAGAAGAAGTACTTGAATCATATGATCGTAATAACGATACAACATGGTCAGGTATTATTACAACAAAGGGCAGTGTTCAACATTTGTCTTTCTTGTCAGAAGAAGAAAAGGCAAGATTTAAAACAGCAGACGAACTCGATCAAAGATGGGTTATCAAACATGCCGGCGATAGACAAAAGTTTATTTGTCAAGGTCAGTCAGTCAATCTGTTCTTCCCAGGAACCACTGACAGAGGCTATGTAAACGAAGTTCATCTGCTTGCATGGTCACTTGGTCTGAAAGGTCTATATTACCTGCGTACAGAAGCAAAATCCAGAGCAGAGAATGTTTCAGAAAAAGTAGAACGTGTTGCCCTTGTTGGTGATGATGATAATGCAACCATTATTTATGGTCATAATGATTGCCCATATTGCTCAATGGCAAAAGAAGAATTAAGAATTTTAGGTATACCATTTGAATATGTAAACCTAAAAGAAATCGGGAAATCTGCCGCCGAAGTAACTGGCAGAGATGTTAAGACCGTACCACAAATTTACATTGAAGGTGAATATGTAGGCGGTTACGACGAGCTGATGGCTTTCCTTGAGAGAGCCACAGATAACGAAGGCGAAGAGTGCTTGGCCTGCGAAGGATAGGAGTATATTATGTCAGCAGATTATACAAAAGAACTTCAAGAGATGCTTAATAGTGTTGTTACTCGCGGAAATCCTAATGTTTCAGATATGAAAAAAATCTGTAGTGTTATTTTCCGGATTAACGAACGTATTAACGAACTCGAAGAAGCAATTGTTGTAGACGACAAACCAGCAAAAAAATCAACATCAACTAAAAAATAGGAGAACTGAATGTCTGTGCTAGAAGAAAGCCGAACATATAAGCCATTTGCTTATCCATGGGCGGTAGAACTAACTAAAAAACATGAAGAAGTGCATTGGGTAGAAGATGAAGCCGAACTGTCGGAAGATGTCCAAGACTGGAAGACTAAACTGTCTGATGATGAAAAAGAATTCATCATTCATGTTTTACGTTTGTTCACACAGTCTGACGTTCAGGTCGGTTCGAACTATCATGAGTTTTTGATTCCAAAGATGAAGAACAATGAAGTTCGTAACATGCTTGCATCTTTTGCAGCACGTGAAGGTGTACACCAGAGAGCATATGCTTTGCTGAATGATACACTTGGATTGCCTGAAGAAGAATTCCATATGTTTTTGGAATACAAAGAAATGGGTGATAAGTTAGACTTTATGGCTAACAATAACATTACATCTCTTCAGGGATTAGCACTTGCACTTGCACAATCGGTGTTCAATGAGGGCATGTCTTTGTTTGCCTCATTTGTAATGCTTCTCAACTTTCAGCGCTTTGGTCGTATGAAAGGTATGGGTACCATTGTCGAGTGGTCAATTCGAGATGAGAGTCTGCATGTTCAAGGTAACGCAAAGTTATTTAGAACACTTACAGAAGAGCATCCACGAATTGTAAATGATGAACTTAAATCAAAAATCTATCAGATGGCAAAAGATGCTGTCATGCTAGAAGACAAGTTTATCAAGTCAGCTTTTAAAGATAACGTTGTACAAGGTTTGACAGAAGACGAAGTAAAACAATATATTCGTCATATTGCAGATCGCAGATTGTTACAACTTGGATTGAAAGCAAAATATCGTGCTAAAGATAATCCATTGCCATGGCTCGACTGGGTCTTGAATGGTGCATCTCACGATAACTTCTTCGAAAAACGTGTGACAGAGTATTCTGTTGTAGGTATGGAAGGTGACTGGGGTTGGAATTCAATCGCCGCCTAGATACTCCATACTATAAAAAACTTCATGGTTTAAACTTTAGTCAACTTCAGGATAAACTGAAAGACTTCTGTTTAAACCATGAAAACTATAGTCATACAAGACATAATCCGAATACACACCATGGAGTCGAGAACTGGTGGAATATTTACCCAG
>Ga0233438_10005968_pt1 | contig 10023 bp, 7 predicted proteins | sample SI_123_September_FD_182720 | JGI IMG/M metagenome (GOLD analysis project Ga0233438, IMG submission 182720) | Seawater microbial communities from Saanich Inlet, British Columbia, Canada - SI_123_September2016_10_MG | ecosystem: Environmental > Aquatic > Marine > Inlet | place: Canada: British... | reverse complement strand
GCTCGAGCTCTTTGAAAAGCTGGGAATGAAGAAGCAGGATCGTCCGATCCCGGTCTACATCGACGACCCGAAGGTGCGTGACAACGCATACTTCGATCCGGAAAACTACGAGATCCACATGGGTATCGGGTCCGGTGTCCCGATGGGGCTGACCAAGTACATCTCCTTCGATCTGGGCGTTTCCTGGCACGAGAATGGGCACCACGTGGTGATGCTCCAGACTCCGGGCAAGGACCTGCCGGGGCCGGAAGGTGGCGCTCTTCATGAGAGCACCGGCGACGTGCTGGGTCAGCTGGTGATGCAGTACTGGTTCGCTGTCACCTATGGCTCGGAGATCGGCAAGACCCTGTCGGTCGCCGATATCAAGGCCGACAAGCGCATCATCGGCCCGTACGCTATGCCGCCTTCGGGGATTCGCGCGCAGCGCAACTCCAAGACGGTCAAGGACAAGACCGGCGAAGTGCACGATGACGGCGAGATCTCGGGTGCGGCCAAGGCCGATATTCTCGAGGCCTTTGCCACCACCAGCGATGCGGCGACCTCGAGCGACAAGCTCAAGGAAGCGATCGAAGCCTATGCCCGGACCTATCTCCTGGCTCTGGCGCTGGTGCCTGCTCACAAGGTGACCTTCCGCGACATGCGCCGCGCGTTTATCACTGCCGACCAGCAGCTGACGAACGGCGCCAATCGTGCGGTCATCGAGAAGTGCTTCGACGCCCGCGGCATCACCGCGCAGGCTGCGACGCAGGGCACTCGCAGCAAGACCAAGTCGCGCAAGAAAAAGTAATTGAGGAGGGATGGTTGCGATAGCAGCCATCCCTTCTTTTTTTTTGTTTTATTTGTTATGCAGTATAGTAAATGCTTGGTGTTCGACCTGATAAAATCGAGCTTTTATTGGGAGACAAATCATTGGCCAGACAGATCGACGCAATTATCTTTGACATGGGTCATGTCTTTGTCGATTTTGAATGGGAGCAGGTAACCCAGCTATTTTTGGATCGTTCGGGACTTTCTGCATCACAGTTTGGCGAGATCCTCAAAAAAATCTCCGATCTGGGTTACGAGAAAGGACATCTCGATACTGACAAACTGATCGTGCATATCAACGAGACTATGCAGGCACACAATCCAGCGTTCGAAGCGCTCACAAGGGACGAGTTTGAAACCATCTGGAATCATACTTTTAGAGAAAACGAGGAGATGAGTGCTATCCTCTCCGACCTCCGCAAACAAATCCCACTATTTCTCCTGTCCAATACAAACGAGTCACACTGGGGATATCTTGCTCGGAAGCATGATGTCGGTCGGCATTTTGAGCACCTTGTCCTGTCCTACGAGATCAAGATGATAAAGCCCGATCGAGATATATACGAACACGCCGTGCAAAAGACAGGTTTTAGCGCAGATCGTTGTCTCTTTGTCGATGATCTGCCAGCCAACATAGAGGGCGCTGCTGCGGTCGGGCTCAAGACGATACTGTTTAAGGGCCCAGCAGATCTAAAAGTCCGTCTGCGCGCTTTGGGGCTGGATATATAAACGCTTGAAAACCGCCTCTGTTGGACTCTTTAGCGCAGTTGCGCGAGGGGATGCGGGGCAGTTTATGCGCAATTTAGCCCAGGGGTCACCTCCAGGCTTGGAAACGCATCATCTTATGCGCTAGCTTGCATGGGTCCTTTTTTCATTCTTCGTCGGCTTTCCTTATTAGACAAACTTCTTAAGTCCCTCAGCTCCCATCATCCAAATCCAAACTCAAAGTGCTTGTGCACTTTGAATAAACTCGGAGAGAAACATGAACAAATGTCAGAGGCAGAAGCTCAAGCTGGGCGTCCTGCATACTCTTGCCACCAGTCTTGCTGCAGTCGCTGCCTGGTATGGCGGTGCCTGGGTGTCGCAACATTTCGACCTCCAATTTACCCTGACCTATCTGCTCGGCATCGCGCTCGTCGGCGCCGGTCTGGGCTATCTCATCACGCGGCCGATGTTCCAGTTTACCCAGGAATGCCTGAGCATGGACGAGGCCAAGACCGCGCGCCAGGGCACCGTCAATACGACCAAACGGTCTGCCGCTGCGAGTGCCAAAAGCGCAAGCGTAATGCCTTCGCATCGCTCCTCGGCGCAGTCGCCGGCAGTTATCGCTCTCAGCCAGGGCGGCACTGTTTTTGATGGGCGTCGCGTATCGATCGTATGCGTCGTCAATCAGTCCGGTCGTACGGTCAAGGTCACTACCCGCGAAGTGTCCAATAGCCAGTTCAAGGGCAACAACGGTTTGCGCCAGCGGCTGGCCGGGATCAGTGGTATTTCCTGGCAGGATCCCAAAAACCTCGGTAATGGTGTGCGCGCAATCGAGGGCGATCTCTCCGGTGGCGTCGACTACAACCAGGTCGCTGACCGTCTGACCACACTCGCTTCCAAATTTGGCTGAGCTAATCGGCAAGCTCGCGCTTGCTTGAACCTAAACGGAAGGCAAGCGCCCGCTTGCTTGAACCTAGACGGAAGGCAAGCTCGCGCTTGCCTTCCTGACTTTTTTTGTGGCCAGGCATTATTAGGCTTTATAGTTGTGCTGATTGTTGGATTAGTGAGTGATCAACGTAGCGCTAACCTGCGCTATTTGTTTTGCTGATTTGAGACCTTCGAAACCCTTTCGCATCATGGATTTAGGGCTGATTTAACCTGACTTTGCCAAGATATAAGTATTAGTACTAGTTATCACCTATTTTCATTCGATTTGAGAGATCCATAGCCACAAACTAAATGACTGCAAAGCATTGGCCGCTTTTTCCAATATTTTTGTTGGGCCGGTGCAACACGACCAAATGAGGCCAAGGCCTCGATTCTTAAGGAGGACGCATGATCAACGCCCCCTAGACCAACACTTTCAATATAGGAGGATGCTATGAAAACCGACTTTCGCAAATTGCATCTGGTGATTGGAGCTGGCGGTACGCGGGCTTTTCTCACTGGCATGGGCGCCGTCACGGCTTTGCGTCTTTCGGGATTGCAAAACTGGGCCACCATCGGTGGCGTTTCCGGCGGTTCCATCCCGGCACTCTTTATGGCTGCCGGCCTCAGCCCCATCGACCTGATCGATCGGCTTCTCGACATCGATTTTCGCAACCTGCTCCGCTCGAGCTCGGATGGAGTCGATGAGATGGAGCCTGGTCCGCGGGCCCGTCACTTTTTTACTCGCTGGATGCATCGTGGTGCTCTGCATACCGATCGTCTGGGTCAAGTGATCGAGTCCATCGTCAAAGAATGGCCCGAAAACTTTTGGACCATGGCCGTCAGTGACAAATCGCACGTGCTCTTTACCTCGCAAGGGGTCTTTGAGTATGGCTTTGATGGCAGCTATGAGCAGATCTCCGAAGAGCCTGCTCCGATCGGCCTGGCCATTCGTGCTACTTGTGCCATTCCTGGTTTGCTGGAGGCCGTTCATTACAAGGGGCGGTATCTCTGGGATGGTGGCATGAGCCCCTTTGGCGGTTGCCCGGTCGACTGGGTGCGCCGTCATTTTCTGGCCGAAAGCGATACCATCGTCCGCTGCCGCGCAATCGGCAAGGTCGAGGTACGCGACGACTGGGTCGCTCGACTGGGGCGGCGCCTCTTGTGCTCCGGCTCCAACCGGGTTGAGGCTCAGAGCAACAGCATCGCAGACATCAATATCGTGCCTCAAGTGCCCGAGTTTAGCTCGCTGCGCTTTTCGCTGACGCCCGAACAAAAGAAGCTCGGCCTTTTTGCCGGCTTCCGCGCGGCATGCGAAGAGTTGTTTGCAAACGGCATTCTTGAAGGCGAGCACAAACTGCTTGCTGCTTGTGGCTTTGACGATCTCAGCAGATTGGCGAGGCAACATGCTTGAAAGACGATGGATGGGGTGAAGGTCGAAGCGTATGCTCGGCCTTCACCGTGATCTGTCGTCTTTCATTTTTGAGGATGTTTACTACAACATGTCATACTATTATTCATCATATTAATTCTCAAAATTAGTGGCATTTTGCTAATCAATGTCAAAGCTGGTCGGATCGCAGATCTGTTCTGGAGCACAAAGTATATCTGACCGGTGCCCAAAATACCTGTCTCTGACTCACTTTCGGCATCTTGCCTTCTGCTATACTTAAATTGCCGTAACGATAAAACGGCTCAGGAAACCAAGGTCTGCGAACAGCCTTCACTCATTTATGTTGTGGTGCTCGAATCCTTGACCAGATCAAAAAAACAAAACGATCATCCAGACCTTATTCAGCAAGCGCATAGCTCGTCGTTTGCAGGTGCGCTCCAAAACCATATATATAGAGAAAAAGCTTCTTTCCACACTCCCGGCCATAAGGGCCGCCTCAGTTTTAACGAAAAGCGCACCCTGCCTTTAGAGCAAGATCTCACTGAGTTGGCCGGACTCGATGAATGGGCCGAACCCTCTGGCATCATTGCCGATCTCGAGAATCGGGCCAGCAAAGTCTGGGGTTCACGCTCATCTCTCATATCCGTCAATGGCGCATCGGCTGCGATTAAAGCCGGCCTCTGGGCTTGCCGCTCTCACCATGCGCTCAACGCCCGCCGCGTGATCATGCCGCAAAATGCACACAAGAGTGCATTAGAAGCCGCCATCCTTATGGATCTCGACATCACCTGGGCCAATCCAAATTGGGACGAAAACCTGGGTATTTGGCTCGATGTCGATCGCGCAGCTCTAGCTAGTGCCTATGATGAGGTTTGCTCATCGTCAGGACCGAGCGTACTGGGCGACAGAGTGCTCGTCATGATTACCTCGCCAACCTATCAAGGGTTTGGTAGCGATATTGCCGATCTTTCCTCCTATTGCCGCGAGCAGGGACTTATACTCTTTGTCGACGAAGCTCATGGAGCTCAAATAGTTGATGGTGGTGCCATTGCTGCTGGTGCCGATCTCGTTGCGCATAGCTTGCACAAAGTCTTGCCTGGTCTCACGCAGACAGGGCTCCTGCATATCGGTTCTCATTGCCAGTGGCCGGAGCTGGATCTGGAATGCGTACGTTCCAGTCTTTCGATGTTTACTTCGACTAGCCCCAGCTATTTATTGATGGCATCCATCGAGTTGGCCGTGCGCACCCACGACCAGGCCCTCGTGGAGAGGCTCGCTCTTTTGCGTGCTCGCCTGCAGCAAGGTCTAAGCCACAACAAATTGATAGACCTGGTCGCGCATCCTCTTTGTGTTTCTCAGGCACACATCCTTCTGGCCCCGGCTGCCGGCTGCAGCTTTTCCATGAGAGAAATACAGGCATATCTCGAGGGAGCTGGTATTTTTGCCGAAGCCCTCATGGGTGCTGGTGGCGATCTCCTCTTGCTCATGCTCGGTACTGGCAGCAACGAGGACGATATCGATTATCTGATCGACGTGCTCGATGAGCTCGATAAAAGCTCGAGCGGCTCGTTTTCATTTTTGTCCTCCCCCAAGCAAAGAGCTCACTATCCTCTGCCCGCACGGCGTCGTATCGTCAGGTCTTGCGCCGATGCCTGGCGCTCTCCAACCGCTCAGATAGACGCTGCCGATGCGCTTGGACGTACAAGCGCCCAATTGATTTGCCAATGCCCCCCGGGCATCCCCCTGCTAGTTCCCGGTCAGATTATCGATGAGGAGGTGCTATCGAAGGCCGATAGGAAGCAGTTTTTAGTGGTAGCCGACACATTGGAGTAATGATGAAAATGGATGTAATCGCGCCCGCCGATGATCTCTCCACCCTGCTCGACATCTTGCCTGCGCCTCTCGCTCGTGTCGTCGAACGCGATACAAACGGTCTGTACGAGATCGTCATGGATCTCGGTCGGCTACCTGAAGCCCGTTATCTAGACAAGCACACTGTCTACCTTTCCGACAATCCCATAACCGCCGCCGACCTCGAGGCCGCCATTAGCAAGGTAGGTCAGTTTTCTGGCGACAATCGCGCCGGCATCGAGCGCACTCTGCACCGTATTTCCGCCCTGCGCAATCGTTCTGGCAAGATCATCGGTCTCACCTGTCGTATCGGCCGCGCCATATCCGGTACTATCGAAGTCATTCGCGACCTCGTGGAGTCTGGCAAATCAATACTCTTTCTTGGCCCTCCAGGTGTGGGCAAGACTACCAAACTGAGAGAGATGGCGCGCGTTTTGGCCGACGAATTGTCCAAGCGGGTCATCGTAATCGATACCAGTAACGAAATCGCCGGTGACGGTGACGTGCCCCACCCAGCGATCGGTCGTGCTCGACGCATGCAAGTGCCGCGTCCCGAGGAGCAGCACAACGTGATGATCGAAGCTGTCGAAAACCACACGCCCGAAGTCATCGTCATCGACGAGATCGGTACAGAGCAAGAAGCCCAGGCTGCTCGTACCATCGCCGAGCGTGGTGTAATGCTGATCGGCACCGCCCATGGTAGCGCCCTCGACAATCTCCTCAAAAATCCGACCCTGGTCGACCTGGTTGGTGGCATCCAGACCGTCACTCTCGGTGATGACGAAGCTCGTCGTCGCGGCACCCAAAAGACAGTGCTGGAGCGTGCTGCTGAGCCGACCTTTGATATCTGCGTCGAGATTCTCGATCGCCAAAACCTCGCAGTGCATCGCAACGTCGCCGAAGCCGTGGATCAATTGCTGCGCGGTTGGCAGATACATCCTGAGATCAGACGTCGTGACGAAAGCACTGGTGATTTTGCTGTGGTACAAAAGCAAGAGCCTGCCGTTACTGTCTCGATGATCGAAGGCCTGGAGCCATTTGCCAGCGATTGGGCCTCTCCCAAGGAGACCCATCTCAAGGTCTATCCCTATGCGGTGAGCAAGGGACTGCTAGAGCGCGTAGTCAAAACTCTCCAATTGCCAGTCGAAGTCGTCAAAGGCATTGATGAAGCCGACGCGATACTTGCTTTGCGTAGTTATGCGCGAGCCGGTGCCAAGATATTTTCGCTGGCCGAGGCGCAGGGCGTACCTGTCTACGTAGTCAAATCAAACAATCTCCCGCAGATCCAAAAAGCTCTGCGCGAGGCTCTGCACCTCGAAGAAAGCACGATCGGATCGGTTGATATCGAAGGCGATATCGACGAGACCGAAGTCGCCCTCGAAGAGGCCAGACAAGCCATAGGCAAGGTGATGGATCGGCTCGAACCGCTCGAGCTCAGCCCTCGCAAAGCCTATATAAGGAGGCTGCAGCATCAACTAGTGGAGAGGTTTAACTTGAGCAGCCGTAGCGTCGGCGACGAACCCAATCGTCGACTGCGCATATTGCCGCCAGCAGGCGCTCAGAAAAACCTGGGCTACATCTAGATGGATCAGGCCATCTGCGAAAATTGCAGCTCTTTGGTCTGAGTCAAAATCGCCTGATTGCGTTTCATAAGGCTGGTCATCAAAACCGAATTGTTGCCCATTGCGGCAAAGATTTGCTCTGGTGACCAGTCTTTGAGATTTTTGGTCTGATCCTCGATCCTTTGCTGCATCAATTGCGCGGCTCTTTCTTGTCCGATCGAGTTGAAGTTGCCGTCCTGCAGCACGGCATTAAATAGGTCATGATACTTGGGGTCTTCGATGCTCAGATCGAGTTTTGGACCCTTGCTGACACCCTGAGCATCGCTCAAGAGCTTTTCGCCGACGTCGATGACGTCTTTTTCGAGCTCGGGTTTTTTTGATTCAAAGTTTTCGTTGTGGGGTGAGGCCATTTCACGATACCTGTCAGTTTTTTGTATATACCACGCCTATTGGTTTTCTTGACATGTTATGGCCAGATGGATAGCGGGTCAATTGAACGCCTCTCATGTTCGGCGCTTTCGTGGGGGAAGACCACCACTCATTCCCGTGGGATTGGTGGGAGAAATATCATGCTCTGATGCAGCAGCCCCAGGAGAGGGTGGGATGGCAGGAAGAGGGCCGGTGGTTTTTTCTTGGACTTCTTCTTCTTCTTTGTTTTCTTCTACTTCTTCTGGTTCTTGTTCTTGTATGGCCTCTGGTTCCGGCTCTTTTATTTCTTCTTTTATAGATGCCAGTTTGATGAGGCTCTCATCCAATAAGTCACTCAAGAGCTCGTCCACCATCTGCGGAGTCTTGATCTTTAGCTCGAGCTTGGCCATTTCGATCTTGGCTGCTTCGATACGTGCGAGTTCTTCGGGGCTCGGCTTGGGTGGGACAGGGGCTTTGGGGGGCACATAGGTGGGAGTATCGGATTCTTCGTAGTACTCGTCATCCAAAAGTGCAGGGAAGGTACCACTGGAGATGGCATCTTCGACTTTTAGCGAAACGTCCATGCCATCATAATCAGGCAGCTGATCCGGCACAATTGGTTCGACAAACACTGGCAAATCTTTGCCATCAGTACTGTCTTCGGTTTCATTCTGGACCGCACCGCTTTCTTCGTTTTTTTCTGCTATTTCATCCAGAGCACCAAGACGCGGACTAATAGCAAAGGCCCGATCCGCCATCTCCTCAAGATCGTCCAGGATCTCGCGATAAGAGCCCAATTTGTCTTGTGCCAAAAAATTGTTGCGGTTACCGCCCCAGAATGTGCCCAGACCAAAGCCAAATCCTCCGAGATTGCCAGATGGCAGGACTTGCGGGCTACTGGCCGCATCTAGTGGAGGCTGATCGGCAAAATCATCGCTGGACATGCTGTTGGAAAAGAGGGAAAAGGCCTGACCGGGTTCGTCTTGAGGCAGGGCAAATGGATCGTCTTGTTCCTGGTCTATGTTTGTAGCATTGCCAGCAGTAAAATCCTGGCCGGGAGCGGGTATTTCGCTAATGCCACTATTGCCGGCAGGATCGAGCAGATTGGTGGAGCGGGGCGGTTCGCTGATCTGACTCTGAGCCTGAGCTGCAAGCTCTCTGACAAAACCGCGTAGCTCAAAATGGATACGCTCTACCTCGAATATAGTGGCCTGGTCTAGCGAAACAGCCTGGCGCTGCATTGAGCGGGATGTGGTCTGGCCTGTTTTTTCATCGCCGTCGCCTTGCTCGGCACCGAGCATCAAGTCGATGATTTTCATCTTGATATAGGCAGCTACTGATTTGAAACCTTGTTCTCGCGCTAATCTCTGCAATTCTTCAAATTGCTGTGCTTTGAGATTGATATTGATCTGGTGCTCGCGCATTTGTCTCTGTTGATTTTGGGCTGGGCCATAATGCCTGGCCCGGGATTATTCTAGGATATAAGGTTTGTAAGAGGCTTTCCAGTCGCGTATCGTTTGCCGATCTTACTATACAGCGGCATAGCGCCTGGCAAAAAAGCCGGAAAATAGACGACAATGGTCTAGATTCCGGCTTTGAGTGCAAAACCATTACTGGTTTTGTTTGTTCTTTTTGTTGCGACGGCGACGGCTTCGGCTCGGCAGTGCTGAGACCTGGGCCTTGGGAGCGATGGTCTCCGGCAAGTCGGGAGTGGCGAGCAGTTCGTCGGCAAAGCCGAGAGCGACTGTCTCATGCGCATCGAGCCACCAGTCCTTGCGAAGGGCGCGAGACCTGATCTGGGCCTCGCTCAGCGAACTGCGGCGAGCAAGCAGACGCACCAGGCGGCTCCAGAGATTTTGCGACTCGATGACCGCGTCGCTCATCGACTGGATATTGCCCTGCGTGCCAGCAGAGACCTCATGGATGAGGACCCTCGAATTGGCACCGACAATGCGTTTATCGCCGGCCTGGAGCAGGATGCCGCCCATCGACGCTGCCTGGCCGAGCACGATGACGGTCACATGGTGACCATCGGCGCGCAGCTTGAGGACAAAGTCGTAGAGGGCGAGACCGTGCACGACTGCGCCACCTGGAGAGTTGAGCATCAGAGTCAGAGGCTTGCCCGGAAACCTGCGGCTCCAGCGACCCAGATCGGTCATGGCGGCCTTCATGGTATCGGTGGTGACCGCGTCCCAGAGGGTGTAGACCATGTGTTCGTCGTGGCTGGCTTTTTCGCGCTCGGCTTCTCGTTCACGCTTGGCGACATCGAGTTCGGCGGCGCGTACCTGAGCTTCGAGTTGCCGCAGCTTGAGCGCGTTTTCGCGGGCTTCATGGCCTTTGGCGTTGCGTGCCTTTTCGACGCGCAGCTGG
>Ga0233438_10005965_pt1 | contig 10026 bp, 10 predicted proteins | sample SI_123_September_FD_182720 | JGI IMG/M metagenome (GOLD analysis project Ga0233438, IMG submission 182720) | Seawater microbial communities from Saanich Inlet, British Columbia, Canada - SI_123_September2016_10_MG | ecosystem: Environmental > Aquatic > Marine > Inlet | place: Canada: British... | reverse complement strand
TGATGCACAAGCTCAAGGTAAGCAACATGTTCGACCTCTATATACAGGCCAAAAACTTAAACTTGGTTTAAATCACTCGATTAAGTTTATTAGAAAGTACTTTTTTAAGTTGCTGATAACTGATAATGTCTTGAAGGGTGTCTTGGTTTTCCTCCTGCTCTTTGGTTTCCATTTGCAGTTCAGCTATTTTTTGATCAATCAAATAACGTCTCATAGACAGTATGGTCTCGCTTACTAATTGCACTACCTCACTGCCTTTCTCCTTTACAAAAACATTTCTTTTTTCCCAATCATGCAATTGATGCTGCTCCTCTCTCATAACCAAATCAGTGATGATTTCATTTTGAGCTAAATCGTCGGTTTGCATAATTTTTTCAAGATTTAAATCTCCTTGATCACTCTGGTAAAATTCGATGAGTTGATAGAAAAGTTTTTTAAAGGTATCTTGACTCAATTCAATTTCGTCTTGCTGTAGGTCTAAGAAAATCTTTTCATATACTTTGGCCGATATATTTTGACTTTCCTGAATCAACTCCCCTTCTTCATTGGATTTTAAAATAATTTCTTCAAAATTCAACTCCTGATTACCATAGGTTAGTAGAATAGAAATGATTTGTTTCTCTAACTCAAAAACACGATTGACCTTGGCAGTTGAATCAGTTGTTTTTTTAACCAAAGGGACCTTTTCATTAGGAACTAATTTTTTGGATTCTTTTTGTTTGTTTTTTTGATTGATTTGAGCCAAAGCACTGAACAAGGCATCTTCTGAAATTTGCATAATTTCAGCACAATTCTGAATGTAAATCTCTTGCTTGATAACATCGGGGATCTTAGAAATACTTTCAACGATTTCCCTTATGGTCTCAGCTTTTCTAATGGGATCATTTTTTCCCTCGTCAGAAAGTAATGAGGCTTTAAATTGAATAAAATCTTTAGCCTTTTCCTCGAGGAAAGTCTTGATTTCATCGGTATTATGATTTTTAGCAAAACTATCAGGATCTTCTCCTTCGGGAAAACTGCATACCTTCACATTCATTCCTTGCTCCAAGATCAGGTCTATCCCCCTAAGTGAGGCCCGAAGTCCAGCCGCATCTCCATCGAATAGAACAACAATATCGGATGTCAATCGATTAATCATCCTAATTTGATCAACAGTCAGTGCTGTTCCTGAAGAGGATACAACATTGGTAATGCCCGACTGATGCATTTGGATAACATCCGTATATCCCTCAACCAAGTAGCAAACATTGTCTTTAGCTATGGTTTGTTTGGACTCATAAATCCCGTAAAGCGTTTTACTTTTATGATAAATCTCGCTTTCGGGAGAATTAAGGTATTTGGCTGTTTTGGTATTTTGAGACAATATCCTACCTCCAAAACCCTGAACCCTACCCGACATGCTTCTGATGGGGAAAATAACCCTACCCCTAAAACGGTCAACTTGACGATTTTCGTTGACTATTACTAATCCAGTTTTTTCGAGAAACTCCAGCTTATATCCATCTTTTTGGGCTTGCTTGCTCAATGCATCATAGGAATCGGGAGAATATCCCAAAGCAAACTTTTTAAGCGTTTCATCTTTAAAACCCCTCTCCTTAAAATAGGTCAAACCAATAGATTTTCCCGCTTCGGTTTCCCATAGGTTTTTTTCGAAAAACCCTGCGGCATATTGGGCTACCAAAAACATACTTTCCTTGGTGTCTTTAATCTGTTTTTCCTCCGGGGATTCTTCCGTTTCCTCTATTTCTATATTGTACTTCTTAGCCAAGTAACGAATGGCCTCAGGATAGGTAAAATGCTCGTGTTCCATCAAAAAAGCAATAACATTGCCTCCTTTTCCACTGCTGAAATCCTTCCATATTTGTTTTACAGGAGATACCATAAAACTGGGAGTACGCTCCTGACTAAAGGGACTTAAACCTTTAAAATTGGCTCCCGACTTTTTTAGGGTGACGTATTCCCCTATCACCTCCTCTAATCGAGCGGTTTCATATACTTGGTCTATAGTACTTCTAGAAATCAAAACAAGGGTAATATTTATATAAAAATAAAATATAATGGCCACCGAACAAAACCACAGGAACTAATTTCAATATTTGGGCTTTATATACTTCTTTCGATGACGTAATTGACCATCATTTCCAGTGCATCTCGATATGGACTTTTGGGAAAGGTCTTGAGTAGCTTAATGGCACTGGAGTGATAAGACTCCATCTTTTTTTCAGCAAATGCAAGTCCACCAACAGTTTTGATCTTATTGATCGCCTCTCGTACCCTTTTTTTGTCTTTATTATAATTTTTTACCGTATTGATCAGCCACCTTTTGTCTGAACGCTCCATAATATTTAGGGCGTGAATAAGTGGCAAGGTCATCTTTTGTTCTTTGATATCAATACCCGTAGGCTTCCCTATTCTCTGTTCGGAATAGTCGAATAAATCATCTTTGATTTGAAAAGCCATACCCAAAAGTTCTCCAAACTCGTGCATTTTGGCAACCTCATCATCTCCAGCCTCAACAGACTTGGCCCCCATTGCACAACAAGCGGCCAACAAAGTCGCTGTTTTTTGACGGATGATTTCATAATAAACGTCTTCTGTTATATCAAGATTTCTTGCTTTTTCAATTTGCAAAAGTTCGCCTTGACTCATTTCTCTTACCGCCACGGAGATAATCTTTAAAAGATCAAAATCTTCATTTTCAATAGAAAGTAATAAACCTTTGGAAAGCAAATAGTCGCCAACCAAAACAGCAATTTTGTTTTTCCATAATGCATTGATAGAAAAAAAACCCCTGCGCTGGTTACTGTCATCTACCACATCGTCATGAACTAGGGTAGCCGTATGGATCAACTCAATTACAGCAGCTCCTCGATAGGATCTTTCATTTACCTTGCCCTTACCCAGCATTTTAGCCACCAAAAAAACAAACATCGGTCGCATTTGTTTTCCTTTTCTGTTGACAATAAAATGGGTGATTCTGTTAAGAAGTGCCACTTTGGAAGACATAGAAGTAGAGAACTTTTTTTCAAAAAGTTCCATTTCTGCATAAATAGGTTCTTTAATTTGTTCTACTACTTTCATTGCGCCGTAAAGATACCACTATTCGTTAATGAAATTTCCATGATTAAATATAATCCAATCAGCGAAATGAAAACTAAAATAGTACAATCAATACCATTGAAAAACAAAAAACAACAATTATATAATTACCTATTGACGTTCTGCCTTATTGGCCAATTGTCCACAAGCTGCATCAATATCCTTCCCTCTTGATCTCCTCACGGTAACGGTTATTCTTTGTGCCTCCAAAGCCATTTCATAAGCCTTTATTCTGTCATGATCTGCCTGTAGGAATTTGTCTTCGCCAATCGGATTGTATTCAATCAAATTAACTTTACAAGGGGTCTGTTTACAAAAATCCACCAATGCTTTAATATCTTCCTCTTCATCGTTGATACCCTTCCAAACCACATATTCATAGGTAACGGATTTAGATGTTTTATCATACCAATATTGAATGGCTTCTGCCAAATCATCGAGCGGAAACTTTTCCGCAAAAGGCATTAATTCTTGTCTTACAGACTGTCGGGCACTGTGAAGAGAAACAGCCAAACCGAAACGCACTTGATCATCGGCTATTTTCTTCATCATTTTGGGAATGCCAGAGGTAGAAACCGTAATCCTCGAAGGGGACATGCCCAGACCTTCAGATTGGGTAATTTTATCAATAGCAGCGATCAGATTTTTGTAGTTCATCAGCGGCTCTCCCATACCCATAAAAACAATATTGGTCAAGGGTCGATCAAAATATAACCGACTTTGTTGGTCCATGGCCACCACCTGATCATAAATTTCATCGGCATTGAGGTTTCTCATTCTTTTGATTTTGGCCGTAGCACAAAATTCACAGTCTAAACTACAACCTACTTGTGAAGAGACACATGCCGTTGTTCGCGTTGCCGTGGGAATAAGTACTGATTCAACGATCAAATCATCATGTAATTTGACCGCATTTTTAATGGTTCCGTCATTACTTTTTTGCTGTTGATCAATAGCAATATGATTGATCACAAAATGTTCCTCTAATAAGGAACGAGTCGCTTTTGAAAGGTTGGTCATGCCTTCAAAATCGTGGGTGCCTTTTTGCCACAACCACTGATATACCTGATTTCCACGAAAAGCCTTGTCTTCATTTTCGATAAAGAATTGCCTGAGGTCTTCGAGCGATAGCGAACGAATGTCCCTTTTACTTTCCGTTTCCATCAATGAACTGATTCAAACATCTCCTCCATAAGCCCAAGCTTGTCGTTAGAGGATGAGCATAGCATCACCATAAGAATAAAAATTGTATTTTTTCTTAATGGCTTGTTTATAAGCTTCTCTGATTAAATCGACATCGGCAAAAGCAGACACCATCATCAGCAAAGTGGATTTAGGTGTGTGAAAATTAGTAATCATACAATTGGCGATAGAAAAATCGAAAGGGGGAAAAATAAACTTGTGAGTCCAACCCTGATATGGGTTTAAAGTCCCCATTGAAGATACAGAAGACTCAAGTCCTCTCATAACTGTGGTTCCTACTGCACATATTTTGCGGTTGGTTTTCAAAGCATTATTGACTACATCGGAGGCTTCTTGGGTAATAATCAACTCTTCGGAATCCATTTTGTGTTTTGACAAATCTTCAACCTCGACAGGACTAAAGGTTCCTAAACCAACGTGGAGGGTTAATTCGGCCAAGTCGATGCCTTTGATCTGAAGTTTTTTGATCAAATGTTTTGAAAAATGCAATCCTGCTGTAGGGGCTGCCACTGCACCTTCATGTTTGGCATATATAGTTTGATAACGATCCTCGTCTTCTTCTTCAATGGGACGGTTGATGTATTTGGGAAGTGGTGTTTGCCCAAGTTCTTTTAACTTGGAACGGAACTCACTGTAGGAGCCGTCAAAAAGAAAACGAAGCGTTCTCCCCCTAGAAGTAGTATTGTCTATTACTTCAGCAACCAAACTATCGTCATTTCCAAAATAGAGTTTGTTTCCAATTCTAATCTTTCTGGCAGGATCTACCAATACATCCCACAATCGTTGTTCCTCATTGAGTTCTCTGAGTAGAAAGACTTCAATTCTGGCTCCCGTTTTTTCTTTATTACCAAAAAGCCTAGCAGGAAAAACTTTAGTATTGTTCAAAACCATCACATCTCCTTCATCAAAAAAATTAATAATGTCTTTAAAGGTATGGTGACTGATGGATTGATCGGCGCGATTGACCACCATCAACCGTGATTCATCCCTACTAGAGGAGGGTCTTTGTGCCAATAAAATATCTGGGAGGTCAAAATTAAAATTTGACAATTTCATAAGTATCTTTTTTTACCCCGCAAATATAAGTTCTTGAGGTAGGGTTTGTCAAGTAAAAGGGAATAAAAAATCAAAATATCTTTTGATCAAAGTCGAGTCTACTAAGATCGTCCCAAAAACTGGGATAGGATTTGGAAACTACCTCCGCATTATTGATCGTTATGGAGGTTTTTAAACTTAAAGGAGCAAATGCCATGGCCATTCTGTGATCGTTGTAGGTATCTATTTCAACACCCTTTTTTATGTCTCCCGAATTGATCAATTCAAGGCTGTTTTCAGTGATTTCGACCCTTACACCCAACTTTTCCATTTCAACCTTAAGAGCGGTCAATCGATCTGTTTCTTTTATTTTGAGGGTATGTAAGCCCGTAAGTTTACAGTTTATATTGAGTCCTAGACAGGTAACCGCAATGGTTTGAGCCAAATCGGGTGTGTTTTTCAGATCGATTGATACGTAATTAGGGAGACTAAAACCTTCTTTTTTAGAAAGCTTTATTTGTTTGTTAGTAAATGAAGTACTTATTCCAAATTTTTCATAGAGTTGAGCCAATGCAGCATCTCCTTGTCTGCTTTCTTCAAAATAACTGTTCAAACTAATTTCACTCTCTTGAGCCAGCGCCACAATGGAATAGAAATAGGAAGCTGAACTCCAGTCAGACTCTACAGTCCAAGTAATCGGATCAATTTTTGAACAGTGCCTTATCGATATTTGATTGCCATCAAATGCAGTTTCAAAACCCAATTCATTCATAATACTTTGGGTCATCTGGATGTAGGGAACAGAGGTCGTTTCCCCTATCAAATCAATGACCAATCCTTTTTTCAGTGATGGAGCGATCAGCATCAAAGCTGAGATATACTGGCTGCTAATGTTAGCGGGAAGGCTTACCTGGTTCTCAATAATTTCTTTTCCTTTGATCACCAAGGGAGGAAAACCTTCCTTTTTTTCGTAGGTAACATTGGCTCCCAAACTGCTTAAAGCTTCGACCAAAAGTTTTATCGGGCGTTCTTGCATTCTTTCAGAGCCCGTTAATACAACCTCTCGGTTGGCTTGGGATGCAAAATAGGCCGTCAGAAAACGCATGGCAGTCCCAGCATGATGAATATCTACGATCTTTCCACTACTTTTCAGACCTTTTTGAGTGACCTGAGAATCATCAGAATTAGAGAGGTTTTGAATTTTAATCTGAGGATATAAAGCTTGAAGTACTAATAACCTATTGGATTCACTTTTGGAGCCCGTAATCGTGAGTTCTCCATTCGCTATTTGAGTGGGGTGATTTAACTTTAGCTTCATCGCTGGTGTTATTATTTCAGTTTTGGATTGTTATGGTGTCTGTTGTGGTCTCTTTCAGACTTGGTTTTCATTTTCTTATCAAAAGCCTGTTGTAAATCAACACCGGTCTGATTGGCCAAACACAAAACAACAAATATAACATCGGCGAGCTCCTCACCCAAGTCTTTTGTTTTGTCACTCTCTTTTTCACTTTGTTCCCCATACCTCCTAGCAATAATTCGGGCTACTTCTCCAACCTCCTCAGTCAGTTGAGCCATATTTGTCAATTCATCAAAATAACGGACACCATGATCTTGAATCCATCGGTCAACAATTTCCTGTACTTTTTTCAATTCCATCTGGAGGCGAATTTAAAATTTTACTTTTAGTGATGAAAGCATATGTGTAAAAATCATATTAGGGCTTTGATTTCATCTAAATTTTGAACCACTGGGCAATGCGAATGGTGGGGTTCGTGGTGGGAATTAAAATGAATGGCTTGCATTCCAATGTTTAAAGCCCCCAAAATATCAGCCTCAAGACTGTCTCCAATCATTAAGGATTTTACTGCCGCTGTATTGCTTTGACGCAACGCATATTCAAAAATAACGGGATGGGGCTTTTTATAACCAACTTTTTCGGCCGTAAAAACATTTTTGAAATAGGGAAACAAACCTGAGTTTTTGATTTTATGGTGTTGTACGATCTCAAAACCATTGGTAATAACGTGAAGTTGATATTTCTGCTGAAGTCCTTGCAAAAGGGAGAGGGTACCATCAAATAGGTTAGAAAAAGTTGAAAGGTTTAAAATATATTGATCTGAAATTAAATCAATATTGTCTGGATCAAATGCATAATCGATGGCTTGAAAAGTTTTGATCAATCGTTTGTGTCGCAATTCGGTTTGGGAAATTTTATTTTCCCTGTAAAGCTTCCAATATTTATGATTAATCCCTTCGTAGACCGCCAGAAAATCATCGAGTTTAAGATGAATGTTAAGTTGATTAAAAATCTTCTCAAAGGTCAGTGCTGAATTTTTTTCAAAATCCCATAAAGTATGATCCAAATCAAAAAAGACATCAGTTATCTGATTTTTATCGAGCATGATAACGAAGATAATTTATGAATTTTTCCCGCCAAGTATTTTTTAATTCTGTAGCATTGAGTATGGCATTAGAAAAAGAAACCCCATGAATGGCCGAACTTGTAGGAAGATTTTCATACAACTGTTCCAATTTTTTAAATGCTTTGTGATCAGAAAATTTCCTCAGCCCAACTTCATCTGCCACCACAGGATGTATTTTCAATGAAGTTTGTAAATCGTTATTTAAATCGTAAAAATAGAAGGGAACAGCCGTTGAAGCGCGATAACCGATCTCACCCAAATAGCCCATACTGTAATCCTTTTGTATTTCGTGTTTCATCAAAGAATAATAGCCCAAAGAAGCTGATAAAAGACCGTAGTTAAACCTTGTCCTATTGATTTTTTTAAGAATCAATTTTTTCAGATGATTTCGCTCGCTAAATAAGGTCTTAGCGTCCTCTTGTCCATCATAGGAAACCAAAAGAGACACATCATTGGTGTCAGAAATATTCTTAACTAAGGTTCTAAAACTAAAATTTCGAATAGAGGCCCCTCTATCGTAGAAGGTGTTTTTTGCAAAAAGAAAAAAATATATCGGTTGATTTCCAAAGGACTTAAAAAGTGCTTTCAATTCTTCAAAATTATTGTGAGGATCTTTTCGCAAACCCAAAATCACTAAAATTTGTTCGATCAAAGATAAAAAATCAAGATGCCATAGAGCCGTTATCGAATCGGCTAGCTTCAGTAATAGGGATTTATTTTGATATTTATAGGGGTTGACTACGTATACAATGGGCTGAAAATTAGGTTTTTTCCACGATACATGGGGAAGCTCTGGAAAAAACTCATGAAGTTTATCTTTTAATCTAACAGCCCACAAATCAATAAGGGGCATTTCCAAAAAATTGTTTTTTGAAGCCAAGCTTTGGTAGGGTAAAAAAGCACCCAATTCATCCTTAATATGTGGAAGAAACTCTTCATATCTACTCATCAAAAAAAAGGAGGCTGCAAAAAGGTCATAAGGCAATTGAGAAGAGGTTCCCAACTTAAAGAAAGCAGGTAATCCTGACCAATTTGTCACCTCTATAGGAACCTCCTGAATGCCTTTCTGAAAAAGCAATTCATGCGATGCAATAAAAAATTCCTTACCCAGAGGTTGATGAGTATAGCTTAGTTTTGGGCCCGAATGAGAAACAAACTTCTCTATGGAAGAGGTGAAATCTACTGGAAGTTCCAAAATTCGGATGAAAATCTGCCTAAATACATAAGTCAATCGAGGCGTTATCTTGTGAGAATAAACCAGTATCATTCAGATCAAATTTTCATTTTTAAAGCTAAAGTAACGCTTTTCATAGACAATAAGATCATCCAAAATTAGAATGTCAAAAGTACTGGCAGCCTTGACCAATTTTTTAGTCAGTTCAAGGTCTTGGTTGCTGGGAGAAAGGTTTCCAGAAGGGTGATTGTGAGCCAAAATCATCCCTGTTGCCTCTAGTTCAATGGCATTTTTTAAAGCCAGTCGAATATCCATCACCGTTTGATTGATTCCTCCTTTACTCAAGCATTTTTTTCCAGCAATCGATTGGACTGGTTTAAATATAAAATCCAAAATTCTTCGTGTTTGAGGTAACACAAAAGGGGAACCAAAAACTCAAATACCAATGCACTGGAAGTAAATTGTTTTTTTTGGGTAGGCTTGGTTTTGTAAACGTTTTGAAATTTCAAGGGCTGCTTTAATTTTTATGGCCTTTACCATCCTCACTCCTTTGAATTTTGTAAGTCTTTGAAATGAAATATGTTCCAGGCCCAAGAGTCCATTTCTTTGGTGGTACAAAATGCGCTTCATTAACTCAACAGCACTCTCACCTGGACTTCCACTGCCAATAATGATGGCGAGCAATTCAGCAAGTGAAAGCGACTCAGCTCCTTTTTCCTTTAATTTTTCTCTAGGACGGTCATCAGGTTCCCATTGTTTAATGGATAAATTCGGGGGCATAACGGACATTAAACGAGTTTAGCCTACTAAAGATGAAAAATCTTTCGGTATTTTAAAACTGCACTAACCTAGCTTTCAATTGCTCCCAATCTAGCCCTCCATAATTTCCTGAGCTCATCATAAGAAGAACGGTATCCTCATACTCTTGCACCAACAAAAATTCATTTAGGTCGTCTGGACGGGTAAAAACAATAAGATCTGAACGTCCCATCGCATCAATAATTTCTTGAGGACTGATGGGGGTTCTGTTTTTTATTTTTAGTGCTTCAGGGTCGAAGAATACAATGGGTATGTCTGCCTTTTCCAAGCTGT
>Ga0233438_10005958_pt1 | contig 10035 bp, 10 predicted proteins | sample SI_123_September_FD_182720 | JGI IMG/M metagenome (GOLD analysis project Ga0233438, IMG submission 182720) | Seawater microbial communities from Saanich Inlet, British Columbia, Canada - SI_123_September2016_10_MG | ecosystem: Environmental > Aquatic > Marine > Inlet | place: Canada: British... | reverse complement strand
GAAATGCAAGGCAGCGGGCTTAGAGAAGTTCAAAACCCTTCCGAAATTTTAATTTCTAAAAAAGACGAAACCCTTTCAGGGAATGCCATAGCCGTTACATTGGAAGGAATGCGTCCACTATTAGTCGAAGTTCAAGCTTTAGTCAGCTCAGCTGTCTATGGAACACCCCAACGAAGCACAACGGGCTTCAATGCCAAGCGCCTAAATATGTTGTTGGCTGTTTTGGAAAAACGCGCAGGATTTAGACTTGGCGCAAAAGATGTGTTTTTAAATATTACTGGAGGGATCTCTGTAGATGATCCTGCAATAGATTTGGCAGTTGTAGCAGCTATCTTATCATCTAATAACGATGAAGCGCTTACACAAAATTTTTGTTTTGCTGGAGAAGTTGGCTTGTCTGGAGAAATACGCCCTGTTCAACGCGTAGAACAGCGCATCATGGAGGCCGAAAAACTTGGGTTTGAAGCCATATTTATTGCAAAACATAACAAATTTAGCATGAAATCCAGCAAAATTGAAATTCACTTGCTCTCCAAAATAGAGGATTTATTGAATTTTATTTAAATAAATTTTTCCCGAATATTACGTCAAATGGCCGAATATTACGTCAAATGGCCGTTTGTTACATGAGGTTTTTAATTTCCATTTATTATTTATTAATTGCGCCTTGAAAGCATTAGAAAAAATTTTATGTCCCAAAAATTTTATATCTGTCTTTTTGTTGTTTTGTGTTCAACAACACTAAAGGCACAAGTCGGAATCGGAACACCACAGCCCAACCCCTCTTCACAATTAGAAGTTGTTGCAAATAATAGAGGCGTATTGCTTCCAAATGTTAAACTTACAAGTTCTACAGACCAACAAACGATTACGAATGGCAATGTAGTAAGTTTACTTGTATATAACACTGCTGCGGTTGCAGATATCAAGCCTGGTTATTATTACTGGGACGGTGCAAAATGGAATCGCCTTGGTAAAGAATTGGAAATTTTTACTGGTAGTGGTGCCCCTTCAGCAAATACTTCTAGCGGCGCTGTTGCTGGCAATATTTATGTCGATGAAGTCACTGGAGATTTATACACCTTCAATGGCACAACTTGGCAAAAGCAGTCTATAAATTATAAAAACGGGCTGTCCATTACAAATGATGAAGTCATGTTGGGAGGAGCTCTTGATCAACCTACAACCCTAACAACCGATAATATTAATACATTATCTATAGAAGGACTGGAAGACACTTCTAAACCAGAAGAAATTATGGTCGTTGAAAAACAAACAGGGAAGCTACAAAAAACAGCAGTTTCAAACCTTTTTAAAGAAGAAGTTGTACTTCGCATTGCTGCTCAAGATGGACAAAAGCAGTTTCAAACCCCTATGGCCATCACAGATCCCAAAAAAGTAAATGTTTACAGAAACGGCGTACGAATAGATTTTAAAGCAATTAGCGCAACGGTTATAGAACTAGAACAAGAAGCCACGTGCTATAAAGGCGATGAAGTGAGAATCGTCCAATTCAATTAAAAAATATAACAATTAAATATAACTACAATGAAACAAATGAAACCCCAAAAACTACACTTAAATGCATTAACACTATTATTTGCGTTTTTATGCGCATCAACAATTTATGCACAACAAACTACAGGTGATGTTCCAAAACAAGCTGATGCTACTCTTGGTCAAGTGACTATATCTAAACCGCTTACGCCAGATGGAACTAACCCTAATACTGTTGCAGGAGCACCAGGTGCTACAGTTCAAGGTGGTGCCATCCGTGTTATTGACAATAAAGGAACCAAAAAATACCTACAAGTTCAAAACGGTTTGACGCAAGTGACAAATACTGCACCAGCAGGAGGTATTGTAACAACATGGCAACTTGGCGGACAGCTAGTCGATGATACCGATATCGATTTTAATGCCAAGGCATTATCTTTTGATAATGTACTTCAAGTTACTGGTGCCCCTGCCACTTCTGCAACATTAAAGGCTGGTACCGGAGCAGGTTGGGCATTGCTTGTTAGAGATGAAAATTCTGGAGACATAAAAAAACTTCTTGCATCCGATTTGATTGTTAGTGGTCATACTGTCTTTACAGCAACAGCAACTCAATTGAAATTTGACGTTGCAACTGCAGGGGCTTATAACGGGGGGGCTGCAATTACAGCCCTTACAGGTGTTAAAATCCCATTACCAGATTATGAAAAAGTATGGGTCTATAGAAATGGGGCTAAATTGATTGCTGGTGTGGATTATACCATTGCTGGATCCGAAGTGACTTTAGTTCCTATTGCAACTGGTCCAAATAGCTGGACAGTTTATGCAGGAGATGTAATTGAAGTACAATATTTCAAATAAAAAAAACACAATAACATAAAAAAAAGGCCTGAATTTCAGGGCTTTTTTTGTTTAGCAGTATTCGTTATATGCATTTATCAGATTTTCTGCAATGAGCTCTGCAGGGCGTCCTTCAATATGATGGCGTTCTAGCATATGCACCAATTCACCGTCCTTAAACAAGGCCATACATGGCGAGCTTGGAGGAAAAGGAATCATATGTTCACGTGCTTTGTCCACAGCTTCTTTATCAACGCCAGCAAAAACAGTAACCGTTAGTGTTGGGCGTTTTTCGTTTTCTAAACTTTGTATGGCGCCTGGGCGTGCATTGGCGGCGGCACATCCGCATACAGAATTGACAACAACAAGTGTAGTTCCTGATTTTGCCAAAGCAGCGTCAACGGCTTCAGCACTATATAACTCTTCAAATCCTACTTGTGTAAGATGTTCACGCATCGGTTTTACTAACTCAGCTGGATACATAAATTTATTTTTAAAATTGAAATACAAAGATACATAATTGCATTTCAAATTGCATAGCTTGATATAAGTTATAAATGTTAAATTCAATTTAAAAAAATAAACTTATTTGCGTAGGTTTGAATATGAAATTTTAATTTGAGTTATGAGTTTTGCAAAATGGATAGGTGCTTCTTTGGGTTGGTCTTTTGGGGGTCCTATAGGGGCTATTATTGGATTGGCCTTGGGAAGTTTAATCGACGGTTCATCATCAAAATCAAAAACATATACTAGGAGGTCGCCACAAACACAGTCTGGCGATTTTGAAGTGAGTTTATTGATTTTGGCTTCATTGGTCATCAAGGCAGATGGGAAACAAGACCAGCGAGAATTGGACTTTGTACGCCGTCAATTTGTACAAATGTATGGTAAAGATCGTGCCAATCATGCCTTTAAGCTGTTTAAAGAAATAAATAAACAGTCCAATATTTCTTTACGACAGGTGTGTTTACAGATTCAGCAAATGATGGATCATGCATCGCGATTGCAATTGCTTCATTTTTTGTTTGGCATTGCCAAGTCCGATGGTCATGTTGCAGCAAGTGAAATCTCAGTGATAGAGCGTATAGCCAATTACCTACGAATCAACCATAGAGATTTTGAGAGTATAAAAGCGATGTTTTATAGCTCTAGTCACAATGCGTATAAGATATTAGAGCTCGAAAAAGGGGCTACTCCACAAGAGGTAAAAAAGGCCTACAGGCGTATGGCGAAAAAATTTCATCCAGACAAGGTTCAGCATTTAGGCCCTGAGCATCAAAAGGGAGCAGAAGAAAAATTTAGAAAAGTTCAAGAGGCTTATGAACAGCTTCAAAAAGAACTTAATTTTTAAATATTTAGGCAAGACTAAAAATTTATTTATATTTGTATAAATAAATAGAGTTTTGGTTACATTATCTGAGGAGAATTATTTAAAAGCAATTTATCATTTGGCCCTGCGCGATGCGCAGTTGGTTAGCACGAATGCGATTGCCAAAAAAATGCATACCAAAGCATCTTCTGCAACAGACATGATAAAAAAATTATCAGAAAAAGGTCTTGTTAATTATCAAAAATATAAAGGGGTTCAATTGACAGAAAAAGGGAGATTGGCTGCTGTTTCAGTGATACGAAAACACAGATTATGGGAGGTTTTTTTGGTCAAAAAACTAAATTTTTCTTGGGATGAGGTTCATGAGGTAGCCGAACAATTGGAGCACATCAAATCGGAAAAGCTAACCCAACAATTGGATGAATTTTTAGAGTTTCCAACAAAAGATCCTCATGGCGATCCCATTCCTGATTGTGATGGAAATATGCCTTCTACTCAGAAGGTAATTTTGGCAAAAATCGAAATCAATAAAAGCTGTATGTGTATTGGTGTCAAGGATTCTACAGCAGAATTTTTACGATATTTAGATAAGCATCATATTGCTTTGGGAACAAAAATAACAGTCGTATCAAAAGAATCTTTTGACGAATCCATGACTATAAAGATTAATGAAACACCATTGGTTATTTCGAAGGAGGTAACCCATAATTTATTTGTAAAAATCAATTAATATGTTAGATCAAATCATTCAATATTTTGAATCCATAGACCCAGTTTTGGCAGCATTTTATGCGTCTCTTTTTACGTGGATTTTAACAGCTCTTGGGGCATCATTAGTCTTTTTCTTTAAAAAAATGAACAGAGGTTTACTCGACGGTATGTTGGGGTTTACAGGTGGTGTGATGGTTGCTGCAAGTTTTTGGAGTTTACTTGCTCCTGGGATAGAAATGAGTCCAGGGGAAGGGTTTGTAAAGGTCATTCCAGCCGCAGTTGGTTTTGGTCTAGGAGCCTTATTTTTGTTTGGTTTGGATAAAATTCTACCACATTTACACATCAATTTTAAAGAAAATGAAAAAGAGGGTGTCAAATCGCCATGGCACAGAACAACCCTTTTAGTTTTGGCCATTACCATGCACAATATTCCTGAGGGTTTGGCTGTTGGGGTTTTATTTGGGGGTGTAGCAGCAGGAATTCCAGAAGCGACTATTGGTGGCGCGGTGGCTTTAGCCCTTGGTATTGGGATTCAAAATTTTCCAGAGGGGATTGCTGTTTCCATGCCTCTTAGACGTCAAGGTGTTAGTCGTTTTAAAAGTTTTTGGTATGGTCAATTGTCGGCCATTGTAGAGCCCATTGCTGCAGTAATTGGCGCCTTGGCCGTAACATTTTTCACGCCTATTTTGCCTTATGCTTTAGCATTTGCAGCAGGGGCTATGATTTTTGTTGTTGTTGAAGAGGTGATTCCAGAAACACAACGCGATAAGTACACCGATGTGGCTACACTTGGTTTTATTGGGGGTTTTATTGTGATGATGACGCTTGATGTTGCTTTGGGTTAGCATTTACAGTTCCCGCCGCCACAATTTTTATCATGATTTTTTGAGCGTATTTTTTTTCTAAAAAGAAAAAGAATAGCTCCTAAAACTGATGCACCAATAATAATGGTTTCGAGAATTGTATTCACAATATTATTTTAAAATTTGAAATGCAATTAGTGCACAGAGATAAGCAATTATACTCATGCCAATAAGTTGTAAAATAGGCCATTTCCAACTTTTTGTTTCTCTTTTTACAATAGCTAATGTACTCATACATTGCATGGCAAAGGCATAAAAAAGAAGAAGAGAAATTCCAGAAGCAAAAGTAAATACTTTACTGCCGTCTGCGTAGGTTTCGTTCGACATTTTGGTTTTTATGGTGTCGATACTTTCATTTTCATTGGCACTACCCACACTGTAAATGGTAGCCAAAGTCCCCACAAAGACTTCTCTAGCAGCAAAAGAGGCAACAAGGCCAATTCCAATTTTCCAGTCGTAACCCAATGGTTTAATGGCTGGTTCTATGGTTTTTCCAATTAGACCAATATAAGAATGTTCTAGTTTGTATGCAGCAACCCTATCATCAAGATCAGTTGCAGAACTATCACTAAATTCATTGGCTACAATGGTTTCGGCATTTTTAAATTTTTGCCCTGGGCCATAGGACGCTAAAACCCATAATATTATTGATATTGCAAGGATGATTTTTCCTGCTTCTAGCACAAATGTTTTGGTTTTTTCAAACACTGTAATACATACATTTTTTAGCAGCGGAAGTTTGTAGTTGGGCATTTCTACAACAAAAAAGGTTTTCCGATTAGTTGTCATAACCCTATCAAGAACATAGGCAGAGAGTACTGCCATTGCAAAACCAATAAGATACAAGAGCATAAGGGTTAATGCTTGATAGCTAAGTCCAAAAATATAGCCTTCTGGGATGACCAATGCGATAATGATGAGGTACACAGGAAGTCGTGCGGAACAGGTTGTAAAAGGGGTCACTAGAATGGTAATCAAACGTTCTTTCCAGTTTTCAATATTTCGTGTTGCCATTACGGCAGGAATAGCACAAGCCGTTCCAGAAATTAGTGGTACCAAGCTTTTTCCGCTCAATCCAAATCGGCGCATTATACGATCCATCAAAAACACAACTCGACTCATATATCCGCTTTCTTCCAAGATGGAAATAAAAAGAAATAAAAATGCAATTTGTGGAATAAAAATCACAATCCCACCAATTCCAGAGACAATGCCTTCTGCAACCAAATCGGTAACTTTTCCTCCATTTGGAAAAGCAGTTTTTACCCACTCTGCAAGCCCTGCAAAGGTGGTGTCAATCAAATCCATGGGAAATGTTGCCCAATCATAAATAGCTTGAAAAATAGCAAGTAATATGATGAAGAAAATAACGTAGCCCCAAACTTTATGGATCAGTATTTTATCGAGTTTGCTTCTTAAATCACGGGCTTTTGAGCGATCAATATTTTGGCCTTCTTTAAGGACATTATTAATAAATTGATAGCGTTTTATGGCTTCTTTCTGTTGAAGTCTTTTGAGTTCAGAAGAAGATTTTGTTTTAAATTTTGAAACATCGAGTTCTTGTCGAGTAATTTTTCCAAAATTTACATCTTGAGTAATAACCAACCAAAGCTTATAGAGGTCCTGATTTGGAAATGCAATTTTTAAGCGATCAAAATAAGCAGGATCAATGGTTGAAGTGTCCAAACAGTTTTGAGTGGATAAGTTTTTATAGTTTTCAATAAGCGTTTTAAGCTCTTGAATTCCACTATTTTTTCGAGTACTAACCAAAGCAATTTTGGTGTGCAATTTTTGCTCTAAAATATCAATATCCAAAGAAATTCCTTTTCGTGTCATGACATCACTCATATTGATGACAAGTATGGTCGGAATTTTCAAATCTTTGACTTGTGTAAAAAGCAGTAGGTTTCGTTTTAAATTTTCAACGTCACTGACAATGACGGCCACATCGGGGTAGTCTTTATCTTTTTTGTTGAGCAACAATTCAATGACGACATTTTCATCTAAAGACGAGGCGTTGAGGCTGTAGGTTCCTGGCAGATCTAATACATGTGCTTTGACACCTCGAGACAATCTACAAACACCTTGTTTTTTATCAACGGTAATTCCAGGGTAATTCCCAACTTTTTGATTCAGCCCAGTAAGGGCGTTGAATACAGAAGTTTTACCTGTATTTGGATTACCAATAAGCGCAACATTTAATTGTTTACTCATTGGTTTTTTCTATAATTATTTGTGCTGCGGTTTCTTTGCGAATGGCCAAATAGCTGTCGTTTATATTGAGATACATTGGATCGGAAAAAGGGGCCAATTGAAGTAATTTCACTCTATTGCCTGGCAAGCACCCCATCTCCAAAAGTTTCAGAGGGATGTTTTTTGAAGAACTATCGGTGATGATACCCTGCTCTCCTTTTTTAAGATCTGCTATCGTTAGACCCATGCTTATTTAGATTCGTTTTAAAGAAGCAAAAGTAATAAAAAGATTAGTTATTGTAGCTCGCTTTTAACACTTTTATATCCTCCAAAAGTTTTTTGATGGCTTCGGGATCGGTTCCATCATAATATCCTCGTATTTGTTTTTTCTTATCGATGAGCATAAAATTTTCGGTGTGGATCATATCATATGGACCACCGTCTCCATTTGTTTTTACAGCCAAATAAGAGGTTCTTGCTAAATTGTAAATTTGTTTTTTGTCGCCCGTTACCAAGTTCCATTTACTAGCATTTACCAGCTTCCTTTTCGCATAGCGATTCAACTGTTCTACACTATCAATTTCTGGGGTTACTGTATGTGATAACAGCAAAACTTCTGGATCAGAAATGGTTTGTTTTTGAATGTCATACATGTGATCTGTCATAATTGGGCAGATGGTTTGACAGGTTGTAAAAAAGAAATCGGCAACATAAATTTTATCCTTGTAAAAGTTTTGAGTTATTGTATCTCCATTTTGATTAATCAAACTAAAATTGGCAATAGTATGGTATTTTTTTTTGTGCTGAATAGTACTGTCCACGAGTTCAACATTCACTTGAGCGGGTTGATATATAGGAAGTACTTTATTGGGTTTTAAAATGTTATAAAAAGCAGTGATAATGATGATGGATAGCACTACCATTGTGGTTATAAAAAGCTTATATTTTTTTAGAAAGACGCTCATACTTTTCAAGTGAATGACAAAGGTACAACAGAATCTATAAAATGGAAATGCAACAGACGAAAAATATGAGGAGTTAAAGGTTTTGTTACTAATATGAAAACTGCTACATTTGTTACCCAAAATAGATCTTATACCCATGGAATTTGTAATCAAAATATCTCAGTTTTTATTAAGCTTATCTCTTCTCATTGTTTTGCACGAACTGGGGCATTTTATTCCTGCAAAATTATTTAAAACCCGCGTTGAAAAATTTTACTTATTTTTTGATATCAAGTATTCTTTATTTAAAAAGAAAATAGGCGAAACGGTATATGGCATTGGATGGCTTCCTTTGGGAGGATATGTCAAAATTTCTGGGATGATTGACGAAAGTATGGACACTGAACAGATGCAACAAGAGCCTCAGCCTTGGGAGTTTCGTTCTAAACCGTCTTGGCAGCGCTTGATTATAATGTTGGGTGGTGTTACGGTTAATTTTATTTTGGCGGCTATCATTTATATATTGATGGCTTTTGCTTATGGTTCTGTAGATGTTGACGCTAGTAGCGTTCGTGGAGGTTATGATATTTCCAATAATGTTCTTCAAGAGATTGGACTTAAAAATGGCGATAAAATTTTGGCCATCAACGATCATCAAATCGAGTATTTTTCTGACATACGAAAGTATATTCTTGAGGCAAAAACCATGCGTATTGAGCGCGAAGGAGTACAAAAAACTATCGATTTTCCAGTAGATTTTCTAGGGCAATTAAGCACCAGTAAAATAAAGGGACGGCCTATAGATTTGAGAGAACCTTTTATTTTCAAAGCGTTTCAAGACAGTTCAATAAATGGAAGTGTTGATCTTCAAAAGGGTGACATCCTCAAAACAATTAATGGGCAATCTGCTGAATTTTTTAAGGCAACAACATCATTGCTAAAAACACTTAATAATCAGTTAATTACAGTTGAATTTGAGCGTAATGGAGCACTAATATCTCGTGAGCTTCGTGTCACAGAAGAAGGAACACTTGGGGTTATTATTTCTAAGTCTATGAAAGAATTTGAAGCTGCGGGGTATTTTGATATTATACGAAAAGAATATGGTTTTGGAGAAAGTGTAGGCGTAGGTTTGGATCGCTTTGTGAGTCAAGTTTCTAGCTACTGGGTGCAATTGAAATTAATTTTCTCGCCAAGTACTGGCGCATACAAAGGAGTGGGTGGTTTTAAAGCCATTTTTGATATTTTTCCAGACACATGGAGCTGGGAATCATTTTGGAACATTACAGCTTTTTTATCTATTATGTTGGGGGTTTTAAACCTGTTGCCGATTCCTGCATTGGACGGAGGTCACGTCATGTTTTTAATTTATGAAATGATTTCTGGGCGTAAGCCAGGAGACAAGTTTATGGAGTATGCACAAACCGCTGGATTTTTCATCTTAATAGCTTTGGTATTGTTTGCTAATGGGAATGATATATTTAAGGCAATATTTGGATAATTATTTTTAGTTTTCTATTTGTGTAAACTAAAAAATGCTATATATTTGCGCTCGCATAAGCGAAAAACAGTCCTCCTTAGCTCAGTTGGTTAGAGCATCTGACTGTTAATCAGAGGGTCCTTGGTTCGAGCCCAAGAGGAGGAGCAAAAGCTTTAC
>Ga0233438_10005957_pt1 | contig 10036 bp, 7 predicted proteins | sample SI_123_September_FD_182720 | JGI IMG/M metagenome (GOLD analysis project Ga0233438, IMG submission 182720) | Seawater microbial communities from Saanich Inlet, British Columbia, Canada - SI_123_September2016_10_MG | ecosystem: Environmental > Aquatic > Marine > Inlet | place: Canada: British... | reverse complement strand
ATTTTCAGATTCTATATATACAAGTACGGGCATATTTTTAAAAGTTTAGATGACTTTCGCTTCGTTATGCAAAAGATCAATAAGTTCATCAATATTATCGGCATCAACCATTTTGATTGCTCCTTTGGGAGCAGGTTTTTCAAATTTTACGGATGATGTACATGTTTGTTGCTGTGCGGGTTCCAAAACCATTAATGGTTTCTTTCTGGCCATCATGATTCCACGCATGTTTGGAATTTTCAGATCACTTTCTTCAACTAAGCCTTTTTGACCTCCTATGACCAAGGGTAAAGTGCTTGATAGTGTTTCTTTTCCGCCGTCAATTTCTCGTACTGCGGTTGCATTAGTTCCGTCAATTTCTAATGAAATACAGTTGTTGACAAAGCTGGCACCTAGCTCGGCAGCCATCATCCCAGGAACCATTCCGCCGTTGTAATCAATGGATTCACGACCCGCTATGATTAAGTCGTAATTTCCATCTTTTGCAACTTTTGAAAGTTCTTTAGCAACTGCATAACCATCTGTAGGCGTTGTATTTATTCTAAAGGCAGCATCAGCGCCGATGGCTAGGGCCTTTCTAAGGGTTGATTCTGTTTCTGGACCACCAACATTTACCACATCGACGGACGCGTTTTCCTTTTCTTTGAACCACATGGCTCTGGTCAAACCAAATTCATCATTAGGGTTGATGACAAACTGAACACCATTGGGGTCGAAAGCAGTATTGTCATTAGTAAAATTTATTTTTGAAGTGGTGTCAGGGACATGGCTTATACATACTAATATTTTCATTATTTGGGTATTTTAACGTTTCTATTAAATATTTAAGCGAAGGTACAAAAAAAGTTCATATTTCCTATGCATGCATAGGAAATTTTAAACAAATGATGTAATTATTATTGCACATTATTCTTATTTTTGCCCCATCAAAAATTAGTGAATGAAAACAATTCAGTTTAGAGAAGCAATTTGTGAAGCCATGAGCGAAGAAATGCGTCGTGATGAAAGTATATATTTGATGGGTGAGGAAGTTGCGGAATATAATGGTGCATACAAAGCATCAAAAGGCATGCTCGATGAATTTGGTGAAAAGCGTGTGATCGACACTCCAATTGCAGAGCTTGGTTTTGCAGGAATAGCTGTAGGGTCTACGATGACTGGCAATAGACCAATTGTGGAATTTATGACGTTTAATTTTTCATTAGTCGGTATAGATCAAATCATTAATAACGCTGCTAAAATCAGACAAATGTCTGGAGGTCAGTTTAAGTGTCCTATTGTATTCAGAGGCCCAACGGCTTCAGCAGGGCAATTGGCTGCCACCCATTCCCAAGCTTTTGAGAGTTGGTATGCAAACTGTCCTGGACTTAAAGTGATAGTACCTTCTAACCCATACGATGCGAAAGGTTTACTTAAAGCAGCAATTCGCGACGATGATCCAGTCATATTTATGGAAAGTGAGCAAATGTATGGCGATAAAGGTGAGGTTCCTGAAGGGGAATATGTCTTACCTATTGGAGTTGCTGAAATTAAAAGAGCAGGAACTGATGTGACCGTAGTTTCATTTGGTAAAATTATAAAAGAAGCTTATAAGGCAGCAGAGGATTTAGAAAAAGAAGGTATTTCTTGTGAAGTTATTGACTTAAGAACTGTACGGCCATTGGATATCAATTCAATTTTGGAATCTGTTAAAAAAACAAATAGACTTGTTATTTTGGAAGAAGCATGGCCCTTTGGAAATGTTTCAACAGAAATTACATATCAAGTGCAGCAAAAAGCTTTTGACTATCTCGATGCACCGATCATTAAAATAAACACAGCAGATACACCTGCGCCTTATTCCCCTGTTTTATTGGAGGAGTGGTTACCTAACAGCAACGATGTTGTTAAGGCTGTAAAAAAAGTACTTTATAAATAAAATATAGGGGTCCTGAAAAAGTAAAAAAATAGGTTTTTCTATTCTTATTCAATTCATTACATTTGTGGCCTTTAAAATAAATTAAAATTAAATTATGGAATCAATGATGATATACATGCCAATTGTGATGGCAGTATTAGGATTAGTTTACATGTGGACAAAGCAGTCCTGGGTAATGAAGCAAGATGCAGGAGATGGTAAGATGAAGGAAATTTCTGACTACATCTATGAAGGTGCTTTAGCCTTTTTAAGTGCAGAATACAGACTGCTCTCAATTTTTGTTTTGGTAGTAAGCATCGCACTTGCGGCAGTATCATTTATCGTTCCGACAACACACATACTTATAGTAGTTGCCTTTGTTTTTGGTGCTATTTTTTCTGCATATGCAGGGAATATTGGAATGAAAATCGCTACAAAAACTAATGTTCGTACAACACAAGCCGCAAAAACCAGTCTTCCTAATGCACTAAAAATTTCTTTTGGTGGCGGAACGGTAATGGGTCTTGGTGTTGCTGGTCTTGCTGTTTTAGGTTTAACGGTATTTTTTATAATTTTCTTCCATTTCTTTATGGATGGTCAATGGAAAAGTACAATGGATATGACTATTGTTCTTGAAACTCTTGCTGGATTTTCACTTGGTGCTGAATGTATTGCACTCTTTGCTCGAGTAGGTGGAGGTATTTACACCAAAGCTGCCGATGTGGGCGCTGATTTGGTTGGTAAAGTTGAAGCAGGTATTCCTGAAGATGACCCCAGAAACCCAGCAACAATTGCAGATAATGTTGGTGATAACGTTGGTGATGTAGCCGGTATGGGTGCAGATTTATTTGGTTCATATGTTGCAACTGTTCTTGCGGCGATGGTCCTTGGTAACTATGTGATCAACGACATGGGTGGAAGTATTTCAGATGAGTTTGGTGGAATAGGCCCAATTTTATTACCAATGGCCATTGCAGGCGCTGGAATAATTATCTCTATCATAGGAACTTTATTAGTGAAAATTAAAAGTAATGAAGCTAAGGAAGCTCAAGTTATGGGTGCACTTAACAAAGGAAATTGGACTTCAATTATTCTTGTAGCTATTTCTTGTTATGGACTTGTAACATGGATGTTGCCTGAAACCATGCAAATGGAATTTTTTGGCGAAGGTTTGCAAGAGATATCATCAATGCGTGTGTTTTATGCAACTTTAGTTGGACTTATTGTTGGCGCGGGTATTTCGTCAGTAACTGAATATTACACAGGACTTGGTAAAGCACCAATTCTAAAGATTGTACAACAATCGAGTACCGGTGCAGGAACAAATATCATTGCAGGTTTAGCAACTGGTATGATTTCAACATTTCCATCAGTACTATTGTTTGCTGGTGCCATTTGGGCCTCTTATGGTTTTGCTGGTTTTTACGGAGTGGCTTTAGCAGCTTCAGCAATGATGGCAACTACAGCTATGCAATTGGCAATCGATGCATTCGGACCAATTTCTGATAACGCTGGCGGTATTGCTGAAATGAGTGAACAAGATCCAATTGTTCGTGAGCGCACAGACATACTCGATTCAGTAGGAAATACAACCGCCGCTACAGGAAAAGGATTTGCGATTGCTTCGGCAGCGTTAACCTCTTTAGCATTATTTGCGGCCTATGTTACCTTTACAGGGATCGACGGGATTAATATTTTTAAGGCTCCTGTTCTTGCCATGCTTTTTGTTGGTGGAATGGTGCCTGTGGTGTTCTCTGCTCTTGCGATGAATGCTGTTGGAAAAGCGGCTATGGAAATGGTACAAGAAGTGAGACGTCAATTCAAAGAAATTGCAGGAATCATGGAAGGTACTGGGACTCCAGAATATGACAAATGTGTTGCGATTTCAACGCAAGCCTCCCTCAAAGAAATGATGTTGCCTGGATTATTGACAATAGGCTTTCCGCTTATTATAGCTTTTGTCCCTATGATTTTCGGTATGGATTCATTAGCCATCGCCGAAATGCTTGGAGGCTATATGGCTGGTGTTACAGTTTCTGGTGTACTTTGGGCAATTTTCCAAAACAATGCCGGAGGCGCTTGGGACAATGCTAAAAAATCTTTTGAAGCAGGGGTGGAAATTAATGGTGAAATGACCTTCAAAGGCTCTGATGCGCACAAAGCAGCAGTAACTGGGGATACGGTAGGTGATCCATTCAAAGACACTTCTGGACCTTCAATGAATATTTTAATCAAACTTACATGTTTGATAGGTTTAGTAATTGCGCCAATTTTAGGGGGACATTCAGAAGAATCATCGGCAATGACAACTCATGAAGTTGAATTCAATGTTTCAATTGATGCGGTTGGTACAGAAAATGCTACAGCTAGCATCACAAGTGTTACAACCGAAAATGGCGTTGAGATCATTAAAAAAAAATCATATTACGGAACTGAGGATGAAGTTGAAAAACTTTTGGAGGAAGGAATAAATGACGCCACCAAAGAATAAGTTTCGTCATCATCACTTATACAAAAAAGCACGCGGATAGCGTGCTTTTTTTATTGAGTAATATTGTATTGTACTAAAAAAGGCCGTTTATTTCAGCATCAATTTTACTGATAATCCCGCCTAAATCTTCTTTGTTTTCTACAAAATCTAAATCATCCACATCAATAACTAAAAGACGTCCTTTTTTGTATCCATGGATCCATGCTTCATAGCGTTCGTTCAGTCGGCTTAGGTAATCAATGCTTATGGAGTTTTCATAATCTCTACCGCGTTTATGAATTTGGCTTACTAGATTTGGAATAGAGCTGCGCAAATAAATAAGTAAGTCTGGTGCTTCGACCAAACTTTCCATCAAATTAAATAATGAGCTGTAATTATCAAAATCCCTGTTGGTCATCAGCCCCATTGCGTGTAGATTTGGCGCAAAAATATTGGCGTCTTCATAAATGGTGCGGTCCTGAATAATGTCTTTACCACTTTTTCGAATTTGTAATACCTGACGAAATCTGCTGTTTAAAAAATAAACTTGCAAATTGAAACTCCAACGCTCCATTTGGTTGTAAAAGTCATCCAAGTAAGGGTTATCTACAACATCTTCTAGTTGTGCCTCCCATTTATAATGTTTTGCTAACAGCTGGGTTAGTGTTGTTTTTCCAGCGCCAATGTTACCTGCAATTGCAATGTGCATAATTTAATATTTTATAAGTTGGTAGTGGTGAAGAAATTCGCCGTCATAAATATACAAGGTTTGATTCATTACAAAAAACTGTTTAATTAAATTTTTAGGAATTTTTAAAATTTGAAATTTATCAGAATTGTTAACTCTGTAAAAAATAGTGTTATCGCGCTTGAATAACAAAATTTCATTGAATACCCTAAAACTGTCAAATCCAGGATGATTTATTTTTCGAACTAAGCTTCCAGTGTAATTAAACTCATAAAAAAGCGAATCTGTCAATACATACACATTATTATAATCACTATTCATTCTGACTTTTTGCTCATCCAAAGGCAGGGTTCTAAGTCTTGTTTTGTTTGTTTCGTAATCGAATAATTCTAATTGAAGTGTCAGCTCGTTGTATACCCAAATGCTAGTGTCACTGCTAAGTGCAACTCCATTGACCAATCGATAAGGGTTTATTGTGTTGAAATTAAGTTCTAATAATTCTGCTAAGCGGTTATCCAAAAGCACAACTGTGTTTTGGCGTTTGTGAAGGATTACAACTTTGAGCGCATTGAACACTTGTACTTCGTTTATTTCGCCTAATTGAAGATTACTGTACGATTGAATCTTCTCATCGCGCTTGTTGTACAGAGTGTTGTCTTGTATGAAGTAATACTTGTCAAAACGGTCGACTCCAACAAAATCATTCCATTCCGTTTTTGTTTTTTTTAGGAATTTAGCCTCTAGATAATCCTGCGCTTGCACAGTACATAAAAAAAGAGTTAGTGTTAAAAAGCTTAATTTTTTCATCATTGGAAAAATACAAAAAAATAAATTTAATTTTCTGTTACAATTCTTTTAATGAGTCGTCTATTTTATCGAACACTGTTTAGAGAGTAATTTAAAATTTTTTTATGGACGCAATTTTTCGACTTGTATTATTCATTTTATGTTCCACATTTTCATTATTTGCTCAAGATTTTCAAGGTTTAGCTACGTACAAAACTCAACGTAAGTTAGAGCTTAAAATTGATAGTACGCAAGTAGGAGGAGGGGAAATGCAAAAGCAAATTATGGCTATGCTAAAAAAGCAATTTCAAAAAACCTATATTCTTACATTTGATAAAAACACCTCAATTTATAAAGAAGACGAAGCATTGGCACCACCATCTGCCGGAGGGTCTATTATGGTCATTTCTTCTATGGGTGGTTCTGGAGCATTGTATAAGGATTTAAAGCTTCAGTCATTTACAAATCAAAAGGAAACTTTTGGAAAGCAATTCATTATCAAAGATAGTTTACAGCCAATTGATTGGGAATTGCACAGTGATACTAAGAATATTGGTAATTACACTTGCTATAAGGCAACGTTTACAAAAGAAATAGAAGAAATGTCAATGATGACATTTAGTAGTGATGATCAGCAAAATGACGAAGAACCTACAACTTCTACTGAAACAAAAACAATAACTGTTACGGCATGGTATACACCACAAATTCCTGTAAGTAATGGTCCGGAAAGTTACCAAGGCTTACCAGGTCTTGTTTTAGAAGTCAACGACGGAGATTTGACGATTCTTTGTAGTAAAATTACAATAAATCCCAAAAAACAAATTGAAATTTCCGAGCCCAAAAAAGGAAAACAAGTAACCCAAAAGGAATACGATAAAATTATGGAAAACAAAATGGAAGAGATGAACGAACAGTATAGGGGACGAGGATCTGATGATAAAGGAATAGAGATTCGTGTTGGGGGTTAATTCCTTTTGTGAATTATTTAACGTCACCATATAAAACTAAATGTAAATTTGCATAATATTCAATAAAACCAAAAATGATTTTTAAGCGCATCATTATTCCCACATTCCTAATCTGTAATTTATTTGTTTTTTCTCAAGATTTTCAGGGCAAGGCTTATTATGTTTCCAAAACTAATCCCGATATGGATAGTTGGGGCGGTCGCCAAATGAGTGAAGTTCAAAAAAAACAAATAATGGAGCGCATGCGCAGCATGTTTGAAAAAACCTACATACTGACTTTTGATAAATCGGCTTCTATATACAAAGAAGAAGAAGTACTTGAGGCGCCTGGTCAAGGTGGCTTTGGAATGTGGGGGAGTAGTTTTTCTGCTGGGCCGCAGTACAAAAATATAAAGACCAAAAAGTTTATTCAAGACCAAGAGTTTTTTGGACGTCAATTTTTAATTACTGACTCACTCCAACAGTTAGAATGGAAGTTTGGTTCTGAAACCAAGCAAATTGGGCAATACTTGTGTATGAAGGCTACTGCTACAAAAACTGTCGATGAATTCGACTGGCGGAGCATGAGAAGAAAAGCACCCAAAAAAGAAGATAAAAAAAGCGAAACAGACTCTACAAAAACCACTTCAGTGACTGCTGATATCGAAGTGCCAAAAACCATAGAGGTAACAGCTTGGTATACCCCTCAGATACCTGTTAATCAAGGACCTGGAGAATTCTGGGGTTTACCAGGTCTCATTCTTGAAATCAATGCGGACCAGACCACTGTTCTGTGTTCTAAAATCATCATAAATCCCGAACAAAAAAGTATAATTTCTGCACCAGAAAAAGGCCGTGTAATTTCAAGAAAAGAGTACAACGCTACCGTCAAGCAAAAAATGAAAGAAATGCGAGAGATGTACCGTGGCCGGGGCAAGAACAAACGAAAATAAAATAATTACCAATTAAGCTTAAAACTCTAATAATGAAATATTATATAAGCATACTTTTATTATCAATTAGTGGATTTACTTTCTCTCAGGTTAAATTGGAAGGATATGTGAAAGATTCAATAGGGAATCCATTGGAATTAGCCAATGTAATTGCCATCAATAAAGCTACCAGTGCTTTAGATTCCTACGGAATTACAAATGATGAGGGGAAATTCAGATTAGATTTGAAAAAAAACACACTGTATTCAATACAGGTCAGCTATATTGGTATGAAATCGATGACGCAGGCGATACAAACCGGCGAATCGAATGTTAATAAAAATTTCACCCTACAAGAAGACAACGCACTAGAAGAAGTTGAGCTTACTTATGAAATGCCTGTTACGATTAGTGGAGATACATTGGTGTACAATGCTGACTCTTTCAATAAAGGTACGGAGCGAAAATTAGAGGATGTTTTAGAAAACTTACCAGGTGTGGAGATCAATGAGGATGGTCAAGTTGAGGTTGAAGGGAAGGTCGTTTCAAAACTCATGGTTGAAGGAAAGGATTTTTTTGATGGTGATACTAAATTGGCCACAAAAAACATACCCTCAAACGCAGTTGATAAGGTGCAAGTTTTAAAGAACTATTCTGAAGTTAGCCAGTTAGGTGGTGTGACTAACAATCAAAATAATGTAGCTATAAACATCAAATTAAAAGAAGGTAAAAAGAACTTCTGGTTTGGAAATGTAACGGCTGGTGCAGGAGATTCAGATCAAGAAACATTGTATTTAGCACAACCAAAATTATTCTACTACAGCCCAGATTACAGTATTAACTTTATTGGAGATTTGAATAATATTGGTGAGGTCGCATTTACTCGAAGAGACTATTTTAATTTTACTGGAGGTTTTAAAAGACCTAGCCTAAGTAGTGGAACAAACATAAATTTGGGCAGCAATGATATCGGGTTTTTAACGCTTCAAAACAACCGCGCAAAAGACATCAACACAAAATTTGGAGCCACAAACTTCAGTTGGTCGCCAAAAACCTCTCTAGACATTGGCGGATTTGCTATTTTATCAAACAGTAGAAACGAACTTCAAGAAAATCGTTCTGTTCAATATACCGATCCAGAGCTTGGTATCCCCGATGAGGAAACAGAAAGTAACACGGTACAAGAAAACAACCTAGGGATGTTGAAGTTGTCTTCAAAATATCAGCCTAACGCCAATAACCAATTGGAGTACGAGGTTTTTGGACAGATGTCAAAAAGTGAACAAGACCAACGGTTCTTTTCATCAATAAACAACAATATCGATCAGTTGGAAGAAACCACTCCTTTTAGCTTAAATCAAAATTTGAATTATTACTATACTCTAGATGAAAATAATATTTTTGCTCTTGAAGCCCAGCACCTGATCAAAGATGAAGATCCTTTTTACAATGCAATAATCGAAGATAAACTCAGCTATGGAGGTACAGCAGCTAACTTAGGTCTCGATGACAACCAAAGCAATTATAATTTAGCTCAAGAAAAGCGTGTAAAATCTAACCAATTAGATGCAAAACTGGATTATTGGAACATCTTGAACAAGAAAAGTAATATCAACTTGACGTTTGGGACGATCTTAAGCCATCAGAAGTTTAACTCTAATATTTTTCAATTTTTAGATGACAATTCACGACTAGACGTTACACCACCCGATAACAATGGTGCGGATGTCAATGCTATAGATTACAATTTCTCTGACATTTATTTAGGGCTTCACTACCGCCTAAAAGCAGGTATTTTCACAATCACACCTGGTATTTCTGGTCATATGTACAATGTAAATAACACCCAATTTGGCCAAAAAGTAACGGATAATTTCTTCAGATTTTTACCCGATTTAAATGTCATTATCCAGTTGAAAAAGAGTGAAACATTGAACCTTACTTACAGAATGCAAACTCAATTTACTGATGTTTCAAACTTTGCAAGTGGGTTGGTGTTGAATAATTACAATGCTCTTTTTACGGGAAATCCAGCGTTAGAAAGTGCCTTGTCACACAACGTGAACTTATTTTATTACAGTTTCAATATGTTTAATTACACCAATGTTTTTGCGAGTATTAATTATAATAAAAGCATAGATAATATACGAACAGAGTCTCTATTTCAGCCAGGTAATGTTATCCGAGTATCTTCGCCCTTCAATTCTCCTTTTGCGGATGAAAGCGTGAGTGCAAATGGCCGTTTTCAACGTACATTTGGAAAAATTCGTGGAACAATTCGCGCTAATTTTAACTATTCAAAATTCAATCAAT
>Ga0233438_10005955_pt1 | contig 10038 bp, 10 predicted proteins | sample SI_123_September_FD_182720 | JGI IMG/M metagenome (GOLD analysis project Ga0233438, IMG submission 182720) | Seawater microbial communities from Saanich Inlet, British Columbia, Canada - SI_123_September2016_10_MG | ecosystem: Environmental > Aquatic > Marine > Inlet | place: Canada: British... | reverse complement strand
ACGAGCACACCAATGGTCTAGTTCGTCAGTACATTCCTAAATCAACTCACTTTGATACGGTCAATGATGAGTTGATCAACCGTATCGAAAATGACCTTAACAATCGACCCAGAAAAGTGCTAGGATTCAGGTCACCAAACGAGGTGATGCAAAAACACTTACGTCGATTGGGTGTCGCACTTCAGAGTTGAATGGGCGCTATTATTAGTCGCTGTTTCGGTAGTCACCTTCAGCTTGCATGTCATCGTTATTGGAGCATTATGCATAGGTATTTCAGCTATGATTATTGGACTGTCCGGGTACTTCAATCATGGAGAGATTAAAGAAAGTTTAGCTCAATTTCCTGTAGCTAAAGATGGAGTAGACAGCACTTCGTCAAGTGACCTTCATCATGAACAAAAACTTGACAATACAATAGCTAGTCAACAAGAAGATTTAAATCAAAAAAGTCAAACCGATGAAAACCCTGATGATAAACAGACACCAACGTACCTTTGAAAAGATCAATACTAGGGAGCGTTGATAAATTCGAAAGAACTATATGATTGAAAGTAAAAACCAATACAATCAATGGATTTTAAAGCCTGAAAATCAAGAAACTCGAATGAACCAACGCACCCTTGTAAACTTGCAAGACAAATGAGTAATGCTAACAGATAAGCAACCTAAGACCCATCCACTTAACAAGCGATCTTTGTCAATTAAACAAATATTTCTAAAACTGATGCTATCAATTCAATCATCGTTGATCTTTTTATGTCCATCGGCAATAAGCAAGATTAACGCTCTTTCAACTAAACTATCCAATCTAATCTGAACGATATAAAAACACATTTTATTGATTTATGCACTATATTTAATTGAAATAATTGTTCTTTTATTTATGAAAAATAAAACTGAAATTAATTCACTTCAACTAATTGCCTCAGAGCTCAATATTGATTTAGAACAAGTTGTAGACAGAATCAAAAGAGCTGAGGTAAGTAGCGAACTATTGACAACACCATTACATCTTGCATGCGATCAAAATAATCTCAATGTGGTCAAGGAACTTTTTACAAACAAAAAGCTACATGACCAAAAAAACGAAAAAAAACAAACGGCACTTCGCATCGCGTTGGATAAAGGTCACATTGACATTATCAATTACTACGCTCAAAACAAACCACACTTTACAGCGCAACAGATAATCAAATATACAGGTTCTTTAACAACATGTAACTTTGAATTACTGGCTAAATTACAGAAAATCAATCGAAATGATCAGTCACAGCTAACCTCCTTTAATCTCACAAGAAAACGGGTACATAAAACAAAAATCATCAATTCACATCCCATGACTAAAAATAATACCTTTCAAGAAGTTTTCAAAACTATCGTCTTAACACTATTAGAAAAAAGAAAGGCGGGGCTTGAGAAAAACCAATGTGGGCTAAAACCACCTTTAAACCAACTGCTTATTTATTCACAAAATTGTGCGCCCATCACTCCTACGCCTAACCTAGCGTTAAATCAAATACAGATTTCAGAAACAGAAAATAATACGATAGATGAATTATTCAAATCAGAAGGACATGCATATGAACGTCATGACTATAATGCAAACATAGCCATAAACCAAGATAGTTCAACGGCCAATAGTAGATTTGCTAATCAGGGTGATATTAAAAACATAACATACTTAATCCTCAAAAAAATAAGCGTTGACGAGATAAAAAATTATTTAACAGATGAAAAATTAGGCATTAATCAGCTTATAGTTCATGCATTTAACTCTATGAATCCAGATGATAAAGGTCAATCTGACGTAGAACCAATATCCATTACTAAAGCAGGCGGCACTATTAAAGTACATAACATTCACTGGGGTGACTTATTAGCTACTTACTCACAAGTGTTAAAAGAAAGTTCTGAAAACATCAATCTATTGAATCAACAGCCAACACAATCAATAACACATACCTCAAATCATGATAAATCAAGTAAAGAAAATAGTGGAAGTGTTAAAAAAATCGAAAAACCTAAGACATTGAAAAATAGAAACGAGCAAAAACAAGACCGATCAAACAATGGGAAATCGGAAAACTCAAATAATCAACACGTCCATAGTAAAAATCTAAAAAAACCTTATGTAAGGAAGATCGGCGCTTTTGGATATAACTTTTATGTGGATGAAGTTTGCTTGGTTTTTAGATTAAATAGCGAAAAAAAATTACATGGGAGTATTAAAGAATACGAAAAATCTGATGAACTGGAAAATAAAAACGAGCAAAATCAAGGCGTCTCAAGCAATGAAAATCCGGAAAACTTAATTAATCAACACGCCCTAAGTAGCGAAAAAAAATTATACATCCACACATGTTACCCTGCGACCAGAACAGAAAGTCAACATAATCCAGATATCCTGTTCCATCAAGCCAAACCTCAGCCTAAACCAAAAAAGTTTGCGCCAATTACTGAAAGCAAAGAGAGCGAGGCAATAAAGAAAGACATGGAGTGTAGAGCCTCACCTAGAACTGTGATAAACAATCCCTAAATATTGAGACCTAACAAACCTGTCGTGCAACAATCAAAAAAAGTTAAGCTATCCTATTAAAAACTCCATCAGTGAAACTTTTGTGCATTTGACATTTATTCAGGGAAAAATATGCTATAAATCTTTTTCACGTAAACAGCATCTTGATACTGCAAGCCATCTTTATCGCGATCCTCTGCGCGCTTTGGTCACTACTAATCCCATTATGCTTGAATATTTTTATCATTTTTATCAGGCCAGTTATCGGCAGTAAAGGTCACCATCTAACACAAAAAATCATCCAATGCTGGGTGAACGGGCTTCAGCAGATACACCGATATGGCTTATCAACTTTGACAATCAATATTGTGGGCGATTCAATTGACCGTGACACTTGCCCCTTAATTCTAGCGAACCATCAAAGCTTTATGGATATCATTTTGCTATTTTGGGCATATCCACTTCACACTTGCCCTAAATACGTACTCAAAAAACCACTCATCTACATGCCAGTGATCGGAATCTCATGGTGGCTATTGGGTTATCCTTTTTTAGCCAGAAGCAAAGATAGTCAATCCAATAACCTAGCAACCCTAAAGCAAGAGATTGAACGTCAAAAAAAAAGGCCAAGTCCACTCATTATTTTTCCAGAAAGTCATCGATTTGCGCAAAAATACCGCAAGCCAAATTCACCATATAAGCATTTGCTGCCACCCCACCCTATTGGCTGCGCGCTGCTTATGGAAGGCTTTTTATCGCTCAATCGACCTATATACACCACAACCATTGTCTATCATGATCACCCTTCACCGTCTTTATGGCAGTGCCTATGTGGCACTGTCTCAACTATCACTATTGAGGTTGAAAAACTGGATACTCAGAAAATCCCCAGACAAACCCAGCCAAATTATCGTAGAGCATTTTGGAACTGGATCATGAGCTTATGGCAACAACAAGACCAACGGATTGGTGCATTAAAAAATAAAAATTTAGACTCAAAACAGTAGATCACAGCCTTTTGGTCATGGCCACCATCACTTTAGCGCCTAACTGCATGGCTTGAATGAGCCAACCGTCCAGTGGCTTAGCACCTAACTGATTAGCATGTTGGCCGTGTTGCTGTTCATCAGCTAGCATTGCATTTAAAATGGCTTTCGTTTGGTGATCAGTGATCGCCAATCGATCAATATGCCCTTGTAAATGAACCGATACCTGCTTTTCAGTTTCTTCAATTAAACCCAAACCTTGATCAGAGAAAAACTGGCCAGCTAAAGCGCCTAAGGTAAAAGCAAAAATAAAAAATAGTGAATCAAAAAAACTCCGGCGGCCACCTAATTCATCTAATCTTTGTCCACACCAAGCTAAGTGATCTTGCTCTTCAGTTGCCGCTTGTAATAGCCACTGCATCAATGCTGGATCTTGAGTTGTGAGCGCTTGTCCCCAATATAACCCCTGCGCCATTATTTCTCCGCAATGGTTCACTCGCATAAGTTCAATAGAAAGGTCAATGTCACCATCATCTAAGAAACTTGAATCACTAGTCGATTTTGGTATAGAGCGATTGGCACGCACTGGAAGGGTGAAAAATTTTAGTACCCGATCGGCAATCTCGATGGCGTGATCAACTCGGTCTGTATGGCGCATGACAATGATTGTAGCAGATTTATACCTGTATCAATAGATTAAGTGAGCGTTTCTGAAAGTATCTGACACTTAGCCCGGATTGCAGGCGATCCGCTCATCACAATCTGAATTAATCCCTTATTCGATTTAAAAGCCGCCAATTTTAAAAACAAAGCAATGACGCTCCATGACAGCAAATGCGCTTGCTCAATGATGATGGTTAGCTGACTACTGCGATCCACCAGCAATCGAGTCAACGTGATAAATTGACTCTCAACTAACAAATCATCTTGGTGCGTTAGCTGGTAGTGGTGATATAGGTGTTTGAGTAATTGCCGAACAGACAAAATCTCTGCACCATTGAGCTTGATAAGATCTTGACCAGTAACACAATAAGACATGCGCTGATAATCTGCGCTGTGACTGACAAATAAAATACCATAACGGCTCTGTGCATCTTGACCGCCAAGTAAATGCCCTGATTGATTACTTACTTGGCGCATCATTTTACTCACCTGGATAATACGTAAATTAATTTACCTGACCATTGCGTTAAACAATATGCACCTACTCGTTGCAACCAAACTGGGATAACCATACAATATGCCCTTTTTCAAATAGATGGATTAAACCCCAAGCGATCACCTACAGGGATTGAAACTTAGATGCAGCAATATAAGGCAACTATCTTACATCATTTGCATCAAATGGATTTATTTTACAGAATTCCGCTTATCATTGCCATGTTGAACTGCTCAGCTGCCAACTTTTTACCTACCAGTCAAGCTGGCACACCGAACATCATCGATTATGCTCATAACTTGATGTCTTTTTATACAGTTTGTCTTGTACTATCTGTTGTGCCACTTTGCACTGGTTGCTTAATATGGTTTTGCTACCAACAACGCTCATGGATCGGTGGCTGGCAACTTTGTTTGTTAAAAGTGGATAATTTTTTAAAAGTTAGATCAATTTTTACTGACCTGATCATGTTTATTCTGATTGCAGTCTTTCTTTATACTGGCTTTGATCAATTTAAGCACCAAATTGGTCACAACATTCCTTTTTGGTTGGATCCGTATCTTGCAGCCATTGATGCATGGTGGCTGAAAAACCTGCCCTGGCAACTATTCAGTCACCGGTTTGTTTTATTATTCATTGATCTTGTCTATTCTTCCGGGTGGTTTTTTATCACTGGCTTTTTATTAACCTGGTTTATTTTATCAACGAACAGAGCACTAAAATGGCAAATTCTGATGACTTACCTTCTTTGTTGGATTATTTTAGGGCAACTACTAGCGACCTTGTTTGCGTCAGCTGGACCAGCATTTTTAACTCATTTTTTTTCCCATCAAAGCAACCCTTTTCAAGCAATCCTTAGTCACCTTGCCAGCCAGCCCTCACTATTATCCGTCCAAGGACAAGCCTTACTACTTGACATCTACCAAGGGCAAGAACATGTCATTGGCTCAGCCATCTCAGCGTTCCCCAGCTTACATGTCAGCATGGCCACTTTAGCTTTTTGCTTACTTCGACAATACCAAAGACCTTTTGCTATTTTAGGGGCAATTAACTTAACGATTATCTTTTTTGGCTCAGCTCTATTAGCTTGGCATTATATCCTAGACAGTGTTGCTGCCCTGCTCATGACCGAACTAATTTTCTTCATCGTTAAAAAGCTAACACCAAAAGCGCTTTCCAACACACATTTATAAAGAAGCTCAAACACGCTTTGATTCTCATGTTTGATTGCTTTACTATGCCAGTAATCTTGATCAGCATTTTTTGTCAATGACCAAACAGCACCAATCAAGCCAAGCCGTCATTATTTTGGCAGGGGGGTTAGGTAAACGCTTTGAGCATTCACAGCACAAATTGCTCTACCCAATAGCTGGCCAGCCATGCTTACAACGAGTACTAAACACTGCAAAAGCCTTAAAACCCCAATCGATCATTGTTGTTAGCCATCCATCGATGCAAACAAGTTTTCAAGCAGCGCTTAATGACCCATCTATTAGCTGGGTTCAACAAACTAACCCCAAGGGAACTGGTGATGCAGTGAAGTGCGCCCTTGAGCAGTTACCTACCGATATTGAAAGCGTCTGGGTGTTGCCTGGAGATATGCCCTTAGTTTCTGCAAAAGCCCTCACTCAAATGACTCATCAAACAGATCTGGCCATTTTAAGTGCCGTTGTCCCTGACCCAAAGGCTATGGGGCGGATTATTCGCAAGCCAGATGGCACACCCTGTCAGATTATGGAATATCAAGATGCTAGTGACAGCCAGCGTCAAATTAAAGAAGTCAATGCTGGCGTGCTGTTTAGCACTACCAAAGTGCTGCACCAACTACTGCCCAAACTCACTACTAAAAACCAACAACAAGAATACTACCTCACGGATTTGCTGGCGATGGCCTACGCTCAACAGTTAACGGTCACTGCCCATCAGATCCCAGATTGGCAATGCCAGGGTATCAATACATTAGCAGAAGCGATTGCTACCGAGCGAACCTTTCAGTATCAACTGGCACTTGAGCTGATTAATCAAGGTGTGATTATTCAAGATCCAGCTCGCTTTGATTGCCGCGGCAGCCTTCTCGCAGAGCCTGGGGTAATCATTGATATCAATGTCGTGTTGACAGGCAAAGTGATCTTAAAAAAAGGCGTTCACCTAATGCCACATGTTTGTTTGACCGATGTAACCATTCATGAAGATGTGACCATCAAGCCTTTTTCAGTATTACAAGACTGTGAAATTCAAGCATCCGGGCAAGTTGGCCCGTACACGCATATTCGCCCTAACACCACAATCGGCAGAGATTGTAAGATTGGCGCTTTTGTGGAGCTCAAAAATGCCCACTTGGCACAAGGCACCAAGGCTAACCACCTGAGCTATCTGGGGGATGTACAAATTGGTCAGCAAGTGAATATTGGCGCTGGGGTGATTACTTGTAATTATGATGGACAAAAAAAACATCAAACGATTATTCAGTCATATAGCTTTATTGGTTCAGCTTGCCAGTTAATTGCGCCGATCACCGTGGAAACAGGCGCTTACATTGGGGCAGGTACCTGCCTAACCCAAAATGCGCCTAAAGATATTTTGACCATTTCACGAACCAAACAAATCAGCTTGACGCACTTTAAATCTCCCTATAAGGTGAAAAAAACACACAAGTGAAAAATCATGGAATGGGTATTTGCATCTAGCAACCCGGGCAAGTTTTTAGAAACAGCCACCATGCTCAAGCCATTTGGCATTAAACTGATCCCTCAATCATCTTTGGGCATCCGGTCAGTCTTTGAAAGTGGCTTAAGTTACGCTGAAAATGCCCTACTCAAAGCCAGAAATGCTGCTCAAATTGCTAAAAAACCAGCACTAGCTGACGATTCTGGCCTCGAGGTAGAAGCGCTTGATCAACAACCTGGCCTGTACTCTGCACGTTACTGTCACCTTGAGCCGATGTTTTCTGGCAATATTGAAAAAGTGCTCACCCTCATGCAAGAGCAAACCAATCGAAAAGCCAGGCTGATTAGCGTAATGGCGTTACTTCAACATGAGCATGATACTTTACCAGAGATATTTACTGGCATATGGGAAGGAGAAATTCTACATGAACAACGTGGCCGTGGTGGATTTGGCTACGACCCAATCTTCTATGACCCAAACCTGAAAAAAACCGGTGCACAAATGTCAGTCACCCAAAAAAATCTAATCAGTCACCGTGGTCAATCGCTCGAGCGACTACGCGCTTATCTCACCGATATGATCGGCCAGTAGCCCCTTCAACTGTCCCTTGGTGGGCGCGCCAACATGCTTAAACTTTTGCTCGCCGTCTTTGAATAAGATTAACGTTGGCACACCCCGAACAGCATGTGCAGCTGCTAAATCTTGCTCAGCTTCAACGTCAACTTCAACCACCTTTAAATGATCTGCATGCTCCAAAGCCACTTCCACTAGCGTGGGTGAAAGTTGTTGACAAGGGCCACACCAGCTGGCGGTAAACTTGACTAATACTGGCTTGTCAGCTTGTAGCACCTGCTGATCAAAATCTGCCTGGCTCATCGAAGCCACTTCATTACTCATTATCACTCCTATTTAGTCTCATTTTTTAGTTAGCATCTGAGGCCGACCAGCTTGCTGGCCACTGGGATCATACTGCTCAAAATTCTGATTTAATTGCTCGATCAATCGATTGGCTGTTTGCACATAATCAGCTTGATCGACCCAATCTGCTCTAGGGTCCGGTGAGCAAGGTAGCTTGGCATCACTAGGCATTAAAAAACCAAAGCCAGGTAGCTGATGCCACTGACAACCATCTAGCTGGCCACTGGTAATCTGATCGACCACTTGACGGGTCATGGCAATTGCATACCGATTGCCACCTTGACCATAAGCGCCTTGGTGCCAACCAGTGTTGACCAAATAAACACTAGCGCCAGCTGCCTCCACCCGCTTAAGCAGTAACTGGGCATACACCATTGGATCTCTGGGAAAAAATGGTGCACCAAAACATGTGCTAAAGGTCGGTTGAATCCCTTTACCGCCACCAACCTCGGTACTACCTACCTTGGCCGTATAGCCACTTAGAAAGTAAAATAGGGTTTGCTCAGCGCTCAGCTTCGCAATAGGTGGCAGCACGCCATACATATCACAGGTTAAAAATATAACATGCTTGGGCACTGGCCCAGCATTTGCAGGCACACAGTTATCAATAAAAGATCGAGGGTAGGCTGCTCGCGTATTTTCTGTCAATCGGTCATCATCAAAATCTGGCTGACCAGCTTCATCGATCACCACATTTTCCATAATCGCGCCTGGTCTTAGCGCTTGGTAAATCACTGGTTCAGCTTTTGGATCCAGGTGAATGCATTTAGCATAACACCCCCCTTCAAAGTTAAATACCGCATCAGCGCTCCAGCCATGCTCATCATCACCAATTAATTGTCTAGAGGCATCCATCGAGAGTGTGGTTTTACCGGTACCTGATAGCCCAAAAAATAGAGCTGTTTGGCCATCATCGCCCATATTAGCTGAGCAGTGCATCGGCAGGACATCACGAGCTGGTAGCAAATAATTGAGCACAGTAAACATGGCTTTTTTCATTTCACCGGCATAACGCATCCCTAAAATAAGGACACATTTTTGAGTAAAATTAATCATCACCAAGCCATCAGAAACTGCCCCATGCAAACCTTTAGTCGGCTTTAAACTTGGTAAATTAATCAGCTGCCAACTTGGCTCACCGTTTACTTGGCTAAACAAGTTATGCGCAAAAAGTAAATGCCAAGCATATTCAGTGTGCACCTGCACACATAATCCCAATGCTTGGTTGCCTACTTGAAAAGTATCGCTTAAGCAATCGTGCTGCTGCATATGACTTTTTGCTTGTCCATACCAATAATCAAAATCAGCAGGTAACATCGGCTGATTAGTGGTATTCCAATGCACATTGGTCTCTGTCTCACCATCTCTAACGATAAAGCGATCTTTGGGAGAACGACCAGTCCGCTTGCCAGTTTCTACCACCAACACACCTTGGTTGGTAAGGCGGCCTTCTTGACGTTTAATTGCTAAATCAGTCAGTTGGTCGGCACTTAATGCACTTGCATTCATTGATCAGCCTTAAAAGTGAAAACTTATCCTAGCAAAAGTGTTTCACGAATGCCACCAAGCCACATCAGCCCACGCTCAGCCACCAAGCCGCCCATTCAACTCTGAAGTGCGACACCCAATCGACGTAAGTGTTTTTGCATCACCTCGTTTGGTGACATGAATCCTAGCACTTTTCTGGGGCGATTGTTAAGGTCGTTTTCGATACGGTTGATCAACTCATCATTGACAGCATCAAAGTGAGTTGATTTAGGAATGTACTGACGAACTAGACCATTGGTGTGCTC
>Ga0233438_10005952_pt1 | contig 10041 bp, 16 predicted proteins | sample SI_123_September_FD_182720 | JGI IMG/M metagenome (GOLD analysis project Ga0233438, IMG submission 182720) | Seawater microbial communities from Saanich Inlet, British Columbia, Canada - SI_123_September2016_10_MG | ecosystem: Environmental > Aquatic > Marine > Inlet | place: Canada: British... | reverse complement strand
TTCAGCGTTGTAAGTAAAGGAAATGTTGTCATTTAAGTGTGTAGCTCTCATAGTTTATTTATTTAAAGTGTTAATTATATTTTTTATGGTTTTATTAGTAATAAATTCTAGCATGTCATAGTACTCATCGCCGTCGAGATCGACGTTTATATACTCTAGTTGATTGTCAATAGTGTTATACATTTGATCGACAGTTACTTCAGCGATCTGCGTTGCGAGGTGTTCAGCGTTGTCTATGTTCATAGTTTATAGTTTTTAGTTATTATTAAATATTTGTGGTCTTACTACTTCAAGTATGTATAAACATGGATCTTCTAGTAGTTTATACACTTCATTAAACCTAGCGTTTAAGAATTTAACTTGATTTTTATTAAATGCAGGTGTATTTGTAGAGTCAATAACTTTAGTAAAGTCATCTTCAGGGTGTACAAGTGGGTGCAAGAAGTGAAAAGTAGTTAAAAACTGTTTGGCTTGGTTTTTTGTAGTAATCATAGTTTATAGTATTTATTATTATTAATTATTTGAATATATTATCTTACATAGTGCGTATTATATCTGCAACTAGTATTTCGCTCTTATTTGGTCGGCACTACAATATGCCCACATTACTTTATTTATAAAAACAATAGGGCCAACAGAGTTTTTCTCGATCGGAAAGGTGTATAGCATGGTTTCGTAGAATTCCATTAGTCCTTTGTCATTCTCTGCATACTGTGATTTGAATACTTCGTATTCATCACCTTGCATGAAATTCATACCGCATATTTTATCTTGTTCGTTATACTCTAGGTATATCCACCGATCATTCGAGTCACACCAAATGTGTTCTACTTTAATTACTTTATTATTTTTCATAGTTTAATTATTTTGTATTTTAGTTCTTGCGGTACTCACCGCTTCCATTCTTAGATTATAAGTGTCTTCGGTTATACAACCGTCTTGTTCAATAGCTTCAAGGTGTTCTTCCATGTGATCGAGTGCTACCAATATCACATTCTTTTCGTAGTTACTTAATTGCATAGTTTTATTTATTTTGACAGTTATTGCGGTCGAAAGCGTATAGCATACGTAGTCGATCAAGTTCATTATATAGTAATTCTCTAGTGTAATAATAGTTACTACGTTTTGCATTATAATTAGTGCGTTTAACGTTAATTTGGTATAGTTTTTTCTTATTATATTTTAGAGATACTCTAACATAGCCGGATCTATAGGTATACCCTAATCTACCGTCACTCATTTCACATTTAATTGTACCGTTTTTACTGATATTTAATACTTTCATAGTTATTTATTTTTTATAGTTAATTACTTGTTCAACTAGTGACTCCACTGCGTTGTCTACACTTTCGTTATCGCCAACTTCATAATCTACATTTACAAAGTTAAACATTTCTTCATATAATTCTTCAGCATCAGTGATCTCAAAGGACCTAGAGTGAAAATATTCAATAGTTTCTTCATTAAAATAGTACATAGTTAATTTATTTATTTATTAGTTAATTTATTTATCACTTTTAATATCTTTTTATAGTCGTAATTTGTCTGCAACTCTATGACAAGGTGTCGGTACACTATGTCATGTCGAATCGTCATACCCTTTTTACCAAAATAATCTTTGATTTTCAGTAGCTTTACCCAAAAACACGTAATTATAATAGTATTTATAAAAAACTCTAGTTATTAGTGTAACTTCATTAGTATAGTTCAATTATAGTACACTACTAATAGAGAGTGTCTTCACTCTACTATCTTAAGTTTTAAACAACTATACTTTAGTTTATTACTTAGATTACTCTAATGGGAACCGTTTTAACAACAATTACATCGATCCCACTCTTTACCGTTTCTACATGTTTCACCTAAGACATCGTATTCTTCAATATAGAAGTGAATTAGAGATTTTGCGGTGAACTTCTTCCTCCACTGTGTGGTTTGCTCTATATACCCATCTTCCCATTCTTCTACATTTCCATCTTCCACCCAATTTTCAAATACATCGACCATATAGTTGTGGTTTTCTTCGGTGAGATCACTCACTTCATCAAATAGGTAGTTAGAGTATTCTTCTTTAAGTACTTTTTGCATAGTTTATTTATTTAATTATTAGTATTTTTTATATTCCCTTATATTATCTATTTAGGTGCGTGTTTCGTCTGCGATGCTATACACAAACCGTCTGCAATCGGTGAGATTTGCCTACGGAACATAGGTATGCTATACACCCGTGGTAGATTCACGGATGTTGTGGTTAGTTTAAACTACCTAGCCAATAGTTAATTTATGGTGGTAGTCTCTTGCCCATTCAATCATTCCTTCGTCGGTGATATTTCCGTTAAGGTATTGGTTTAAGTTATCGATCATTGCTAAAGTTTCCATTTTAATTTGATTATCCATATTTATAGTATTTATAGTTTATATTTATTTTAGTTATTTATTGGCCGAAGCCATAAGCCTACTTTTTAGTAGACTTAGCTTCAGTTATAGTTGCCAGATGTCTGACAGTGCTCGGTAAGTTAGTACTTTGCGACCAGTACTTTCTTTTTATCCAGCAAGCCTGTAGCTGTAGCTTAGGCAGCATTGCAGTGAGTATTGTGTCATGACAGTACGTCACAGTCTGATTTTTATTGTTGATGAAAGTTATCTGTTGATTGCGGCCGAGCCAGCTTTCTCTCACAACAAAGTTCTTTCTAGTTAGCGGAGGCCAGATCGCTGCTTTTTCTTTGTTGGACATAGTTTTTAGAGCCTTTTGCATTAATTCATTTGTAGTCATAAGATTTAATTTTAAGTTTATATTTATTAATTATTATTATTTATTTTTATTATTATTATTATTATTATTATTAGTTAATTACTTTATTCTCTTATATTATCTAATATACAACGTAATCCGTCTGCAATGCTATACGCAATCCAGCTGTAAAAATGCTATATGCTATACACGCCGGACCCCGGCTGGTTACCTCCGAGGTCAATTAGCTGAGATCATCCCATCTCACACCAGGATCCGTGTGCTTTAGACTGACGCCCAGAACAGATCTTGCTGCTCTGGACTAAGTCCTCTTAGGTTCGACTGTCCGAACATATCCTGGAGGATCTGCTCGCGTCTTATTTGTTCGTCATACTTTGCTGAGATCCTGTCCCAGGCTTGTGAATTTGTTTCGTACATAATTAATTGTTTTGAGTTAGTGAGTTAAGGTATTCGACAGCCAGTGCCAGTTCATAGTCGTAGTTCAGTGCCTGAGTGTACAGGTATTCTTCGTTATAGTTCATTTTAGTTTCGTATTGCGGCAGCAGCTGCGGCTCCCAGGTTAGACATTACTTCGTTGATTTTTGTTAAGATTGCTTTCATATTATAGTTTTTATTAGTTACACATTTATTATCGGGGGATCAGCGTGGTTCGTCTGCGCCGGCCCCCCTGGTTGAGGCTGAGGTTATTTAGCCTTCAGGTCCAGTTGCTCGAAGACTTTCAGGGTCTCGTCTAGATCGTCTTTGTTTATTATTAGACCGTCTGGGGCTAAGTATACTGGATGCTTGAGTATATTTTTATTTATTAATTTGTTTAATACTACTTGAGACTGAGAGGTTTTTAATTTGATCATAAGATTTAATTTAAAGTTTATATTTATTTTATTTATTATTATTATTATTATTATTATATTTATTTTATTATCACTTATATTATCTAGTAAACAGCGTGAACCGTCTGCAATGCTATACGCGCTACGCTGCGCTGCGCTGCTGCTAGCTGTCACGCCATGCTAGTGCCTAAGCAAAAGGCTAATGCCTGGGCCTAAACCCCGGGGAAAAGGCAAAACCTTTTTTCGAAAATCCAAAAAGGGATAGGGGCCCTTCGATATGAAATGCGTTTCCGTTTAGAAAATAGATTTTAGAATATACATGTAGCCCATAGCCCCTATTTATGCAACAAACTTTTTTTCGGGTTGTAGCTTTTTTAAAAAACGCGTAATGATATATAATTAAATAACGTATAAATTAGGTTTAATGGCATCTAAACAAAAATTGAGCCCTAAAGCTGCTGCTGCGAAGAAGAAGCGTGATTTGGCTTATGCTAAGACGTCAGACCGTAAAAGAAAAAAAGCGCATGCTCAGAGGGAAAGACGGGCTGCTAAAAAGAAAGGCCGTAATGTTAAGGGTATGGATTGGGATCATAAGGATGGCCGCTGGGAAAAAATTTCCCGTAATAGAGCCAATGATGGAGAAGGGACAAAGAAAGAAGGTAAAAAGAAATATAAGGTACCTAAGCGCAAGCGACAAGTAAGGAAAAAAGAAAAGTAAAAAATAATCTAAAAACAACATAAATGAGTAATATAACTTCATATCCTGGCATACAGCTGATAGCGAACGATGACTTGATGGTTATCTCCGATGTCAGTGAAGATGGGAATCCCACTCGTACAGTATCTATAGGTACTTTGTCTACGGTGTTTGAGGGAGGCGGATCCGCAGGCAACATATTGGGTATCTATCCTATATTAGTTATGAACCAGGGTCTTAACACTACTATTAGCATAGCTGGAGGAGTCTATCAAGATAAACTTACTTTAACTACTAACGGAACCTCTGGAAAGGCTACGTTATCAGGTAGCAATTTGAATATACCAGAATATTCTACCGGTGGCGGAGGAGAAGGCGGCGAGGCAATGGATAGGTTCATTCTTACGGGTATGGTAAAAGGACTAGCACCTTCGGAGCCAATGCAATTTACGTCAGCAGCTCCCGCTGGGCTAATACCTCTTTGGAGAACACCTATACAGGCAAGATTAGAATTAGTTACTTGGGCATATATGGGAGATCCTTTAACGTTTGGGACATCTGATGTATTAGACTTTAATATAGGAGTGTTGCCACAGGGTGCCGACGCTGTCATAGGAAATTTCTCACCTATTAATACTATGTTCTCTCTTGGATTTACCTCTAACAATACAAGGCCCCAGGGTCAGCTAAATGTAGCTAATAAAAACATTATCCTAACTGAATTTTCTAATATTGCAGTCATAATGGACCAACGAGTTGGTAGCACTATAACCCCCACAGACGGGGATTTTGCTATTTGTTTGTATTTTAGAAATACTTCCGAAACAGCTGAAGAAGATCCTGGAGAAAGTGATAGATATAGAGCAACGCTTACGGATATAATAGATAATGTTGTTGGTGATGCCGGCACATATGTTATTGGTGGCAACAATATAGGGGATTTTGTACAGGGAGCTAACGGTACCCCTTGGCGTTTTACAAATGAGGTTATACCAGCAAGAGGCTATGAAGTAACTAATGCTACAGCTACTAACCCTAGTGGAATTATAAATGGTGCGGACGAAGATGCTATTAATGTAGTAGGGGGTACCGTGACAGAAACTACAGAATCCAGGTTTACAGTGACAATGACACCTCTTGTGGATAACATCGTCAATACAGATGGGGTGTCGTATACTCTTACGGATGATCTTGATGGCGCTACACGTTCCGGACTTGCGGGAGGCATCTGGTCCTTTTCTACGGGAATAGCGAATATACCAACAACACATTATATTGATGCATTTACAGCTACTAACCCTGCGGGTACGTTTACTGCGGACACATCAGTTCAACAAACAGTTGGCGGTGAAATTAAAGCTAAGGATGCTGGCGGAACAGATAGATATACTGTAACTTTAGCACCTTTCAATGATAATATAATAGTACCAGGAGATGGAGGCGTTATAGATGGCCCGGATTTGGGTGGCGCAGGGCCAACTGATCCAGTATATTATACTTTAGGAAACGATTTAGCGGGAGCAACTCAGACAGGCACATTTGGAACACCTTATGCGTTTAACACTACTATTTCTTTAGCTAGTGGTTATGAGTGGAGAGTTCAACCTACTATAACTAACCCGTCGGGAACAATTCCTGGCAATGATATTTCGGTGGCTCAAACTATAACGGGGGAAATACAAGAATCTACTACAGGTAAAGATCAATTTACAGTTACATTGAATCCACGTATAGATGCAATAACATTACCTACAGCTGACAAAGGACCAACGGGGCCAACCAGCGAGTACTACACTATAACAGGTAGCCCCAATGGTGATTTTATAACTGGACCAACTGGAACTAACTATGCTTTTAACAACGGTATAACAATGGAGTCAGGCTGGGCAATTGAAAATTTCAATCCGGATAATATATCGGGAAGCATTGGAACTTCTGACATAACCAGGTCTAAAACTATAACAGGACAAGTGGTTGCAGAGACACAAGAAAATGTTACAGTTACATATAAACTTAGTGATTTTATCGCGGATACAGATCCTCCACATTATACATTAACAGGCAATATTAATAATGACACTTTCACAGGTGCGCCAGGAGAAACATATTCTTTTACAACTAACATTGATGTAGATTCGGGGTATAGTATAAACAACTTTAGCTCAACCAATCCTACAGGAACAATTCCTGGTTCGGATATTAGTGTAAATGGAACGCTTACAGGTACTATTGTACAGGATACAGAACAAACGTTTACTATTACTTCCGCATGGAACGATCAGATAACTCAAGCGTCTGGTTTTGGGCCGTCGGATCCTGCTTATACAATTACAGGAGATGTAAACGGGGCAACTGTAACAGGTGTCAATGGAACAAGCTATGCTTTTACTAACACGGTTACAGCTAACGATGGGTTTACCTTTACGAGCGGCCCCACTGTTAGTAATCCTAGTGGAACTATAGGTAACAGCAATCAAACTGTTCAACAGATATTTACTGGAGTAATAGTCGAGGACGTAGTTCCTCCCTCTGATCCAGGACAGGTATGGAAGTTTGAACCGGGAGTTGGAATACAGGGAGACGGAATTTCAGGTATGTATTATGATACAAGTGGAGAGCAAGTTAATTTCCAAGTTCTCGGATCAGCAAATGCGGGACCAACTTGTATATGCATTGGGCCTAATCTTTCAGTTGCAGGTAATCCTTACGAACCTACGATATACGACATATCTCCGGATGCAATAGCGTATCCGGTATTAGAAAATGGAGAGCCAGTTAGTTGTAATAACAATCTTACATATATGACTTGCCCGATATAGGGAACTAATAATAAATATCCCCCTTAACCGGGGGGATTAACTAATAAAAAAACAAATGGGACAATACAATAATCAACCCGATTTCGGAACAGAGGCTGCGGAAATAACAGCTTCAAACACAATAAGCAATACAACTAATATTGATAGATCTTGTATCTACGTAGGAACTGGCGGGGATGTAAAAGTAATACTGTCAGGTGCAACAAATTCAACCGGGGGTAAGCCTGGTGCATCGGATGCAGTTTTATTTAAAAATATGCCGTCTGGTTCTTTTTTACCTGTAATATGCGATTACGTTTTAGCCACAGGAACAACTGCCACGGATTTAGTAGCTGTTAAGTAATGGGACAGGGTATATACAACGGTATATGGTGGCCTGATATAGTGGGGGGTATTGGTCCCTCATCATTTGAAACAAGATGGACAATACCAACTAATAACTATAGTATTACTTTACCTTATGTTGAATCTTCTGGTTTATCTGGAACTATTGATTGGGGAGATGGGACTGTTACATCAAATACCTACACAAACAGAACCCATACTTACGCAACCGCGGGAGATTATAATGTAGTAATCGATGGGGAATGTACAAAGTGGAATTTTGCGAGTCGACCCACTTCTAAAGATGATATTATTGAAGTACTAGGGTGGGGAAATTATTTTTTTCAAACTTGTAATTTTAAAGATTGTGATAATTTTATTGGAGGACCTGTTTGTAGAGATGTAATAAAAATAGCTCCAGGAGGGGGTCTCAATTTTACGAGGTGTAATAGTTTAACTACAATACAGAACATTGAGTCTTGGGATGTGAGTAATGTAACTAGTATGGTTGGTACATTTATGGACTGTCCAAATTTTACTGGAGACTTATCTAATTGGGATCTAAGCAATGTAACAAATATGGGTTTAATGTTTTGGAATGCTACCTCTTTTAATTCAGATGTTAGTTCTTGGGATACTTCTTCAGTTACATTTGCGCAGGCAATATTTTTTAATAATGAGTCTTTTAATAGCGATATAAATTTTGATCTTACTTCAACAGACAATATGAGTATAATTTTCTCTAACTGCGACTTGTTTAATGGCGATGTAAGTGGGATGGACACAAGCACAATAACGGGCATGATGGACGTGTTCAATGATTGTGTTTCTTTCAACCAACCTCTTGATACTTGGGATGTGAGTAATGTGACTGATATGACCCAGATGTTTTTCAGCGCAGATTCTTTTGATCAGGATCTAGGTAGCTGGGATTTTAGTAGTATTGCGGATATGCAGAGGTTTATGAAGAATAAAACATCTGCTAATTACAGCTCCGCTAATTATGACAGTTTATTATCTGCTCTAGTAGCGGGGGGACAAACAAATGTTCCATTAGGAATGGGGACTATAAAATACTCCTCCTCAGGATCGGCTGATAAAGCAACTCTAGTTACAAGAGGCTGGACAATAACAGATGGCGGACAAGTTTAAAAAATAAATATGGCACATACAATAGATTTTCCAACAGAAACAAAATGGTTTATAACTTATCCAGACGAAACAAAAGAAGTAGTAATGAGTTACGGTGAAGTTACTCCGGATGAAACTATGACTACCGGTCAGCCTATTATGGATGAATACGATGATGAAACACAGTGGGCTGCTGTTTTGATTGAGCACGAAATAAATCCCTATCCAAACGAAGCCTAAAAGGTTTAACTACTATAATATATAAACAATGGCTAGAATAATATCATATAAATATGATTTAAACATAACAGATGAAGATGCTTGGATAGGAACCGATGCTAAATCTTTGTCTACTAGACAATTTACAGCGGCGGCGTTAGCGGAGTACCTTAATGTTAGTGGTAAGGTTTCAATAGCTGGTCAGATGAGCTATGAATACGTAGTAAATGAATTTGGTGGGGTAGGAACATTTTCTTTGCCAGGGGGTGGCCTGCAAAATATATCATTTAACTCTATTACGTCTTTTACTATTTCAGAAATAGATTTAGCTGGCCAAAACGTTGTCGCTTTTATGAATTATCTAGTGGGATCTAGTATATTAATAGCTTCTCAAGCGGATATAGGTAATTTTGGGCATTATAAAATAACTGGATATTCCACTAATTCTACAAATGCAAATTATTATGACTTAGAACTGGAAATAATAGGGTATAACGGGGTTTTGCTAATTGACAAAATATATAATTTAGCAAGTTTTGTAATATCTGATGGTGATAAAACATTTGTATTTGACCAAATTTCTCCATCAAATACATGGAACATTACGCATACATTAAATAAATTTCCATCAGTTTCTGTGGTTGATACTGCAGGCACTCAAGTGTTTACTGATGTTAACTATATAAATAATAATAATATAACATTGACTTTTTCTACAGGATTTGCAGGAAAAGCATTTTTAAACTAAGAAAACATGCCAATATTTTACGATCCAATTAATCTAGCTACTAATCAGTTAGAACAAGCTAGAATTGAAAATTTAGGTTCTGATCCAGGTACGGGTGTTTCAGGACAAATATATTACAACACAAACACTGATAAACTAAAGTTTTATGATGGCTCAATAAATGATTGGGCTAATATAAGCGGAGGTTCAGCAGCTAATGATTATTTAACAGGACTAAGTTTTAATACTGCTGATGGAGTATTAACTGCTACTGTTCAAAATCAAAGTAATGTTACTGTAGATTTAGATGGTAGATACGCATTAACTGGAGATGTTAAAGATGGGACTTTAACAGTTCAGGGAACAGGAGCTTTAGGAGGGACAGGAACATTTACTGCTAATCAGGCAGGAAATACTACTATATCTGTAACGCATGATTCTTTTAGTGATTCACAGACTACAGCTGCATCTACTTTAACATTTGGAGGAACATTCCAAGCTTACACAGATGTAACTTCAAATTCAACAGGGCATGTAACAGG
>Ga0233438_10005948_pt1 | contig 10048 bp, 10 predicted proteins | sample SI_123_September_FD_182720 | JGI IMG/M metagenome (GOLD analysis project Ga0233438, IMG submission 182720) | Seawater microbial communities from Saanich Inlet, British Columbia, Canada - SI_123_September2016_10_MG | ecosystem: Environmental > Aquatic > Marine > Inlet | place: Canada: British... | reverse complement strand
GACAATAGCTCATATTCACTCCTTATTTTGACAATAAAAAAGTGATGCAATTAACAGATATTTTCAATTCAACTGTTTGAACTTTTTTTATACCAAGTGTCGCACTTCATACTTTAGAGGGCGAAATAAAAAAAACAATAGCTATTAAGATATTTTATAGCAATAAATTTAATTTCTTATTGCCTTATACACTCATACCAAATGTGCTATCACTTTGAGATATTTGGCCTAGTGTTTGTTCAATACCTTTCAAAGCTAATATGTTTTCACTTAAACCAACTACGTTAGTGTTAGTGTGATTATCTAGATCATTTAGTGTGCTTGTGATGCATGCAAGGTCTTGCTGTGCATTTGATAAATCCATGTGTGTTTCCCAGTTCATCTGTCAACTAATATACATGGCTTACCTTAAGGCTAGCTTAACCGCATTAGGTTCATTTTAGGTAGTGATTTAAAACGATAATCAGGGTCTGTAGTTGCAAGATGGTCAGAAGTTTGATATAAATTCTATCCAACTGGAGTTTTACATGGCCGTTTGTCGAGTTACACAGCGAAAAAGAATGATGGGTTATCATGTATCGCATGCCAAAAACCATCGTAAACGTTCTTTCAAACTAAATATTCAAACCAAGCGCTATAGCTATGAAGGCCGGGTCTTTAAGTTAAAGTTATCGACTAAAGCCATTCGTCTAATCGACAAGATTGGCTTTGAATCAGCGTTAGAGCGGGGGGTTATCTAGATGGCAGCTAGCAAGCGCGATATTGTTCGATTACAGTCCGAAGCAGATACAGGGTATTGCTACTACGTATCAGTAAATCTTCACTTACAAGAAGAAAAGCTTCGTTTAAAAAAATATGACCCTAAAGTACGCAAGCATGTTTGGTTTAAACAGAAGAAAAAGCTTAAGTAGTTTATTCCATCGGTTGTAGTGGCACGTATTGTGGATCCCACGTCTTCTCTTTGATATGCATCATGTCAGGAGCTTTATGGCTCACACCTTCTTCATAGGCCTTTTGGGCAACTGAAAAAGCTATTTTTTGACTAATTGATATTAAAGAGTTGAGTGGTGGTAAAAGCTGCGCAGTCGAATCACTTCTAATGGGCGTATGTTCACTCAGTGTTTGACAGGCTGCTGTTAACATGCCTTGACTGATGATCGATGGTTTTGCTGCTGCAGCGCCGAGTCCCAAGCCAGGAAAAATGTAAGCATTATTAGCTTGGGCAAAATGATAGCATTTGCCATGTTCTGTGATGGGCGGGTATGGGCTGCCTGTGGCAATCAGAGCTCGATTTTCTGTCCAGTTTTTGATGTCGTTAGGGTGAGCCTCTGACCGTGACGTTGGGTTAGAAAGGGGTAAGATCAATGGTCTTTGACAGTGTTTGGCCATTAATTGAATACATTGTTGATCAAAGGCTTGTGCTTGTGCTGAGCAGCCAATCAGCACAGTCGGCTGAATATGGGCTATGGTATCATAAAGTGTGATATGGTTTGGGTTAGCTAATGACCAAGATCCCCAATGGTCACGGCTTTTCATAAATGGCTTTTGTAGATCGCGAATAGGAGTTTCAGTAGTTAACAGGCCAGGTTGATCAACCAGCCAAATACGATCTTGCGCCTGCGTGGGTGATAAACCTGCGTGTAACATCGCTTGATATATTTGATTAACAATGCCCATGCCAGCAGTACCAGCACCATACATAATAATGCGTTGGTTAAACCAATCTTGTTTTGTGATGATTTGAGTCGTGAGTATGCAGGATAAAACCACCAGCGCAGTACCTTGTATATCATCATTAAAACTACAGTGTTGGTGACGATAGCGCTCAAAGATTTGATGGGCATTGGTTGGGCCAAAGTCCTCCCAGTGAATCATGGCATTGGGAAAGGTATTTTGAATGGCTTGAATGACTTGGTCAATAAATCCATCATAGCTTTCGCCAGTGATTCTGGGTTGTTGCCAACCCAGATACATCGGATCCTGGAGTAATTTTTCATTATTGGTTCCGACATCAATTTGCACAGGTAGAATATTCCAAGGGCATAAGCCTGAGCAGGCTGTGTAAACCATCGATTTACCAAGACAAATATCCATACCACCAACGCCCCAATCACCAATCCCTAGCACGCCTTCACCATCTGTGACAACGACCACATCAATGGGTTTATGCTTTTGTGTTTGGAGAATTTGCATCATTGACTCAGCGTGTCGATAACTGAGGTAAATACCACGTGTTCGCCGAAATTGATGGCTAAAATTGATCACTGCATCGCCAATTGTTGGGGTATAAATAATCGGCAGTAGGTCATCAAGATGGTTTTGAATTAGGTTAAAAAATAGCGTGGTATTGCGATCATGAATGTGATTGAGAAAGATATTTTTGCCAAGCGCGGTGGTTTTAGTTGCATACTGTTCCATGCTACGTTTGGCTTGATCCTCGAGGGTTTCAATACGATCAGGTAATAGTCCCTGTAAATGAAATGCCTGGCGTTCTGAAGCAGAAAAAGCAGTGTCTTTGTTAAGATACTTACAATCAAGCAACGCGGTCCCATGATTTTTGGTTTCAATGGCTTGGATTTGGCCGCTATCATGACGGATAGGCTTAAATTGCATAGATGTTTCTCTTGATTGAGTAAAGCTTGATAGTATAGCATGAGCCAACTATGAAGAGTAGCCAATGATGAATGAAGTAAAGCAATTAAAAAGTCTGGTTGCATTCACCTTACTTGTCTTAATAAGTTGGGTTACTAGTCTAGGTTTAAGTCACTTGAATCTAGTGAGCACCTGTTTGCTGTGCGATTTACAACGTTGGATATTTTGCTTGTTAACCATTAGTAGCATTACCATTTGTATTCGAAAGAAAATCAACTTTAGTAACTGGCTATGGATTTTAATGTGGCTATTATTAGTTTGGTCGTTGGCAGCGCATCAGGTCAATTTAAATTTGCACCCACAACTCGGTGAACAATGTTTGCCAAACTGGCAAATTTTGGTGGATATGCAAGCCTGGCCAATGTTATGGCATTTGTTTAAGCACGGTGATGGTGGTTGTCATCTTAACGTTCAATTTTTGGGTATTATGCTGCCAATTTGGGTACTGGCTATTGATACCATCTTCGTATTTTGGTGGTGTCAAATAGGCTATATGCTGAAGTCATCTCGCTAATGTTAAGTTGGCATACTGAGTCATTAACCACTTGGTCCCGAATGCAGAAAAACGAACTTTAACTCGCTCATCTTTGTCTTGCCCTTCAATGGCTAAAACTGTCCCAATACCAAACTTAGCATGTTCGACTAATGCCCCAATCGGAAAGGAACCTTGCTGTTTTCTGGTTGATGGTGGGGGCTGATAGCCTTGAATATCTTCTTGCGGAATCTCACTAAGAAAACGAGAGGGCTTTTGGTAACGATCTTGACCAGCTAGACGTCGATTGCTGGCATAAGTGAGGTATAGTTTTTGTTTAGCTCTTGTGATGCCGACATAACATAAACGCCTTTCTTCTTCGAGGCCGCCTGGTTCATTTAAGCACATTTGATGAGGGAATAGACCTTCTTCTAGGCCAGACAAAAATACCACTGGAAACTCTAACCCCTTAGCAGCATGCAGCGTCATTAATTGAGCTGCATCTTGTTGATATTGAGTTTCAGTATCACCAGCATCAAGGCAAACGCTTGATAGGAAGTCCACTAATGGCGCTTGATCGGTTTGTTCTGTCTGAAAATGTTCAGCTGCATGAATCAGTTCTTGTAAGTTTTCAAGCTTTTGCTGACCGAGTGTATCTTTCATATTGCGGTAATAAGTTAATATGCCAGATGTTTGGAGTACTTGTTGAATCATCGTTGAGAGCGACTGATTTTGAATCTCATGGTCAAGTGACTCAATCAAGGTGATAAAGTTTTGAAGGCTTTGAATTGCTCGTGGTTTTAGGAGCGATTGGGAAATAGCAGACTGACTGGCTTGCCATAAACAACAACCTTCTGATTGAGCGACTGATTTGATGGTTTCTATTGTACTAGCACCAATGCCTCGGGTTGGTGTGTTGATCACTCTGAGCCAGGAAATATCATCTTGTCGACTGGCAAGTAGCCTGAGATATGCGAGTGTATCTTTAATCTCTGCACGATCAAAAAACCGAAGACCTCCGTGGACTCGATAGGGCACTTGCGCCTGATTGAGCTGCTCTTCAAAAATACGTGATTGGGCATTAGATCGATACAAGATAGCCATCTGCTGGTAAGAAACACCTTGCTGATGTAATTGTTGCATCTGGTGGATGATCCATTTGGCTTCATCACGTTCGTCGTATGTTGCATGAATTTGTAGACGTTCACCTTGTGTATTATCAGTCCATAGGGTTTTATCATGCCGTTGAGTATTGTGTTTAATCAGACCGTTGGCTGCTGATAAAATATGCTTAGTAGAGCGATAATTTTGTTCTAGTCGATGCTGAGCGACATCAGGAAAGTCTTTGCAAAAGGTCATCATATTCATCACATTGGCACCTCGCCAGCTATAAATCGACTGGTCATCGTCACCAACAGCCATCATCGTCGCATTTTGACCACAAAACGCTTTGAGCCAATCATATTGTAAAGGGCTAGTATCTTGAAACTCATCCACGAGGATATAGCGAAATTGCTGGTGGTAGTGGTTTTTGAGTGCTTCATGGTGCTTGAGCGTTTCTAATGTTTTGAGTATCAGCTCAGCAAAATCTAATAAGCCATTTTGCTCACAGTGTTTTTCATAACATTGGTACACTTGCTGCTGGACTTTTTCATCTGGAAAGGTGGGGCTATCTAGCTTGTTAGATCGCTTTCCTGCTGATTTAAAAGCATTGATTTGATGAATCATGCTTTTAAGCGGATATTCTTTTTCATCAATTTTGAGTTGTTGGTAGAGCATTTTGATCAGCTTGCTTTGATCATTTTGATCCAGTATCTGAAAGGTTTCACTGAGCCCAAGGTCGTTGGTATGTTTGCGTAAAAAACGGTGGCTCAGCCCATGAAAAGTACCAATCCACGTAGGGCGAATCGGGTGGGAAACTGACTGCTGAATCCGTTCTTTCATTTCAGCAGCAGCTTTGTTCGTAAAGGTGACGCACAGAATATCATCAGGAATGGATCCCTGCTCAATTAACCAAGTATACCGACTAACCAATACACGGGTTTTGCCACTACCAGCACCAGATAAAACCAGGCGATGCTGGTTATCAGCTGTGACGACTGATTGCTGCTCAGGGTTTAATGTTTCTACCATTATCTAGAAGCCAAAAAAGCATAAAGTGATTCTAGAGCATTTTAGGCACATGTAAAGGCATGTACTTGGATTCACAAAAAAATATTTAATTAGTTATTTATTAACAGTTGGTTTTGCTAGTACTAGGGCTGATACGACAACATCACCTCATTACGCCTGAGAAAGGGTAGAGTCCAAGGTGGGTTATAAAAAGCGTAAATGGGTGCGTCATTAAATTTAATATTTTGCTGACGCAGGTAGTTGGTAAGCTGTTTTTGATGCTCAACTAAGTTACTATCATTATTAAATCCAGAAAATCGTATCGCAGCTATCTTTTGTATTGGTAACGTTTTGAACTGGACCTTTGAGTCATCCGGCTTGGGTAAATCTTTTAGTTGATACTGACTAGGCATCACAAATTGAACGATCCATTGGTTGCTATTTTTTTGTTGCATGACTGGCGCTGTCATCGCAATCTTTTGCTGACTGTTGTTGCCCCCAAAAATATACTTAGCCAGCAATTTGAAGCCTTGGCGTATCGCTTGCTCTCTACTGCCAGGTACTTGGACTTGAGCAACAATCATGGGCTGATATTGCCTTAGCTCAATATTTTGATTAACCGCTGTAACCTGATATTTAGGGTGTTTTACACGACTAATATGCCACTGCCAAATCATAATGGTACACAATAGACCAACAATCAACATAAGCCAATAACTTTTTGTTCGCATATTTTACTCAATAATCAATACCATTAATGATACATCCAACGTTTAGTTATTGAAATATAAAATTGGTATTATACCTTTTTTATAAATTTAATTTTTCTATGACTAAAGCTTTTTTTACCGCTCTTTTAAGCTGTATCTTGTTATCAAGTTCAGTGGCTGATAACAGGCTTTCTATTCATCCAGAACTAATTGCATTAGATACCCCAGATGGGCAAAGCATACTGAGTCATAGTCACAATAAACATTTTTGGCAGCTTATGCTGTTTTACACCACACAACAAAATCTAGGGTATTGTGGCGTGGCTAGTTCAGTGATGGTATTAAACGCTAGTCGACTTTCACCGCCTGAAACAGAAGCCATCACGCCTTTTAGAATATTTGATCAAGATAATTTTTTTAATAAAGACGTGCTTAAGGTCATTCATCCGAGTCATGTAAAAAGCAATGGGATGAGCTTAAGCCAACTTGCTCAAGCTATAAATACGTTCGGCCCAGCAACAGAGATTATCTACGCTGCTGATTTAAATTTAGATCAAATGAGGCAAAGGGTTATTTCAGCACTTGATGCTGACAATCAATGGATTATTGGTAACTTTCACAGAAAATACATTCATGAAGTCGGCAATGGTCACTTTTCCCCCATTGCTGCTTATGATCAAGTCAGTGATCGGTTTTTGATACTTGATGTCGCCCGCTACAAGTACCCACCTGTCTGGGTAAAAACTGCAGATTTATATCGGGCGATGACACTTAGCGCAGATGGTAAAGTAGTCCGTCAAAGAGGTTTTGTGATCGTACGGATAAGCCCTCAGTTTTATAAATAGCCAATAGGAACTGCTGTGACTTGCCTAGATAAAGGAGTATGCTCAGGCACTAGGCATAAAACAGTGCCATGCCCTATGGTTGTACCCAGCTTAGCTAACACTTTAAAACTTTTGCTTGCAGTGCGTGAGGGAGTCGCAGTTTTTTTTATTTCAACGGGGTAGATTGTGTCGCCTACTTCAATGATAAGATCAACTTCGTGCTGGTCGGTGTCGCGATAATAGTAAAAGTTTGGCTCTATGCCTTGATGCCAATAACTTTTTAAAATTTCATTGAATACATAAGTTTCTAATAGTGGGCCTGACATGGATCCAGCTTCTAGCGTTTGTGCTGTTGGCCATTTGGTTAAATAAGTGCAAAGACCAGTGTCGAGAAAGTAGAGCTTCGGCGTTTTTACGAGTCGCTTTGTTACATTGCTATAATAAGGTTGCAGTAGATAAACCAGACCAGCTGTCTGAAGCACTGATAACCATGCTTTGGCTGTTTTCTGATCAATACCGACATCGCGTGCCATATCTGCATAATTGAGTAATTGGCTGGTGCGAGCGGCAATGGCACGTAAAAAACGTAAAAAGATAATCTCATCAGAGATGGCTAAAATATCTTTGACATCTCGCTGCACATAGGTTGCCAGATAGCTCTGGTAGAAGAGATCTCGTGATGTATTTTTTTCTTGGTAGAGTTTTGGAAACGATCCTTTCCATATCCGATCAAATAGTTGCATCATCGTCATTGGTTGCCGAACTGACTTGGATGCTGCTTGGACCCATTGCGTCGTTGGAATGAAAGGAAGTGTATGCTGACGTCCAGCAATTTCAGCTTGAGATAAACCCAACAAATGAATTAAAGCAACTCGCCCAGCTAGGCTTTCTGTGATGCCTTTCATCAGGTGAAATTTTTGAGAGCCTGTAAGCCAATAAAGACCGTTTTGTTTCTTCTGATCAACAATGACTTTAATATGACTGAATAACGCTGGTGCATATTGAATTTCATCTATGATGATCGGAGGTGGATAAGTTTGTACAAATAAGCCTGGATCATCTTGAGCCATCGTTCTTGCTTCCAGGTCATCAAGACTGACATAATGTCTATTATTTTCGGCACACAGTTCAAATAGGGTTGTTTTGCCTACTTGTCTTGGACCAGTGATCATGATCACCGGAAAAGTCTCACTAGCTTGTTTAACTGTATTTGCTAGTGTGCGCTGATACATGTTTTTGCCGTTAAATATGGAATGCCATTCCATTTTAAACGGATTATGCTAAAGATCAATAACTGATCCATCAAGTAAATTAGCTGTAAGCTGATGCTTTAAAGGATTACCATTAGATTTAGTCACATCAAAATATCTGATTTTTTTACTGATGACTGCGTATAAATGCTTAAGTATGACCGCTCACTAGTGTCTAAATTTTTTTGGTAAATATGAGTTGAGATATTTTTTCTTCAATGCAAGCTCTTTTTAGATCAAAGCGATTGGTGAATCAAGCTATATCAGCATAGTAAAAATTGATTATACCCGCCATGAACATGTTAGCAACATAGTTAGCCATCAGAAAATACATTCACAGATACTCAAAACCCACCAGCAAGTGGTGGGTTAATGAGGATTTTATTAAGCTATTGTTTGATTGCTAATTTGTTTGGCTTCATTAGTTTTCGTATCTGTTATTGAAACTTGATTTGGATCAGTTCGGACTTGATTACTGTGCTTGATACCACTTGACTTTAATGTGCTAGGATTATCTTGATTTATATTAAGTTTTTGTTGGCTTTCTTGCTTAGAGCTATTTATCCCATTGTCAATCCACTTACCTACACACCCAACTGCAATTCCAACTATAAGACCAACTACAAGCGCTGTAGCTGTGACAATCAAACCTATAGAAAGAGCAGATACGGTAATTCCAATGAGTGGCAGTAGAAGTGGAGCTACAAAGTAGCCAAGTAAGCCTCCTGCTATAGCGCCTATTACAGCCCCTATGATTGATCCTACTGGCGATTGGGCGTGTTGATTAGTTGTGAGGTAGGTTTTTTGAAGTTTTAATTCTTGTTTACAAATAATAGGTTCACCTGTTAGCTCTATATTGTTTTTTTTAAATAAGTTCTTCCAAGTAGTATTTGAGTTGTCTTTAGGTAGAAAACGCCCATCCTGATATTCCCCCTGTATCCTTGAAAGCACCTGCATGCTATTGGTTGCTGCAGCTGATACGCCATCATCCGTAGTTCTATCATTTGCAAAGAAATCATTTCCTGGAAAAGAATAATGATCCCATGCCACTAATTTGAATAAGGTGTAATCTTTGTATTTTTTATCAAAAGTCTCAGGTTTAGATAGCAGCTGTATTGCACCTTCGTTCATACAACCATTACTTACTATGAAATCACAACCTTTAATATTTTTTGTGCCCGCGTTTCTTGGCGTACTGGGAGAGTAATAGATGCCTTTAATATTTGGATAATCTTGTCCATGTTGCTCTAGTATCTGTTTTAAAGCAGTTTGTAAAAAATCCCCAACTATATTTTGGCCACCTGTTCCATAATTCCCACCAAAAAAACCTTCCCCTATTCCAGGGATTGTGACGAATGCAGGATTTTTTTCAGTGCTATTTTTATTAATATAATCTAAGACAGGTAGTAATCGCTTTTCATAAAAATCTGTAAATTTTTCTTGATCAAGTTGTTTTTTGCCGTTTTTATCTACAGTGGTGACTTCATCTTCATCAAAAGTTCCAGTTGTTGTGTCTAACAGAGCACCAGCCACATAACACAGGTGCCCTTTTAGTGGTTTTGGTTGTCCATTTGCATCTGTGTGTACTTCAGGCTCATACCAATTGCCATTATCATAGATATCAACTGCCATATTCACACTAATTTTGCCTAAGATTTTTGACTCAGTTTCATTCCAATATTGATAATTTATGTTTCCAGATTCAGCGAAAATCATGTATTTCTTGGAATTGATGAGCTCATGTAAAAATTCATCAACAGAAAGATTTTGAAGTGTTTTTCCTCCTGAAAGTTTGTTTAAGCGAGCTTGTAGCTGAGTACTAGCTTCTGCTTCGCCTTTTTGTAATTGTGACAAATAGTTTTCGGCATCTTTCTTGGTTGATTGATGCATGCTTATTTTATATTTCATCGCCCTCTAAAGTATGAAGTGCGACACTTGGTATAAAAAAAAGTTCAAACAGTTGAATTGAAAATATCTGTTAATTGCATCACTTTTTTATTGTCAAAATAAGGAGTGAACATGAGCTAT
>Ga0233438_10005946_pt1 | contig 10049 bp, 4 predicted proteins | sample SI_123_September_FD_182720 | JGI IMG/M metagenome (GOLD analysis project Ga0233438, IMG submission 182720) | Seawater microbial communities from Saanich Inlet, British Columbia, Canada - SI_123_September2016_10_MG | ecosystem: Environmental > Aquatic > Marine > Inlet | place: Canada: British... | reverse complement strand
GTATTTCATGTGAATCCATTTCTATTTTTTTTATACATTTATCAAATTCATTTTTTGTAGATGCTCGATATCTGTAATCAACATCACTTGCCCACTCCGAATGTATTATTGGTAACTTACCATAATCAATTGCTTGAAATATAGAATACCCAAATGGTTCTTTAAAATATGCTCCATGAAATATACCAAAATCTTTTTTCATAAAAGAATCAAGAACACCAGGATTCCATTGGTAAAATTTAATATTAGGAAATGTATAATTTGTAGTATCTTTTAAATTTATAAAATCATGTTTAGATGATAAGATATATCCACTATGTCCATGCATCCAATGCATACACTTTCGTGTTTCTGCTCTTGATGCAAATCCAATATTTTGAAAATTCAAATTATCAGTAAACGGAATGTTGTTTTTGAATTTATAAAAATTAGGTATAGAATATGTATAATTCGGAAAATCCGATGCCATTTGAGTTGGATTGTTACCTACCCAAATTCTTTTATCAAATGTTTGTAAAAACTCTTTATAAAACGTAGAATCTACTTTTGTATTAAATTGCAATCTTTTTAATTCAGGTGTGTGTTTTAAAACTTCTTCCATTTCACTCGGATATGCATGAACAAATATGGTTTTAAATTTATTTTCCCATTTCCATATATGTTCTCTTTTATGATAATGTGAATGTAAATAATGTATTTCTGAACATTCTGATAACAATTCCTCGGTTAGTTCAGGATTATCATGATGAAAATGCCATTCTAAATCATCTGGTAATGAAGTTGGGTCAAAGTTAGCTGGTCTTTTAGAATCAATTAGTAATTTCCAATGTTTTCTAAACTTAAATCGTTTCCATATTTCTTCTATAAAATGATTTGTCCATATATCCGCACCACCTTCAATAGTATTACCACATCCAGTAGTAACCATTATCTTAGTTCCCATTTTTTTACCATCGGATGGATTTCTTAATTTATCATCAAAAGAAAGTGTAGAATTTACTTTAGATACAATTACATCAGTATCTATATAATTATCACAATTAATTAAATAATTTATTAGAGATGATGTTAAATCTTTTTTTTCTTTATTATATAACTTCATTATTGTTTGTTGTTATATTTCGTATTTCATCATCACCATAATAAAGTTTTAGTGATTTGAGATATCTCTTGTATTCAATATTTGTTTGATTAAACGTGGATATATATTTTTCCACATATGTATCAATTTCAAACTGCAATTCGATATCATCAATATTTCTTTCATTCTTTAGAGTTTGTTCAATTTTTTGACCTTGAGAACATTCTATTATCATTTTTAATTCTGTCATTTTATTATGGTTTAGTTGGCCAATTTATATTAAATGGGTCTGATTGGTTTGTTATATCTCTTAATGATTGTCTATATATAGCCCATTCCTCAGTTAGTGTTTCAGTATCCTGTAATGCAAGGTAATCAGTTTCTGAGAGATGTAAATCTCTTTTTTTTCTTACATAATTCCACCTATCCTCGGTAACCTCTTCAATTTCTTTTGTAGATAAATTTTGAATAGAATATGTTTTAACATATACAGAACCACTTTGTACTGGTGTAATTTCTATTATACTTTCATATTCACTAGCTGTTGGATATGTATCTGATTCAACTACACAAAAAATACTTGAGGATATCAATGTTTCAGTAGTCTCATCATCCTCAAACGAATATAATTTTTCATATGTACTAGGATTATTTACAATATGTTCATTTATATCATATGGATACACTATATCCGAACCTGATATTTTTAAAAAGGTATTATCTATTTTCATTATTATTATTTTATATTATTACCATGAGTTTATATTGCCTTCTTCTTCTCCTACTAAAATCCAACCACCATCATAGTCTTTGATGGTGTTCCCATTTCTAAGAGTTGTTTTAAAAAAGATAAGTTGAACACAATGCCCACCACCTAGGGTGTACCATCCATTATCATCACCTCTTCCCGATGTTCCCTCTATGAATGCATTTCTTCCATGATTTGTGTTGAATATATAGATTACCGTACCATCTGGTATATCTTCAACATCATAAGTATCAGTACTATATTGATAATTTCGTGCTCCTTTTGGAACAGTAGTAGAAGTACCAAATTGTCTATGTGGAAGTGCGTAGTATTGATTGCTAGCTGATGAACCAGGTTGCAATGTAAAAGATGCACCTTTCATTGGATTTATATATGCAGGAGAAGTAGAACTACCACCACTTGATGGAATACTATATCTCCTAAATTCTGGTGCGCTGTAAAATTGATTTTGTGCTCTCCCATAGATGTTAGTACTACCACCCCAATCATAACCTAGTTGATTGAATCCTGCTAAATTTGTACGTCCTTCTGTCTGAATAGCTGTATCATCCCTGTCCTCTTGCCTAAAATTAGCCTTACCACCATCTACTCGTAATAATGCAAAACTCCAGTCACCAGGATTTGTTCTTTCTATTTTAACAAATTGGTCTGAATTTGTTAATGCTTGGAAACCACCACCGGACATTTCAATAAAGTTTGATGGTTGTGCCAATGTAAAACTTTCATCTAATCCACTAATAGCATTACCACGTTGGGATGCATTCTGAACAGTTGTAGTTGTACTAGTATTACTAGTACCATTTAAAGTGTATTTTGTTCCTGCTCTTGCTTGTACTACCGATTTGTGTATAAATCTATATGTTCCGGTAGTTGAAATCTCTACGGTAGCTGTTACTGGTGTAGATGATGGATAAAAATAACCACTTGCGTTAGAAGTATATCCTGATTGATATTGCCAATTATAGTTGTTCATTCCAGTTGCTTGATAATAACCACCTATTGTTTGTTGACCTCTTTTATAGGCATATCCCAATTGAATATCCTTTTCATCAACCCAAGTACTACCGACTTGCCTTTGTAAACATAAATAAACGTAATGGTAAGTATATGCAGGACTTGCATACGATTGATAGGTCTGACCAGGATACATTGGTGTAATATTGCCATATGGAGATCCTGTTGATACAGAAACACTTGGTGGATTAGTTTGTACAGTCCAAGTAGGTATCGTTGTTGAATATGTATATAAATCAGATATTGCATACTCACCAACTGTGGTAATTGTTATATTACCACTATCTGGTGTACTATATTTAGTTGTTTCTCCTGTTGCACCGGTAGATGCATTCGAAGATACATATGATGTTACTGCAATACTAGCACCTGGTTGATTATTATTGTAATTCGAAATGTAAGTATCACCAGAACCAGGAGTGGTTAAACTATCATCCGCGTTAATTTGTGCTTTAAGTTCATTAGATGAATTAAATAATGATATTTTTTTAGATGTTGGATTTAATATAATTCTACTATCAACATCTCGAAGTGTACCTTCGTTTTCAGCAGTATCTACAACCCAACTACCGAGTATTCCACTTTGTATATTAAATGAACCTGAAATATTTGCATCTTGTGCTGTCATATTTCCATCAGAATCTACATGAAATTTAGGATTTCCTTGTGTTGGTACACTTAATGTACCACCAATTACTTGTCCACCTGATAGAGTTCCTGTAAATGTACCATCTCCCCTAACAGTTAATTGTTCAGCAGATGCATCCCAAGTTAATCCACCTTGTGACCCACTTAAAAAGAAATCACCATTGCTGGCCATATAAGTTTGAAATTCCGTTCCATTATGATATCCAAGATTTGAAGAATTTAAATTTAATCCTTCTTGTGCGGTTGAGGATGCTAATGCAAATCTAGTTCCACTATTAGTACTACCAAATGCATATGATGATGGATTTGCATCACCAGGAACTATATTATCAACATCATCTTGAGCAGCATCTGCGGCGGCTTGAGCATCTGCGGCGGCTAGTGTTGCATCATGTAAAGATGCCGAGGTAGCTCCACCGGTAATTACAACTTCTCCACTAATTGCTAAAGTGCTACCATCCCATTGAAGTGCTCCACTAGTACCACCTAAATAAAAGCCTCCATCACTTCCCATAAATGATGCAAATTCAGTTCCATTATAATATCCAAGATATTCAGAAGTTAGATTTAATCCTGTTTGTGCTGATGCACTTGCAAGTTCAAGTACTGAACCAAATGAGTAAGTTGATGGATTTATAAGTGAACCTGTATTGGCATTAATGCCATCGGCAGTATCTTGTGCAGCCGATGCAGAAGCGGCCGCATTTGCAGCTGCGATTGAACCACTTGTAACAGAATTTCCAACATCTGTTGTAGTTGCTGCATTTCCTCCAGTAATTGTAATTGAACCTGCAATTTCTAAATTTGAACCATCCCATTTTAAATACCTACTACCATCTGAATTTACTAATGATTGTCTGTAATTGTTTGTTCCACTATTATTATATGAACCAATAAAGATTCCTGCTGCACCATATACACCTTGAACAGTTTGTCCTAATGAAAAGTATGGGTAGTCACTACCACCCGCTAAAGTTATGTTAGCCGTAGAAACACCACCGTTATCATTTGTACCAATGTTTAAAGTTTCTTGTATATATGATTCTTCGAATATTCCTATTTTAGCTGCAACGAATAAATCTTGTGTACCAAGTGATTCCCAATAAGAACCAACTCCTGGAGGTCCTGTTGTTCCCGTTGCAGTTGATGTATGTTGTGCGGTTGCTGCATAATACGTTCCACTATATAAAACAGAATCTCTTCTTGCAACACCAGGATTTCCACTATTACCATTATCAAATTGATATGCCCGATTCACTTCCCATAATCCAGTATGTACAATACCTGGTCCGGTATTTCCATCTAATGTTACAGTAGTAACATGAGTGAATGATTGTGTTTTACTAACACCTTCACTATCGTTATAAGTAACATCATAAGTAGATGTTACAGGTTTAATTGAACTTGGTGTGTCTGGTGTTATAGTTCCATCATCGTTATTTGTACAATTTGCTATATTATCTATGTAAAATGTTGAAACTTCATATGGGGAGCTATTATCATAGGTAAATGTTGTTGCTCCTTGTATAACAGAAAGTGAAATATTAACCGGAGCTCCGAAAGTTCCAGTATTCGTTCTAACTATATTTTGATTTGATATACTTGGAGTTACACTAACGGCATCTATACCAGTATCACCTGTTACCGATACGGCAACAGAAAAATTCTTTTTTCTTGAGGTTACTGCAAATCCAGATGAATCTGTAATAACAACGTTTACGAATCCATTTATTGATGTTGAAGATGATGGTGTAGTTGGTTGTACTGATGCTGACGTTGCTCCTTCTACTTCGGTTAGAGTTCCACCTGTGATATTATTTATATAAAAACTACCATGAGTATATGGTGAACTACTATCATAAGGTAAAGGAGTACCATCTTCATATACATGAACCAACACAGGAGATGGAGTATCTACTGATGAAAAATCTGCATTTGAATTAACTGTTTGAGTCTGTGGTTCAGCTTCAACTATAAGACCAGCAGTTGCCTCTGAAAGTTTTGCTATGTTGAATTTTACAGTTTGTGTTCCTAATGTACCTTCGGAATCTCTATACGATATAGTTGCTGTTAATATTGCATTTGTTACAGTACTTGCAACAGAACTAACTTCGATTACATTTGCATTTGGGGTACTATCAGTAATAGTTACATCACTCACACTACCTTGATTATGAGTAACACTTGAGATTTTATAATCACTATTAGCTAAAGTTGCATTTTGATTATAATTCATTTCAGTACCACCCTCAAATAAAGTAATCGTAATATCTTGTATATCACCAGTCATAGTACCTGATGAATTAGCTGCAACTGTTTGTGCTACCGGAGTTGCTTGTACACTAATTGTTGGTTGAGCATTTCTAACTCGTGTTACATTTGCAATAATATTTTTAGTGTCAGATATTCCCTCACTATCTGTAAAGTTTACAGGAATTGTTACTGTTCCACTATCCGATGTCATAGTAGATGCATTACTACTAAATGAAATTGTGTTTGTAGATATAGAACCCGTTAATCCCCCACTATATGTTGGATTACCAATTGAATCAAATCGTGAAGTACCACCTTCCTTTGCACTTACAGTTATAGTTGATGGTGTAACCGAACCACTACCAACAGAATTTGCATTTATTGCTTGTGTTGATGGAGTTACAGAAACTTCTACGTTGGGTACAGAGTTTTTAGATTTTGTATATGATACAACTTTTTGGAATGATTGTGAAGTTGCATTATCACCTGCTAGATATTCTATATTTAAATTTAATGAACCCTCATCTGACGAATTTTCAAATGCTGATATAGAATATTTGGCATTAGTTGGGGATGTATCTGTTGGTGTTACATTTGTACCACTAACTGATGTTATATCAAATGTGTTTTGTACTCTACCACCTACTGCATCATCATGTATAATTTGATTTCCACCAATATACATTTGAACCGAACCACTTGATTCGGTAAAATTGGAAGTTACCTCACCAGTTGATTTTGCAGGAAACGATGTTGATTCATTAGATAAGACAAGTGATACTCCATCAAAATTTATTACCTTAGATATTGTAATTTCATCAGAAAAGTTTATACCGAATTGGTCAGAACCTGTAAATGAATACGTAACATCATCAAAGTTATTTTCTGCAAAAGATGCTGAGAAATATCGTGAGTTTATCGTATATGTATCAGTTCCGTTTGTGTTATCAGTTGAACCTGAAATTGGAGGAGTGTTACTTCCTGAATTAACTGTTATTGGAGTTGAATATGATGCTAAGTTTTTTCTTTGTGCTCTTATAGTAATATTCTGTTCACCTGGTTTTGGTGAAAGGGTTGTTGGTTCGTATATAAATTGATTTGCATTTGATGTTACAATAAGTTGAGGTGCATTATCACCATCTTCTAATCGATATACTGTTTCAAATTCTTCTAGCTCTTCTAATGAGGCTGTATAAATAATAGAACCCACGTATGGATGTTTATTACCGTCCGTTCGTGAACCTGTAAAGTTATTTACTGTTATCAGAGCTCCAGCTGGAGTTATTGATGTTAATAATCCAGGATAATGAGAATAATCGGAAGGAGATAGATAATTACCATCTACATCGAATGCAGCCGATGTAAACAATACCGAACCTGTTAAATTAGATGCCCCTACTTTAAACTGTATTACTTGATTTTCAGGACTTTGAACCGAACCACTTATAAATCTGAAAGCATTTCTATCTGATTCAAATGAAAGTAATTTTCCACTAGTGAGGAAATCATTACCCCCATCAAATTCTTTAGTTGCAGTTACATCAACAGGAATATAATTATTATTTATATCATAAAATTCAAATCTAAAATCAAAAGTTTCCGATGCAATTTTTCTTGGTATATCCTGTATAATGGTGAATTCATCTGGTGAAAATGATGTATCTTGTGCATTTTTTAAAGAAATATTTGATACGTACCAATCACTACCACTAATATCAAATTTTAAATGAACATCAGATACATCATCACTGGCTAATATATTTTGTGATACATTTTGTCGTGTTTTGTAGATATCAGAACCATTTATATTTAGAAAAGTTTGTTCATAATTTGAGCCACTAAAATATGCCTTAATTGATGATGTATCATCAATCGAACCACTTAATAATGTTTTAAAATTTAATGTATATTCAACATCCTTGGATATATTAAAGGTTTCGGTAGTAGATAACGTTTGAACACCACCAACACCGATATCATAATCTACTTTAGCAGATGCCATTAATATAGTATTATCTATTGTAGTAATATGTTCGTTCGAAGAAGTTACCCAATAATTATATAAATTATTTATATCAAGCCTACCATATGATAATTCAGTATCACTTGCAGTTGTAATATCTCTTAATAATTCTATTGATTCTAATTTAGATTCTTGTACAAATTGGAAATCACCAATTGCATTTTTTGATTTTCTAAATACCTTAACTCGGGCAACATCACCAACAAATGTTTTTAAATTTGTTATTTTTATCTTGGCAAATGAACCAGTTACTGATGATTCACCAATTGTTTGTCCCTCTGTATGATTAAATGTTGTTGTATATGTTTGTTGGGGAAATGAGGATACTATATTTTTACTTGATGTGTATGGAGTATCTACTAAAACTTCAGTATTACTCAATACTTCTCTTATTTTTGGAAAATAATTGAGTGAGGGTATTGATATTATGCTTTCATCAACTGATGATGTCCATATGGAATCATCACTAATTGTCAACTTATACTGAGTTCCTGCTCTCCATGTAGATAAATCACTTCCTTCATTTGGATTTAGAGGAGTACCCACCACACTACCTGTTTGTGTTACCTGTGGGATTATTTTACTAAAAATTGGCTTTACCAATTCATCTATATTTACACTAGGTCTTTTGTAAAATCTAACAATAGTTTCATTAGAAATATTTTTATTTATTTGTACTGTTCTTTCCCATTTTACATTATAGACCCCTTTCCATTCTTGTGGAACATCTTCTATCGAATCACCATCACCTAAATATGTTTTTAATTCACCAAGTATGGTAATTTTACCAATACCAATTGGTGTATCATCGTAAACATGAACTGCAATTAATTTAGAATTACCTTCATAATATTCTGGTGTACCATCACCTGGTTCAAAGTATATAGGATTTCCATCTACATCAAGTATTTCAATTTTTACTTCAGTAGTCTCCTTAAGGTGCTCAGAACCTTCGATTAAGAACCCATTTTTTCCACCACTTAAGGTTTCATTCAATTCAGTAATTCTAAAGTATTCTGAGTTGGGTAACTCATCATTTTCAAATACTTGAAAGTTTGATAGATTTTGAAAGGGTGCGAATGATTTAATAATTGCCATAAAAATATTCCTTGTTTTCTTTATATAAATATTTGATAATTATATTTATGAATATATATTATATAGAATTATATAGATTATGGGAAAATATACTACAATACAAGTTAAACGAGAATTATATAAAGAACTACATGATTACTGTTGTGAGAATGGATTTTCTAAAAGTGGATTAATTGAGAGGCTGATTAAGCAACGTATTAACCAACCTAAACCAACTAATGTACTAAGAGTATCTAGTACTTCACATTAGAGAATCCTTTTTCTTTTTTGATTGTCATTAAGTCATCTACTACATCTCGCATAGAATCTATGTGTGAGATAATCATTACGAAATCAAATTGAGTTTTAAGGTATGTGAACAACATAAAAAGGGATTGTAAGTTCTCACTATCTAAAGTACCAAATCCTTCATCTATAACGAGGAAATTAGGTCTAGGTAGGTTACATACATTTATAAGTGCAACTCGAATTGCCAATCCACTAATGAATCTTTCCATTCCACTACACATTTCTAAACTCCATCTCTGGTCTCCGTACACTAAATAAGCATTAATGTTTTTACCATCAATTTCCAATTGCATTCCGAAATCAACGATTTGACCTAATATATTGTTTACCTCTCCTTCAATCATTGGAAGTGATTTTTCAATCAATTCATATGATACCCCATCCTTTCCAAGAGCATTTAAATAATAATCAAATAATTTAGATTGAGATTCCAACTCTTTAACTTCCGAAACTCTATCTTCAATTGTTTCCTTTTGGTTCTGTAATGCTGATATTTTACCATTTAATGAAAGAATTTCCGAATTGGAGTTTCTAATCTGTTGTTTGATTTTTTCCCAATCATGTCTAACATCTACAATCTCATCTCGTATTTCTCTATTCTTATTAATTTGAGTTTCATTCTTATAATACTCTTCAATAAGTTGCTCTTGTTGAGTCAATTGAGTAAAATTACGATATTCTTCGGTTTCTGTTGTTGATAACTTGTTAATAAGTCCTGATATTTCTCTATCAATTTTATCTTCTTTGGATTTTGCTTCTTGGAAATTAGCCCATTCTTTTTCATATGGAACTAAAGAATCAATTGATAATGTTATTTCAAGGTGTTGTTGATTAAAGTCATGTAAGTAAGATTCACCATCTTTTATGTTGGAATC
>Ga0233438_10005944_pt1 | contig 10050 bp, 10 predicted proteins | sample SI_123_September_FD_182720 | JGI IMG/M metagenome (GOLD analysis project Ga0233438, IMG submission 182720) | Seawater microbial communities from Saanich Inlet, British Columbia, Canada - SI_123_September2016_10_MG | ecosystem: Environmental > Aquatic > Marine > Inlet | place: Canada: British... | reverse complement strand
ATTGGTTATTTCAACTGTATTTTCATCTAGATTTAGGACCACCAATTCAAAAGCGTTTAGTAATTTTCTTGCATCTCCACCTGAAATTCTTAAAAGAGCTTCAGTTTCCTTAAGAACTGGTTTTTTCTTTTCAATTGCTGAATCCATTAATGCCAGATTTAAAAACTTTAATAAATCTTCTTTGCTATGATTTTTTAATACAAATACTTGAGATCTAGATCTTAATGCTGGAATGACTTCAAAAGATGGATTTTCAGTAGTAGCTCCAATTAAAGTTATCTGCCCTTTTTCAACAGCAGAAAGCAGAGCGTCTTGTTGAGACTTGCTAAATCTGTGAATTTCATCTATAAATAGTAGTGCATTTCCTTTTCCAAATATTCCTTGATTTTTCACATTACTGATGATGTTTCTAATGTCTTTTACCCCGGAACTAATAGCAGATAGAGAATAAAAAGGTCTATCTAATTCATTGGCTATAATTTCAGCTAAAGTAGTTTTACCAACTCCTGGAGGTCCCCATAAAATCATGGAGGGAACAGCTCCGTTATTTACAGCTTTTTTAATTGGTCCATTTGGCCCAATTAAATGACTTTGGCCAACAAAATTTTCAAAACCTTTAGGTCTTATTCTTTCAGCAAGCGGTATAAGAGGAGTTTCCAATTTTTTTTATTATAAATATAATTCAATTTTAATGGTCGAGTGTTTATAAATTATCCAAGTTTTCCAACTTCATGTTTTAATTTATTACATTTTTAAATAAAATTATTTAATGCATTTTCATTTTATAGCTATTGGAGGTAGTGCTATGCATAATTTAGCAATTGCACTTTTTTTAAAAGGAGAACTGGTGACAGGTTCTGACGATGAGATTTTTAGTCCATCCAAAGAAAGATTAGAAAAATATGGGCTATTGCCAGAAAAAATTGGCTGGAACCCAGCTCTTATAAATGACAAGATAGATACTGTAATCCTTGGAATGCACGCAAGAATTGACAATCCTGAATTGTTAAAAGCAAATGAACTCCAAATTCCAGTTTTTTCTTATCCAGAATTTATTTATGAGCAAACTAAAAATCAGCTAAGAGTGGTGATTGGTGGTAGCCATGGAAAGACGTCAATTACTAGCATGATTCTTCATGTTTTAAATAAAAATAATATAGACCATAACTATATGGTTGGAGCCCAACTTGAAGGGTTTGATTGTATGGTTAGATTATCCGACTCTTCTAAAATAGCAATTATTGAAGGAGATGAATATCTATCTTCTCCAATTGATAGAAGACCTAAATTTCATCTCTATAGACCAAATATTGCTGTAATAAGTGGAATTGCTTGGGACCATATAAATGTTTTCCCAACATTTGAAAACTACATAAAACAGTTCCATATTTTTGCTGAAAGTATTCAAGATGAAGGGGCTTTAATATTTTGTGAAGAAGATGAAAACCTAAATGATATGGTCAATTCAAATACCTATTTATGCCAATTAATTCCCTACAGTACTCATAATCATATAATAGAACAATCCAATACATTACTTATAGATGATAAAAACAACAGCCATCCAATAGAAATTTTTGGAATTCATAATCTTCAAAATTTAAAAGCTGCACAGTTAGTATGTGAGAAAATTGGAATTGATAAAATAGACTTTTATCAATCTGTATCGGATTTTAAAGGAGCATCTAAAAGAATGGAATTGGTAAAGGCCAATGATCACTCTGCGTTTTATAAGGATTTTGCGCATTCACCTTCCAAATTAAAGGCAACGACCAACGCATTAAAAAATCAATTTCCAGAAAGAAAATTAGTAGCCTGTATGGAGTTACATACTTTTAGTAGTTTGAAGGCAGAGTTTCTAAAATTATATTCTCAAAGTATGCTTGCAGCCGATATAGCTTATGTTTATTACAATCTTGAAACAATTAAGCATAAAAGACTTGAAAATATTACCGAGCAAGACGTTTATAATGCTTTTGAAACTCCTAATGTTAAAGTTTTTACTTCTTCTGATGATTTACAAAATCAATTGTTTTCAGAAAATTGGGATAATTCTAATCTTTTAATGATGAGCAGTGGTAATTTTGACGGTTTAGATTTCGATAGTATAGCCAATAAAATAATTTAAGTTTTCTTTTGAAATAAATTTGTTAAAAGACTTATTATTAAGGTAGATATCATCCCTAAAAATAAAAATGAGAACAAACTAATTGGAAATACTTTTGCTGGTTTTAATATATCATTAATATTTTCTTGCTGCATTTCTAATAGGTCTTGTGCAGATTTTCCATTGTAAAAGTCTGGATTTGAATTTATATTCAGTTTCGCTTGTCGTAAAGTTTCAGGATTTTCCGATAGTTCGATTAGAGATTGTTTTTTATTTTCTAAAAACTCCGGATTTATCCACTTGTGGTAACTGTAGAAATAAAAACTTATCGATAAGGAGAATACAATACTTATTAAAATTCCCTTTTTTAAGTTATCAATTCTAGAAATAGTCGGGTTTTGATAATTTACAGCTAATACAATGGCTATTATTAGGTTTAAGGAGTGAAAAACAAAGCTAATTAAGCTCAATTGAAAATCAATTTCGCGATTTGATTGATGAATTATTAATTCAAATACTAGCGAAATAATAATGGCAATAAAAGAAGTTTTTATGTACTTAAACATTATCCATTCATAGATACCAAGAACTCCTCGTTTGATTTTGAAGATCTAAGTCTATCTTTTATAAATTCCATAGCTTCTACTGGATTCATGTCCGCTAAATGTTTTCTAAGTATCCAAACTCTTTGTAAGGTTTCTTTATCCATTAACAAATCTTCTCTTCTTGTTCCAGATGTAAGTATGTCAATGGCTGGGAAAATTCTTCTATTAGATATTTTTCTATCCAATTGTAATTCCATGTTACCAGTTCCTTTAAACTCTTCAAATATTACTTCATCCATTTTAGACCCAGTTTCTGTTAGTGCAGTTGCTAAAATAGTTAGTGACCCTCCGTTCTCAATTTTTCTTGCCGCTCCGAAAAATCTTTTTGGCTTATGAAGTGCATTGGCATCAACACCACCAGTTAGTACTTTTCCTGAAGCTGGCATCACCGTATTATATGCTCTTGCAAGTCTGGTTATAGAATCTAAAAGAATACAAACATCATGACCACACTCCACCAATCTTTTGGCTTTCTGAAGAACTATGTTGGCTACTTTTACGTGTCTGTCTGCTGGTTCGTCAAATGTAGAAGCTATTACTTCTGCTTTTACACTTCTTTGCATATCGGTAACCTCTTCAGGTCTTTCGTCAATTAATAAAACCATCAAATAGGTCTCGGGGTGATTGGCAGCAATAGCATTTGCTACATCTTTAAGTAAGACAGTTTTTCCAGTTTTAGGTTGGGCTACAATCATTCCCCTTTGTCCTTTTCCAATAGGAGAAAATAAATCCATAACTCTAGTAGAAATAGATTCTTGGCTATGTCCAGTTAAGTTAAATTTTTCAGATGGAAATAAAGGGGTTAAAGATTCAAAAGGAACTCTGTCTCTGATGTATTCAGGATCTCTTCCGTTAATTTTATCAACTTCTACCAAAGGAAAGTATCTTTCACCAAATTTAGGAGGTCTTACAACACCTTTTATGGTGTCTCCAGTTTTAAGCCCAAAAAATTTAACTTGAGATTGAGATACATAAACATCATCAGGAGAAGATAAATAATGATAATCAGCCGATCTTAAAAATCCGTAGCCATCTTGCATTAGTTCTAAAACACCTTCGCTAATAATAATTCCAGCAAAATCATATTCGTAATCCTCACGTTTATTATTTCTTTCGTTATTTCTATCCTTGCTCCTATCGTTGTTTCTATCCTTATTCCTATCGTTGTTCCTATCGTTGTTTCTGTCCTTGTTTCTGTCGTTAGTTCTATCGTTAGTTCTATTGTTGTTTCTATCGTTAGATTGAACAGGCTTTTTTCTAGGTTCTGTTGCTCTTTCTGGCTTTTTCACAATAGTTTTACTAGTCTCTACCTTCGGCGTATTAGTTTCTTTTTTATCGTTTTCAGAGGATGGTTTAAGAGCTTGTTCATCTAGAATTTTATATACTAACTCTTGTTTTTTAAGTTTATCTGCTTTGGAAATATTTAATTTTTCTGCAATTTCTCTAAGTTCAGTAACTTTTTTATTATTTAATTTTTCAATATCGTACATCTATAGAAGATTAGTTTAAAAGGGATAAATTATTTTTTGAATTTTTTCTTAAGAAATAAAGTGGAATATTGTCGATAGACATGTCAAATATAATAAAGTATCTTATTTAAAAAAATTTTTTGCATTGATCTTAATAACTATTTTTACAAATAAATAATTTATTTAAATCTTAAATTTTAATTTTTATGCTACAAAGAATACAAACTATCTATATAATATTGTTTTGCGCTGTTTTATTTACAGCCTCTTTTTTACCATTTGCTTCCATAGTTTTACAAGATCAATTTACTTATGGTTTTTATCCAACTGGTTGGGAAAGTAAATCTTCCTTAGAAGGATTTAAGGTTTATCCATTTTATTCTGGTTATTTAGTAGCTGTTGCTTTCGGAATCTTAATGTTGGTCAACTTTAAGAAAAGACAAAAGCAGTTAAGATATGGCATGCTTTCTTATTTTTTTGTTTTAACTACTCTTGTATATATGTTTTTAGAAGTATCAAGTGCTGAAGAATTTTTATTATCTATTGAAAATAATTCTTTAAAGTCTATTAATTACTCTTTTAGCATGTATCTTTTAGTAGCTTCTTTACCAATCATTTTTTTAGCCAATAGAGCTATTAAGAAAGATGAGAAATTAGTTAGTTCGTTGGATAGACTTAGATAAATCGCTTCTTTTCTTTAATTCTATTACTTCCAAATTCTTTATAGTTTCTAAGTGGAGTTCAAACCTAATTATTGTTCTTACTTTATGGAATCCTACAATCCCTGCTGCCCCGGGGTTTATATATAGCATATTGTATTTTTTATCATAAATCACTTTACATATATGAGAGTGTCCACAAACAAAAATAGTGGGCTTAAATTTTTCAATTTCTTGTTTGCAGTTTTTGTAATAATTGTAAGGTTTACCACCAATATGAGTCATTAAAACTTTGTGGTTTCCAAACTCTATGTATTGATTTAATGGAAATTCTTGTCTTATTTTATCATTATCTATATTTCCATAAACACCTTTTAGAGGTGCAATTTCACCAAGCTTATCTGTGATTTTTAAATTGCCAATGTCTCCAGCGTGCCAAATTTCATCACAATTTGAAAAATATTTATCAAATGAGTCGTCCCAAAAACTATGGGTATCAGAAATAACACCAATTTTCTTCATCAAATTCAATACTTTGTCTTAGAATAGTTAATTTCAGCTAAATATATAATTTATGAAATCAACATTGTTTAGATGCCTATATTTATTAATATTTTTACCATTTTATAATTGTCTTGGAAATAATAACAATGATTTAAAAAGTTTGGATATGCAAAATGAAAATTTAGATACGATTTATTTTGGCGCTGGTTGTTTTTGGTGTGTTGAGGCAATATTTCAGCAAGTAAATGGAGTAGAAGAGGTAACTCCAGGATACTGTGGAGGAGCAATTAAAAACCCAACTTACAATGAAGTTTGCTCCGGAAAGACTGGACATGCTGAAGTTGCAAAAATTGTATTTAATCCATCCATAGTTGATTTAGCTCATCTTTTAGAAGTTTTTTGGAAAACCCATGATCCAACAACTTTAAACAGACAAGGCAATGATATTGGAACTCAATATAGGTCTGCTATTTTCTTTGTTAAAGATTCTCATAAAGAGGAGGTTTTAAAATTCAAGGAAGAATTAATAGCTGAAAAAGTATGGGACCAGCCTATAATAACTCAAGTTGAGAAAATAGATATTTTTTATCCTGCAGAAGATTACCACCACAATTATTTTAACAATAATAAAAGTCAAGGTTATTGCCAATTTGTAATTCAGCCTAAAATAGAAAAGTATAAAAAAATATTTGAGAAATAAATCTCCAAGAAATAACAAGTAACTTTGTCCATACCATAATTTCTAAACTAAGTAAATTTTAATGATCAATTTTCCTACAATAAAAAAATCTATTGTTAAATCTGTAAATACTTTGTTTGAAGGTGACAATATCCATGATTTAATTATTATTGAAAATACAAAGAAAGATTTTGAGGGAGATTTAACATTGGTAGTTTTTTCATTGCTTAAGTTGAGTAAAAAGTCTCCTGAAAAAACAGCTGAATTTATCGGAAATTATTTGCTTGAAAACGAAAATTATTTTGAAGACTTTAATGTTGTCAAAGGGTTCTTAAATCTTAAAATAAAGCAAAAATACTGGCTCACTTTTTTTAAAGGTTGGTTAGAAGAAGATAATTATGGTTTTGTTACCAAACCTACTGGAGAACTTTATATGGTAGAATATTCTTCTCCAAATACCAATAAGCCATTACATTTGGGACATTTAAGAAATATATTTTTAGGGGATAGTGTAGTATCTCTTTTAAAAGCAGCAGGTCATAACGTGGTTAAAACTCAAATTATCAATGATAGAGGTATTCATATTTGTAAATCTATGGTTGCATGGCAAAAATTTGGAAATGGTGAAACTCCTATGTCTAGTAATTTGAAAGGCGATCATTTGGTTGGTAAGTATTATGTTATTTTTGATAAAGTATACAAACAGGAGATAAAAGATTTAATCGAAAGTGGGATAACTGAAAAAGAAGCAAAACTTAAAGCACCTATTTTTTTAGAAGCTCAAAAAATGCTTTTGTTATGGGAGAATGAAGATTCCGATGTGAGAGCTTTGTGGGGAAAAATGAATGAGTGGGTATATAGTGGTTTTGATAAAACATACAAAAACTTAAATGTAGAATTTGATCATCTTTATTACGAATCCGACACCTATCATTTAGGAAAAAAAGTGGTTCAACAAGGCGTTGAAAATGGTGTTTTTTATTCAAAGGAAGATAGTTCAATTTGGAGTAGCTTCTCAAAAGATAATCTAGATGATAAATTATTAGTTCGTTCTGATGGTACTTCAGTATATATGACACAAGATATTGGGACTGCTGTTCAAAGGTATAATGATTATCCAAATCTATCGGGAATTATTTATACTGTTGGAAATGAACAAAACCACCACTTCAAAGTTCTATTCAATATTTTATTAAAAAAATTAAATTATGATTGGGCTTCAAATTGTTTTCATCTTTCCTATGGGATGGTTGAACTTCCTGAGGGTAAAATGAAATCTAGAGAAGGTACAGTAGTGGATGCAGATGAATTACTAAATTCTGTAATTAATGAAGCAAAATCATTAACATCTGAAAGGGGCTTTTTAGAAGAATTATCAGAAGAAGAAATTTTGGACATTTGTAAAAAGATTGGTAATTCCGGATTGAAATATTTTCTTTTGAAGGTGGATCCAAAAAAGAAAATGTCTTTTAATCCAAAAGAAACTATAGATTTATCCGGACATACAGGTCCTTTTATCCAATATACTTTTGTTAGAATTAAGAGTTTGTTAAATAAGTCTGAAGATTTGAACAACGAATTTAGTATTGAAAACTTAAAATTAAATCCTAAAGAACTAGAAGTATTAAAATGCATTTCAAATTTTCCAGATGTCTTAGCCCAATCTGCCAAAGAGCTATCTCCCTATTTATTGGCCAATTACTTATATAGTTTAGTTAAATCTTATAATTCCTTTTACCAAGATCATCCGATAATAACAGAAAAAGAAGATGCACTCCGTAACTTTAGAATTCAAATGTCTAAGCTAGTTGCAGAAATAATTGAAAAGGGAATGAAAATTTTAGGTGTTGAAATGCCTGAAAGAATGTAAGGACTATTTTTTCTTTGAAAAGTATTTCTTCTCTTTGATTCTAGCGGATTTTCCGGTTCTTTCTCGTAAGTAAAATAATCTAGATCTTCTAACAGAACCTTCTTTATTGACCACAATATTTTCTAAAAAAGGAGATCCAAGGGGAAATATTCTTTCAACTCCTGTACCACCAGACATTTTTCTAATTGTAAATGTCTCTGTTGTTCCTGAACCTCTTCTTTGGATAACAGTCCCTTGAAATGATTGCAATCTTGTCTTGTCACCTTCTTTAATTTTGTAGGTAACAGTTATCGTATCGCCAGAATTAAAAGAAGGCCATTGCTTCGATTTGTTAAGTTCCTTTGAAATTTCTTTGATTATATCCATGAGTCTTGGTTTAAGGCCTGCAATATTACAAAGAATATTTAATATTTTATTAAATGAGAACTTATAATTTCATTCCTTTTTATTTTCACCTAGATCTGGTCTTCTTTTTTTTGTGTTTTCTATAGCCTTTTCTTCTCTCCATTTCTCAATTTCTCTAAGATTTCCAGAAGTTAATATTTCAGGTACTTCCCATTTGTTGAATTTAGCTGGCCTTGTATACACCGGAGGAGCAAGTAAATCATCTTGAAATGAGTCGGTGAGAGCAGAAGTTTCATTATTTAAAACACCAGGAATAAGTCTTATTATGGCATCACAAAGTACTGCTGCAGGTAACTCACCACCAGAGAGAACATAGTCTCCAATTGATATTTCTTTGGTAATTAAGTAATCTCTTATTCTTTGGTCTATCCCTTTGTAATGCCCACAAAGAATAATTATATTTTTATTAAGAGAAAGTTGGTTGGCATCGCTTTGTCTTAGCTTTTCCCCATCTGGTGTCATGAAGATAACTTCATCGTAATTTCTATTTTCTTTTAGTTGATTTATGCATTTCGCAAATGGTTCTATACTTAAGACCATTCCAGCACCACCGCCAAAAGCATAATCGTCTATACTTTTTTGTTTGTTCGTTGAATAATCTCTAAGATTATGAATTTTAATTTCTACTAATTTTTTTTCTTTTGCTCTTTTTAAAATAGAATCATTAAATGGGCTTTCAAGAAGTGAGGGAACCGCTGATATTATATCTATTCGCATTCCAATTGTTTTAAATTAATTTTAAGTCCATCGTATGCCAAATAAATATTTTCAGGTAGTTTTTTTTGAACCTCTTGATGAACACCCATAAAATGGGATATATGGGTAAGTATTGCTTTTTTAGGCTTTAATTCCTCAATTAATTCTATGGCTTCCTCTAAATTAAAATGTGACATGTGTTCCTTAATTCTTAGGGCATTAATTACCAAAACATCTAGGTTATTTAATTTTTTTTTCTGAGAATCTTCAATTGTTTTTGCATCTGTTATGTATGCAAACCCATCAATTTTAAATCCTAAAACAGGTAATTTATAATGCATTACTTCAACTGGTTCGATATTAATATCAGCAATTGAAATATTTTCATTTTTATTAATGGAGTATCTATTAATTTTAGGAATTCCAGGATATTGAAATTTAGGATCGAAAATATAATGAAATTCTCTTTTCAACGCTTTAAAAACTTGGTCTGTACAATATATATCTATTGGTTTTTTTTGAGAAAAGTTAAAAGGTCTTACATCGTCAAGACCAGCAACATGATCTTTATGTTCATGGGTGAAAAGTACTGCGTCTAAAGACTTTATTTCCGCATTCAACATTTGTTGGCGAAAATCTGGTCCTGTATCTATAACAATTGATGTTCCTTTATAAGAAATATGAACAGAACATCTAAATCTCTTGTCTTTTTTGTCGTTTGATTTACAAACTTTACAATCACAACCAATTACTGGTACCCCTTGAGATGTTCCCGATCCAGTAATGGTTACTTGCATATTATTTCCCTTTTAGAACAATAGATTTTATTTTATCCAATGTGTAATCAACTTCTTCAATAGTATTGTATCTACAAAGCGAGAATCTTACAGTTTGAAAGTTTTCCAGTAATGGTAATTCAGCCAGAACATGAGAGCCCTTAGTGGCCCCTGAGGAACACGCACTTCCGCCCGAAGCAGCAATTCCAAAAATATCTAAACTAAATAGCAACATAGAATTACAAATATCTTTAGGAAAGCCTACACTTAGCACAGTGTA
>Ga0233438_10005942_pt1 | contig 10055 bp, 10 predicted proteins | sample SI_123_September_FD_182720 | JGI IMG/M metagenome (GOLD analysis project Ga0233438, IMG submission 182720) | Seawater microbial communities from Saanich Inlet, British Columbia, Canada - SI_123_September2016_10_MG | ecosystem: Environmental > Aquatic > Marine > Inlet | place: Canada: British... | reverse complement strand
GTTTGATTGATGCTGCTGAGTTTAACAACCCAACATCAGACTCACAGTTTGGAATGCAAGATGTCTCTAAACACTATCACTTAGGAAGTTTCCACCAATCTCAGGAAATGTTCGAAATTCCTATGAATACAAAGAGACTGAACAGCCTTTCACCTGCTCATCAAGCTATCTTGAGAAATGCTGCTTATGCCGCAAACTCAGATAACTACTTCAAAGCACTAGTTAGATATTCGCAAGATTTAGCTAAGCTGATGAATGAGCACAAAGTGAATGTATACCAAACATCTGATGCTATCCTAGCAGAACAATTAAAAGGTTGGGATAAAATCATTGCTGAGTTCTCTGGAAAAGATGCTTTCTTTAAGAAAGTAGTAGACTCGCAAAAAGCATACGCTAAGAGAACAATGAAGTATCTGTTGATGAATCAACCGAACTACAAATTAGCTTATGAAAATGAGTTTGGTCCAATTGGAAAAGTTAAAATTTAATTAACTTTAAATTAATTTAGAAGAGGGGGTTGAAAAACCCCCTTTTTTTTTAATAGAATTAATATATTTTTATATGATGAAATTTTTCATTAAATTTGCTGACACTTTAAGCACCTCAATGGGTAAAGCTTTTTCTTGGTGTATTGTAATTTTAATGGGAGGAACGGTTTATGAAGTAGTGATGGCTTATGTTTTTAATGCACCCACTTTATGGAATTTTGATTTTAGCATGCAAATGTATGGTGCCATTCTTATGATGTCGGGTGCATATTGTCTTGCAACGGAATCTCATGTGAGAGGTGATGTTATTTATAGATTGTTTAGCCAAAGAACTCAGGCATGGATAGATTTAGTTCTTTATTTTTTATTTTTCTTTCCAGGTGTTGTTGCTTTAGCTTTTTACGGATATGAGTATGCTGCCCTTGCATGGAAAATAAAAGAAACAAGCTGGAGTAGCCCAGCACAAATTCAAATTTATATGGTCAAATCAATGATTCCAGCAGCAGGTGTATTATTAATTATTCAAGGTATTAGTGAGGTATTTAGATCAATCATTTGTATTCAAACAGGTCAATGGCCAGCGAGACTTGTTGTTGCAGAAGAAACTGAGCAAGTACTTATGAGGGCAGCGCAAGAAGAGGATAAAAAAAATGTTATTTAGTCTGACAAATCCAGAAATAGCAATTTTTATGATGGGTATATTTTTGTTTGCTGTTCTTCTTGGATTTCCGATTGCTTTCACCTTAATGGCAATGGGAATTGGTTTCGGCTATTACGCTTATTACGATGCTACCATGATGGAGCATATATTTGACAATAGAATATTTCAATTATTTGTTCAAAACACCTATACAGTGATGGACAACAATGTCCTTACTGCGGTGCCATTATTTTTATTTATGGGTTATCTTGTTGAAAGAGCAGGGATAGTCGCAAAATTATTCTTTGCAATAAGATTAGCAGCGCATAGACTTCCTGCATCGATGGCAGTTGCTGCTTTAATAACTTGTACACTATTTTCTACAGCAACAGGAATTATTGGTGCAGTTGTTACTTTAATGGGACTGCTTGCTTGGCCAGCAATGGTTAAAGCTGGATATGATAAAAAATTTGCATCAGGAATTATTTGTGCAGGTGGATGTTTAGGAATTTTAATTCCTCCAAGTATTATGTTAATTGTTTATTCAGTAATTGCGCAATTATCACCACTAAGATTATTTGCAGCAGCAATATTTCCGGGTTTAATGTTGGCCGGCCTTTATATTGCTTATGCAGTTACAAGAGCTTGGATAAATCCTTCTATTGCACCAAAACCACCAGCTGAAGATATCCCCCCAAGAGCAGAAATTTTAAAAGAGGTATTGGTTTCTTTTGTTCCATTGTTTGGATTAATAATGTTAGTGCTTGGAACTATATTGGCTGGAATAGCAACACCTGCAGAGGCAGCAGCAGCAGGAGCCTTTGGAGCAATACTTTTATCTTGGTTTTATAAAACTCTTAAATGGCAAAATTTTAAAGAGTCTGTATTTTTGACCGCGAAGACTACAGCTATGATTATGTGGTTGTTCATTGGTTCTTGGACTTTTTCATCTGTATTTTCTTACTTAGGTGGTCACGAAGTATTTGAACATTTCTTTACTTCAATAAATATTTCAACTTGGCAGTTTTTAGTAATTACCCAAATTATAATTTTTCTTTTAGGATGGCCATTAGAGTGGACAGAAATTTTAATCATTTTTGTGCCAATATTTTTACCATTACTAGAAATATTTGGTGTTAATCCGTATTTCTTTGCAATGTTAATAGCGCTTAACTTACAAACATCTTTTTTAACCCCTCCAATGGCAATGTCTGCTTATTATTTAAAAGGTGTTCAAAAAAGTAATGTTGAATTGATGGAGATTTTTAGAGGGATAATGCCATTTCTAGGTATTGTAATTTTTGCAATGTTCTTAATGTATATGTTTCCAGGAATTGCATTATGGTTACCAGAAACATTATTTGCAGATTAGATAAAAATGACAGATATATTTTCGCTTAAGGTTGAAGAAATTGTTTCTAAAATAAAAGATGCTCAATTAACTTCAGTAGAAGTTTGTCAAAAATATATAGAAAGAATTAATAAATTTGAAAAAGATGTAAAAGCTTGGGCTCATTTTGATAAAAAACTTTTGCTTGAAAAAGCAGAGGAGGCAGATCAACACAGAAGATCTGGTAAGCCAACAGGCCCATTACACGGTATTCCTATTGCTTTAAAAGATATTATTGGAACTGTTGATATGCCAACTGAATGTGGAACTCCTATCAGAAAAGGTAAATCTTACTCTCAAAATGCTGAAATAGTTGACTTACTTCTTTCTGCGGGAGCAATAGTTATGGGTAAAACGGCAACTTCCGAACTTGCTTATCTTGGTCCTTCAAAAACTACAAACCCACATGATCATTCAAGAACACCGGGCGGTTCTTCTAGTGGGTCAGCAGCATCTGTTGGAGCTTTTATGGCCCCATTATCAATTGGATCACAAACTGGTGGATCAGTTATAAGACCTGCATCTTATTGTGGTGTAGTTGGTTATAAACCATCATACGGATTAATTTCAAGAAATGGAGTTTTAAAAACATCTGAAAAACTAGATCACATGGGAGTTTTTGGAAGATCAGTAGAAGACGTTGCCTTGCTCGCAAAAGTTTTAATTAAAAAAGATAGTCATGATAAAGCGACAATTTATTATTCAAGTGAAGATATGCTAACTGAAACAAAAAAAGGACCTTTGTTTGAACCAAAATTTATCTTTTATAAAACAGATCATTGGAAGTTAATTGAAAAAAAGTCTAGAGACGCTTTTGAATATTTTATTAAATCATTTAAAAAAAATATAGAAGTTTTTGACACACCTTCTTATTTTAAAGATATTCATAAATATCATCAGATAATTCATGAAACTGATTTAGCAAATAACTTTGGACTTTATTATAAGAAATACAAAAAAAAATTATCTAAATATATGCAGGATGCAATTGCAAAAGGTAGTAAGCACTCAGCTAAAGAATATGCTGAAGCTATAGATTTCATGAAAAGAAGCTATGACTCTTATGAAGAAGTATTTGAGGATTATCATGGTGTTTTGACACCTTCTAGTCCAGGTGTGGCTCCCAAAGGGTTAAAAAGTACTGGCACAGCTGAATTTAATAAGGTTTGGTCATATCTTGGCACACCATGTATCTCTTTACCATTATTACAAGGTGAAAATAATATGCCATTAGGAGTACAACTTGTTGGAGCTCGTTATGACGATCATAGATTTTTAGGTGTTGCTAATTGGCTAGAAAAGGAATGTAATAAATAAAATGCAAAAATTTACAACACTACTTGGGAGTTTACTTGCAGGTTCATTTCTTATTGGTTTAGCAACAACTTTGACACGATCTACTATGATAGGTTTTTTTGATGTCTTACCAGTTTATATATTAATGGCTATCGCAATATTTATGATGGTCTATGAAGCTTTTTTCGATAAAAAATAGTTTTTAATTAAAAAAATTGTCTAACAAAAAAAATAATTTTTTAGCATTTTCACTTTTGTTTATTCAGCCTATTTTCATGGCATCCAATTTGATAGTTGCACGAGCTGGAGTTGAGTATGTACCTCCAATCTCATTAGCATTTTGGAGATGGACCGTAGTTGTTCTGTTACTTTTGCCTTTTACTTATTCGTTATTAGTAAAAAATTCAAAAATAATTAAAAAAGAATTAAAGAAACTTTTCTTTTTAGGTGCAATGGGATGTGGTGTTTGTGGAGCATTTCCTTTTTTAGCGGGAGAAACAACAACAGTTACAAATATGGGTATTATTTATACCTCTTCACCGATATTTATTATTATGATTTCTGCAATATTTTTTAATGAAAAAATTAATTTTGTTAAAATTATTGGCTTGGTTTCTTGTTTAATTGGCGTTTTTGCAATTATTATTAAGGGTGATTTGAATCTTTTATTGAATTTAAATTTTACTATTGGTGATCTATGGATGCTGGCTGCTGCTATTGGCTGGGCCCTTTATTCTATCTACCTTTTTTATTGGAAATCTCAATTACCCATTTTTCAAAGATTTACATTAGTAGCATTTTTTGGAGCAGTTAGCTTGTTACCTTTTTACATAGTTGAAGAAATAGTTGTTCAAAGAACATTATTTAATTCTAACTTTTTTTTATGGGTTTTATTTGCTGCAATATCTCCAGGAATAATTGCTTTTACTCTTTATACACAAGCTCAAAAAAGTTTAGGCGCATCCTTAACTGGTTTTACACTTTATATTTTTACAATTTATGCTGCTATCTATGGATTTATATTTTTTGATGAAAAGCTTGAGTCCTTTCATTATTTAGGTACAGTTTTAGTATTCATTGGCGTTTATTTGGCTAAAAAAAATTATGAAACTAAAACGTAGGAATTTTTTTTTGGAAGTAATTATTGGAATAATTGTTGTTTATGTATCAGTATTAATTTTACTTTTTATTTTTCAACGAAGCTTAATGTATCACCCAGAAGAGAATAATTATTTTGGTGATAAATTGGAAGTAGAAGTAGAGAGAGTTAAAATTGTAACTCCAGACAATATAAGCCTATTGGGCTGGTTTCATAAAAAAGATCTAAAAAATTTTAAAACAATCGTTTATTTTCATGGCAATGCTGGCAAACTTGAAAATAGAATTCACAAATTGAATCATTTTAAAGATTTAGATGTTAATTTTTTAATAATAGCTTGGAGAGGCTTCAGTGGTAATAAAGGAAAACCAAGTGAAAAAGGGCTTTATATAGATGCCAATAGCTCAATTTTATGGCTTAAAAAATTAGGCTTAACAGAAAAAGACATAATTCTTTATGGAGAGTCTCTTGGGACAGGTGTTGCAACTGAGATTGCACAAAGTAATAATTATGCTGGATTGGTGCTCGAGACACCTTTTACATCAATGGTAGAAGCTGCAAAAAATTTTTATCCATATATTCCAGTGTCTATTTTATTAAAAGATAAGTATGACAATCAAAATAAAATTAAAAATATTAATACTCCAGTTTTAGTTATGCATGGTGAGGTTGATCAAATTGTTCCTTTTTGGATGGGAAAAAAAATTTATGAAATTGCTAATCAACCTAAGTATTCATATTTTACAAAATTTGACGATCATATGATGGAATATGATGAAAAGCTTGTATCTGCACTAAAAACATTTATTAAAAGTTTAAATTAAGCCACATTCCAAACAAACATAACACAAATTCTTTTATTAAATACAATGTGTGAAAAAAACACTTTTAGTATTAATCATTTTTTTATCTTTTAAAAATCTTGGTCTAACCCAAGAAAATAAATCATTAGTTGATAATTTATTTCATATAGACCAGATGAATTCACATAATAAAAATTTTGCTTTATATTTTAAAACTAGAGAGAAGGCTATATTGGCTAGAGGAGAAAATAGTAATTATATAAATGACTATCCCAAAGATCTTTATATGTATGATTATAAAACAAAAACTTCGTTTCCACTAATTTCTTATGAGTGGTTTCCTTCTAGAGCAAAATATTTTCTTGAAGAATATGATTTTCCAGTTTTCCCTGATGATTTTGCTTATTATCTTTTAAAAGATAACAAGACATTAGTTATGATTAGCGCTGTTAAAAGTTTAAATGCTAATTTTAAATTTGATATAAGAGAAAAAAAATTAGAACTTTATCCAAAAAATGGAAAATTTGATTTTATTATTTCATCGATAGCTAAAAATTGTGGACATGATAATTTCAAAGAGAATTATAAGTGCACCTTCTATAAGCCTTTAATATCAAGCACTTTAATCAATTAATTTGAGTAAAAGCTTCAGCAAATTTTTCTGCTTCAAAAATTTGTAGATCGTCTTCTTTCTCTCCTAAGCCAAGAGCAATAATTGGAAGCTTATATTTTTTAGCAACAGCTAAAAGAATTCCTCCTTTAGCAGTACCATCTAGCTTTGTCATTATAAGACCAGTGATTGGAATAATTTTATTAAATTCTTCAACTTGATTGATTACATTTTGACCTGAGGTAGCATCTAAAACTAAAATTACGTCGTGAGGAGCTTCGGGGTCTATTTTTTTTGTTACATTTGCTATTTTTTTATATTCTTCCATTAAATTTTTTTTATTCTGTAATCTTCCCGCAGTATCAATTAAAACTTGATTAAAATTATTAGCAATTGCTTCTTCAATAGCTTTATAGGCAACAGATGCAGGGTCTGCACCTTGGGAAGATTTTGTTATATCAACTTCTACTTTCTTTGCCCAATTTTCTAATTGTTCAATTGCTGCAGCTCTAAAGGTATCTGATGCTGCCAGCATGACTTTATTTCCATTTGCTTTTAATATTTTACTAATTTTTCCAATAGTTGTTGTTTTTCCGACTCCATTAACACCCGAAACTAATGTTGCATTAATTTTTTCTTTCTTTTGAAAAAAAGAAGTATTTTCAAGAGGCTTCATCAAAGAAACAATATACTCTTTAAGAATAATAGTTATTTCATCAGTAATATCTTTACTTGGATCAATTTTACTATCTGAAATTATTTCCTTAATTTCGGATGCAGCTACAATTCCTACATCAGATTGAATTAAATATTCTTCAATCCTATCCAAAGTTTTGTCGTCTATTTCTTTTTTTACAACTATATCCCTTAGACCAGATGTAAAAGCAGATGCACTTTTTTTAAAACCAGATTTAAATTTATCAAAAATTCCCATTAAATATTAATCTCAATATTTTTAATTTCCGAGACAGGTCCTTTCATATGAACATTATTATTTGCATCTATTGATATTGATAATTTACCTAATGCAAATTCAATATCAGTTTTTTTGTCAGTTAACCCATTAATGTTTGCGGCTACAGCTGTAGCACATGCCGCTGTACCACATGCCTTTGTTAGTCCAGCTCCTCTTTCCCAAACTTTAACTTTAATTAATTTTCTACTAATAACCTTTGCAAGAGTGACATTACATTTTTCTGGAAAATAATTATGATTTTCTATTTCAGGTCCAATTTTTTTTAGGTCATAGTCCTCAATATTATCTACAAAAAAGATAACATGAGGATTTCCAACATTAATAGAAGTACCACCTATATGTTCGGCATTATTTTTGTTAACAATTTTAATGTTTAAGTTTTTTGTATCTAAATTTTTGATTAATGGAATTTCATCCCAATTAGTTTTTGGGATTCCAATTTCAGTTTCCACTAAATTATCATCTAAAATTTTTGATTTTAACTCCCCAGAAGAAGTCCAAAGTATAATTTCTTTATCATTATTTTCTTTTGATAAAAGATCAGCTACGCATCTAGTACCATTTCCACAAGCACCAGAAACACTTCCGTCTGAATTATAGAATGCCAATTCAGCATCTTTCTTATCACTTTTTTGGATAAAAATTAGCTGATCACATCCAATAAAATTACGATCACAAATTTTAATAATTTGATCTTTTGTAAGATTATAATTTTGATTTCTTTGATCAATAATTACAAAATCATTGCCTAAACCATCCATTTTAAAAGCTTTAATATCCATACATAGATATTTAACTTATTTATTGACTTTTTGAACCTCTATTATAGGTTGTTGCCGTTTCCGCAAAAACATTAACTTTGCGGTGTCTTTGGAAACAAAGAGATCGACACTAGTCAGCGAGGCTTCGCCCACTAGTGCGATTACTGCTGTGCGTAATAATTATGTTTGAAAACTTAACAAGTAAATTCGAAGAAATTTTTTCTTCTTTAAAAAAGGCTCCTTCACTTGATGAAGCTCAAGTAGATGAGGGATTAAGAGGCATCAGACAGGCTCTGTTAGAGGCTGACGTTACTTTAGAAGTAGCCAAAGATTTCATTGAAAATGTAAAACCAAAAGTTCTAGGTCAAGAAATAATCAGATCAACTTCTCCTGGAGATATGGTTGTAAAAATTGTTTATGATGAGTTGGTTAATTTATTAGGAGGATCAAATAATGAGATAAATCTTAATGCTGTGCCACCAGTTCCTATGATGCTTGTTGGATTACAAGGGTCAGGAAAAACAACTACAACTGCAAAACTAGCAAAATATTTAGAGATCAATAAAAAGAAAAAAGTAATGATGGTCAGTCTTGATATTTATAGACCAGCTGCGCAAGAACAACTTAGATCACTTGGAGAGCAAAATAATATTTTAACATTACCTATTATTGAGGGTCAGCAACCAACAGATATCTGTCAAAGAGCAATTAGTGCAGCTAATTTAAATGGAGCTGAAATTATTTTATTTGATACTGCTGGTAGAACCCAAATTGATTTACAAATGATGAGTGAAATTAAGCAAATTGAAAATGTAATAAACCCTACAGAAACATTTTTAGTTGCAGACTCATTAACAGGTCAAGTAGCAGCATCTGTAGCAAAAGAATTTAAAAATACAGTTAATCTTTCTGGAATAATTCTAACTAGAGCAGATGGAGATGCTAGAGGTGGTGCGGCTGTTAGTATGAAATATGTTTCCGATGTTCCAATTAAATTTTTAGGTATTGGAGAAAAAGTTGATAATCTTGAGGTATTTCACCCTGACAGAATAGCTAACAGAATTCTTGGAATGGGAGATATTGTATCTCTTGTAGAAAAAGCTGCACAAGATTTAGGTGAAGAGAATATTAAAAAAGCAGAGGAAAATTTAAAAAAAGGTCAATTTTCCATGCAAGATTATTTAACTCAGTTGAGACAAATGAAAAAAATGGGTGGTATTGAGGGAATAATGTCTTTTATGCCAGGAGTTTCAAAAATGAAATCTCAAATGGACTCAGCTGGAATTGATGAAAGTATTATTACTAAAAATGAAGCGATTATTTTGTCGATGACTAAAAGAGAAAGAGAGAACCCAAAACTTATCGATGGTTCTAGAAAAAAAAGAATTGCTAATGGCTCTGGCACAGATCCGGCCACTATCAATAAATTGCTTAAGCAATTTAAAATGATGTCTGAAATGATGAAGAAGATGTCAAAAGGAAATCTGAAAGGTATGTCTGATAAAGGAATACCGCCAGAGCTATTTAATCAATTAAAATAATAAAAAGGAGAACGAATGTTAAAACTAAGATTATCAAGAGGTGGAACAAAAAAACGACCTGTTTACAAAGTTGTTGTAGCAGATAGCCGTTTTGCAAGAGATGGAAGATTTATTGAAAAAGTAGGATTTTTTAATCCTCTTTTACCTAAAGATAAAAAAGAGAGAGTTGGTCTTGAAGCTGAAAGAATTAAGTATTGGTTAGGTCAAGGTGCTCAGCCAACAACTAGAGTTGCAAGAATTTTGGGTGAAAATGAATTAATGCCAATGCCTGCAAATGGTAATAACCCTAAAAAAGCAGTTCCAAAAAAAGAGAGAAAAAAAGAAGGTGAAGAAGCTCCGGCAGCTGCACCGAAAGCAGCAGCTCCAGCAGCAGAAGCTCCTAAAGAAGAAGCTCCAGCAGTAGAAGCGGCACCAGCAGCAGAAGCGGCACCAGCAGTAGAAGCGGCACCAG
>Ga0233438_10005941_pt1 | contig 10056 bp, 11 predicted proteins | sample SI_123_September_FD_182720 | JGI IMG/M metagenome (GOLD analysis project Ga0233438, IMG submission 182720) | Seawater microbial communities from Saanich Inlet, British Columbia, Canada - SI_123_September2016_10_MG | ecosystem: Environmental > Aquatic > Marine > Inlet | place: Canada: British... | reverse complement strand
GAATCTCGTCTTTCGCTTTATTTTTACTTTTTATAAGTAAATGCCCGAGTGGTGGAATTGGTAGACACGCAAGACTTAAAATCTTGTGACCATCTGGTCGTGCGGGTTCAAGTCCCGCCTCGGGTACTATAAAGGCCTCCTTAACAGATAGGGAGGCTTTTTTATTTCCTTATTTGCCATAAACTTGCCATAGAATCTAAAGAAAAGCCAAAAAAATCTGACCTAAGCCTTTCAAATCAACACCCCCCATATTAAAATAAAATCACTTTTCTTTTTAGGATCTTTGTCAGAGAATAGTATATAATCCGTCAGTTTTTTATATAACTAACCTCCCTTTGCTTTCTTAACTAAGTCAATTTACCTAATAGCACCTATTATTTTAAATTAGTATTTGCTTTTTTCTTAACTTGATTGTTTAAAACTTACAAAATGAAGAAGGTATTAACAATTCTTACCATATTAATTTTTTCTTTTAATGGAAATGCAACTCATTTAGTTGGTGGAGATTTTAAAATTACAATGACCAATAATGGTGCCTCTTCAAGTAATTACGACATTCAGCTTAGGCTTTACCGAGATGACGTAAATGGTCTAGTAAATATGCCGACTTCTGTAACTATTGGAATTTATCAAATTGGAACTAATATTCTTCAAACTACTAAAGTTCTTTATTTAGATAATAATTCTGGGTCTATCGTTCCTTTAGGTGATGATTGTTTTTCTCCTAATCCAGCAGTTATTAGAGTAGAAGAGGGAGTTTACAATGGGTTAACTTCCACCATTTTACCCAATTTTTCCATGGGTTATTATATACAATACCAAACTTGTTGTAGAAATGCTTCAGTTGCTAATTTAGCTGATCCAGATTCCGATGGAATATCAATTTTTGCAATAATTCCAGATCCAGCATTTGGACAAAATTCTAGTCCAGATTTTGGTAATTATCCTAACGATGCTTATTTCTGTTTAAACAGTACTAATAGTTTTATTTGGCCAGTTACTGATCCAGATGGAGATTCTTTGGTATTTTCATTAGTTCAACCGTTAAATGACGGCAATGGTGGAATTAATGGAAACTCATCTTCAGGAAATGGAGCTTATCCATTTTATCCTACATGTATTTATGGCCCAGGTTACAGTCTCACTTCCTTAGGCCCTGGAAGCCCAATGACTATAAATTCTGTTACTGGCGAAATTTTTGGATCACCAGCTATAATTGGAAATTTTGTATTTGCTGTGAGAGTCGAAGAATATAGAAATGGAGTTAAAATTGGGGAGGTTAGAAGAGATGTCCAATATGCTGTAGAACCACTTTGTCTAGTTTTAGTTCGAGTTGACTCAATAGTATCTTGTGATTCATTAACGTGGATAGATGGTAATATTTATACTGCAAGTAATAATTCTGCTACTTATACAATTCAGAATACTGCTGGTTGTGATACTATTATCGCTCTTAATTTAACAATAAATTCGAATCAGTTTAATACAGACTTTATAGTGAACCAAACATTGTTTACCGCTCCGCCATTTGCTGCTCAGTTTGCCAATACCACTCCATTTCCATCTAATTATAACTTTACTTGGGATTTTGGAGACGATACAATTTTGCAAAGTAACAATGCCAGTGTTTTTCACGAATATCAATATAATGGATTATATGATGTTACTTTAATCGCAGAAAACATATTTACTGGTTGTACAGATACCATGTTAAAAACAGATAATATTTACTGTTCTGGAGGACCAAGTGTTTCTATTATAGAAGTTTCTAGCCAAATAAATGTCTTTCCTAACCCAACAAATCAAAACACTACAATTAGCATAGAAAACTTTACTGGAAACATACAAACTGAGGTTTATGATTTAATTGGAAATATGCTTCAAACCACCAATGAAACTACTATTAGCTTACAAGATTATGCAAGAGGTATTTATCTTCTTAAAGTTGCTTATGGTGATAGAGTTGAGGAGATAAAAGTGATTAAGCAGTAACCTCCCTTTGCTTTCTTAACTAAGCCAAGTTTTCCTTACTTTAATGGTTTAAAACTTATAAAATGAATCTTGTATTTTTTTGGATTCTTTGTATTGCTGCATTAGTAATAGCATATCGCTTAAACCAGTGGTTATTTAATCTTCAAAGGAAAAGAAGACGAGATTATTATAGAGAATATTTAAAGTCAGATGCTTGGAAAAGAAAGCGTTATGTAGTTTTAAAAAGAGATAATTGGACTTGTCAATATTGTGGAGATAAAGCAACTGAAGTTCATCATAAAAAATATGCTCGTATAAATATTGGAAGAGAACCTATTAAATGGTTAGTATCAATATGTAGAAAATGCCACCAAGAAATTCATAGTTGATTACTAACCTCTCTTTGCTTTCTTAACTAAGTCAATTTTTTATTACTTTTAGTATAGAAATATTTATGTTATGAGAATACTTTTAATATCCGTTATTCAAATATTTTCTAGTTTAATTTACAGTCAAATACCTAATGGTTATTATAATGGTATGGATACTTTACTAGGAAATTCTCTAAAAGTCGCCTTACATAACATTATTAAAGGACATACGGAATTTCCATACACATCAAGAACTACCGACTTGTGGGATATATTAAAAACAAACCGATAAAGACCCTAACGACTCTAATAAGGTAATTTTATTTTATACTGGATGGTCTGTTGATGCTGCACAAGAATGGAACAATGGAAGTGGGTGGAGTAGAGAACATATTTGGTCTAAATCACGTGGTGCGTTTGGAACATCAAGAGGAGCGGGAACAGATGCTCATCATTTAAGACCAGCAGACCCTTCTGTCAACTCAGCTAAGAATAATCGATGGTTTGACACTTGCTTTAATCCATATTTAGATAATGGAACCTATACTGGATGTTTTACAAGTTCAACTAATTGGGTTTGGCAACCAAGAGATGAAGTTAAAGGTGATGTTGCAAGAATGATTTTCTATATGGCTACAAGATATGAGGGCGGGAAGGAAGAGCCAGATTTAGAATTAATTGATTATTTGCCAGTAGATAATAACACTTCTGACCCTGTTTATGCAAAATTAAACACATTAATTCAATGGCATAATGAAGATTCTGTGGACAACTGGGAACGCAACAGAAACGATATAATCTATTACAATTTCCAGAATAATAGAAATCCATTTATTGACCATCCAGAATATGTGGGTTTGATATGGGGCAATTACGTTGGTATTTCTAATGAAGAATCATCTTCTAATTTTAAAATTTACCCTAACCCAACTAACAACCTCATAAAAATAGAAATAGAGAACTATAATGGAAGCATTGAATCAGAACTCTATGACTTTACTGGAAAGCTCTTAGAAACTACTAATCACACTAATCTCAGCTTAGCTGACTATCCAAGTGGAATATATTCACTCAAAGTTACTTATGGAGATAGAGTTGAGGAAGTGAAAGTGATTAAGGAATAATCCCCTTTGCTTTCTTAACTAAGTCAACTTTTTCAGTTTTTTTTTAAATTAATTTAAATTTGTAATATGAAAAAATTATTAGTTATAGTATTTGTGTTAAATTTTTCGAATAACTTTTCTCAAGTATCATTTAAAATTCATCCTGGAGCTTTTTTTATAAAAGATGATTTATGCGAAATTGTAATAGGTGCAAGTATTAGTTTTCAGAAAGAAAATCTCATATATAGTTTAGAATTTTATTCTGCTGAAGAAGCTGGTTTTTTTCTTCCAGAACCTCCACAATATTTTAATCAATTGGGCGTATTAATTGGTAAGAAAAAAAATAGAATTCAATTATCTTTAGGTCTTACTACTTTTTGGGGTGAAAAAAGAACTACATATAGGGGGAATACTGGTGGCTTTCTTTCACTTGGCTCATACAATAGTGAGCGGTTTTCTAGCGTAGGTATTGCGTCAAAGATTGGATTTGATCTAATTAAGAATAAAAGATTTCTAATGAGTATAGATTTAAATACGAATATAAATTATAAATATTCTGCATTTTTTCCAGTATTAAGCTTTGGCTATAGTTTCAATAAAAAGAAAACCTAAAATTAAATTAAATCAATTTCCCAATAAAAGAGCAAAACAGCGATACAACAAAGGACAGTTAAATATGAATTCAAAAAAATAAATAATGTAGAAATTTGGGAAATATTATCCGATTATTTTAGCATTTATATGTTTTTTATTTTCAGTAACATTATGGTTTATTGGCTATAAAGATGAAGGTCTGTTTGTTGGTATTTGGGTACCATCAATTTTAGGATTAGCAAATTTCTTTAATACTGTTAAGTAACCTCCCTTTGCTTTCTTAGCTAATAAATAGGTTAACTCACCTAATTCCTATTTTTTTTCTTGTTTTAAAATTTAACTTGTCTTACATTTAGTTTAAAACTTACAAAATGAAGAAATTAATTTGCCTTACTTTAATATGTCTAACTTTTTTATCTTGTAAAAAGGACGATGATATTAATACAACTAATCCAACAGGATTATCAATTGGCGATACTTACCAAGGAGGTATTATATTTTACTTAGATGGCAATGGTGGAGGTTTAATCGCAGCACCTACAGACCAATCTACAGGGGCACAGTGGGGTTGTTATGGAACTACTATTTCTGGAGCAGATGGAACTGCAATAGGTACAGGGGCTCAAAATACTATAGATATAGAATTCGAATGTGATACAGCTGGTACAGCTGCAGATATTTGTGCAAACTTAACACTTGGAGAATATAGTGATTGGTTCTTGCCTGCAAAAGATGAATTAAATGAAATGTATTTAAATATTGGCCAAGGAAATGCTTTGGGATTAGGAAATATTGGCGGTTTTGATAGTACTATCTATTGGAGTTCGACGGAGTACGCTAGCAGCGGTGCATGGAGGGAGAATTTCTTCATTGGTAACCAGGACGGCTACGTTAAGGATGCCAGCAACAATGTTCGCGCTATTCGGGCTTTCTAACCTCCCATTGCTTTCTTAACTAAGTTTACTAATCACATATTCTAACTCATTCAACCAATTTATTGTCAACTAAATAACCCTTTGTAATTACCTATTTTTGTTTAGGGTGGTTTATGATGGGACAGGGGGTATCCCTTACTTCTTCTTTTCTTATAGATTATTTGCTTTTGTGTAGATAGTGTAGGTGTTTTTCTATTGAGAGATATATTATTTAAAATAATAAAAAACTAACCTGCAAATCATCTTCATTATCTACACTTCTTCACTTATAATAAACCAAGTTCCGAAACCATCTCTACCTTTTTCCATATGATAACCATAATACTTACAATATATTCCTATCCATTTGCTTATAACTCTATTGTCGGATATTATTTGTCCAGTTTTAGATCTATAGCCAACAGAACTTAACATTTCATATTCGGGTACTAAATTAGCCTCCTTAACAGATAAGGGGGCTTTTTTTTGAGGCTACATTTGAGACCACCTCTGCTTAATACCGTTTTTATTTTACTACTCACTTACTATTTTATATTTGCCCATTTGGACCTTTTTTTTCAAACTCAACATGAGCAATTTTTTCAATCTTTTTAAGAGATTTAATTTTAAATATTCAAATTAATATTTAAATTCAATAAAATTAATAAGAAATTAATGAAAAATTTAGTAGTATATATAATTGCATTAGCAATTACTTCTTGTAGCACAACAAACAATGTTGTTTCAAATAATAAAATTCAAAAAAGAAAGTATTTAAAGGGCTATACAATATCCAACAAAAGTCAAAGCATAAAAACTAATGATTTAGTAAAGCCAGATTTAGACTTAGTAGAATTTAGTTCTGAAACTAATAAGAATTTTTCTGTAAAGCAAATTAACCCTTTAAACGCTCATTTAGAAAACTCTATCAAATCCAAAAATGATGATATTGAATTATTGGCTTCAGCAGATACTAAAAATCAAAATTTAATTTATAATGATTTTAAATCTGTCAATTTGAAGTTGCCAGCTAAAAAAACCATAAAAACTTTTAAAGCAATTAAAAAATTAATTGATAACAATTGTGCCAAAATAATCTTCAAAAATGGCGACGAAATAGAGGCTAAAATTATAGAAATAACACCTGATCTTGTTAAATACAAAAAATGTGATAACCTTGATGGTCCTTTAATTTCAGAGAAAAAATCTGCATTGCTTATGATTAGATATGAAAACGGTACTAAAGACCTTTTTAATAACATTGAGGAGTTAAGTAGTGATAATTCAAGTCAAAGCAAAGCAAAGACTTATAATACTAATTCTATTATTTTTAGTTCTTTAAGTATCATATTCACTTTGTTTATAAGTATTTCACTTGGCCTAATCTTATTAATTCCAGCAATAATATTCGCTATAATGGGAGCAAAAGAAAAGTTAAAATAATTAAATCCTAACCTCCTTTTGCTTTCTTAACAAAGTCAACTTTTTCTTACCTTAATGTTTTAAAACTTATGAAATGAAGAAGGTAATATTCTTTACACTATTATGTGGAATCCTAATTAATTCAATATTTTCTCAGAATAAGTCTTGGGATAAAGCTCCCAAAGGAAGTATACCAATGATGTGGCTTAAATCATACGAAGATTATTTTTATTACAAAGAACTTCTTTACTCTGGCATTGCTTTTGAGTTACATAAAAACAATAATCTCAAAGCTGAATTGCAATTTAAAGATGGTGTTATAATTTCAGAAAAAAAGTGGTTAGAAAATGGAGAATTAGATTACGATTACTTTGCTGATATTGATGATAAATACAATATTACTAATGAATATGAATTTGGAGATTTATATAAAAAAACTTTAATAAAAAAAGATGATTTAAAAACTGTTAGTTACTATAATAATAAAATTAAAACATCAGAAACTGAAGAAATAATTAAAGACTCTTTAGCTATCAAAAAGAGATGGGATGAATATGGTAACTTAATTGAGAAATCAGAACTCAAAAAAGGAAAATATGGCTATAAAAAAAATGGCCCTTCTACAATGTGGTATAAAAATGGAAATAAAATGTTTGAATGTACTTTTATAAATGCTCAATGGTCATCTGGAAAACAAATTACATATTATAATAATGGTGTTATGGCAGTTTCCGGTGAAGTAAATAATTATAATCAAAAAGAAATTTGGAATTTTTTTGATGAAAAGCAAAATATAAGAATCAAAGAAATTTGTTTTAATGACTCTTTACGCAATAGAAATTTTAAGTTCTATAATAAAGATGGTAAAATACTTTCTTACAATGAAATTAAATTAGGGATAGATTACAGGACTGTAGAATTTTTTGATTTAACAAAAGAATACCCACCAAGTATAAACATACCAATAAATCATCCAGACATTTCTATTACAAGAAATAAAATAGATTCTCTTATCTATGAATATGGAAAATGTATAGAACTGAAAAAAAATGTAAACTTTATTAAGATTGAATTTTTAGACCAGGGTTGTGGAAGTCCAAGAACCTCATTTTCATTCAGAGATAAAAATAATAATGAGCTTTATAATTATAAAAACTTTTCGTTAGGTCAAAAGCATCTAGTAATTTCTGATGAAAAATTGTTATCTAAAACAAAGTTTATTTACCATAGTACTTGTGAGGGATATTTGATTCAATTAGTAGCTTTATATGAATAAATTAGAAATTGACTTGTTAATTAAAAAGGAAAATAAAATATCTCTAACTTCTCTTTGCTTTCTTAACTAAGTCAATTAACCTAATCTTCTTTCTTGTCATATGGTAAGCTGTTTCATATTTTAAAGCTTTAAATTTGAGTAATAAAATAAAATTATGAAAAATATTTTACTTACATTATCTATTGTATTAGGAATAACTCCAATAATAAAAGCACAGATAACTTGTCTTCCTTGTGATCAGCTAGGGATGAGTGTTAATGTAGGTTCTGATACTAATAGGATTAAGTTATATCATTCAGGACAATATCTAACCCACCCCCAGTCTTACAATGTCTTTACTTGGGAAATTACAACTATGCAAGGCAATATAATATCTCAAGATACTATAATTAATAGTTCAAATTATTATATTGATCATAACACTCCTGTTTCAGACACAATGAATGTTGTTGTATATCTAAAAAATGATTCTGCTATTCTGCCTGACGGTAATGTAGTTAATTGTTTTTTTGAAGATCAAATATATTGGTATGAAGGGGTATATCCATCCGGAACAATATATGGACGTTGGGAATTTGTCCATGGTAATGTCGGATCAAACGTGACGGATGTGAATGAAAACCAGATAGATGAAACTCATTTTAATGTTTTCCCTTCTCCAGCTTCGAATGATCTTTATATTGATGGTCCTAAAGAAGAATATTCTTTACAAATTTTTAATATTTACGGCCAATTATTCCAAAACATAAATAATATTAATGGCAAACAAAAAATAGATGTATCTAGTTTACCAATAGGATTGTACATTCTTAAACTTAATTACAATAAAAGTTTTAAAACAATGCGCTTTGTAAAGCAATAAAATCAATTTTGCTTACAGATAACTATTTCTGTTATTTTTTTATTTCAACACCTTAATAATTATAATATCGATATCTATTTCAAGATATTATGACATCTTATTTTCTAACAATTAATTGGCATGTTATTTGATTATGCCATGTAAAACATAATTAATTATGAAAAAAATATTTATATCTGGCGGGAGTGGCTACTTAGCACTTCACTGTATTAAACTTGCTCTTGAAAAAGGTTACCGAATAAAAACATCTGTAAGAAATGAATCTAAAAAAGTAGAAGTATTAAATGCTATTAAAGACTACTTAAAAAAACCTGAGGATTTAGAATTTTGCATATTAGATTTATTAAGTGATGAAGGGTGGAATGAATCTATGATAGGTTGCGATTTCCTACTACATACTGCTTCTCCTTTTCCGTTTAAACAACCAAAAAATGAACAAGATTTAATTAAGCCTGCAGTTCAGGGAACAATAAGAGCTTTAAATGCAGCTAAAACAGCCGATATTAAAAGATTAGTTATTACTTCATCTGTTGCATCTATTGCATTTGGTCATAATAAAAAAAACATAATTGTGAGCCACAAAGATTGGACTAATACTAATAGTCCAAAAGGAGTCGATGCATATATTAAAAGTAAAACTTTTGCAGAAAAAGCTGCTTGGGAATTTGTCAATAAAGAAGAGAATTCTTCAATGAAGCTGACTACCATTCATCCATCTGGGATATTTGGAGCTCCCATTGGCAAAAATATTTCTGGTACTTCAATGAATTTTATTGAACAATTTATTACTGGAAAAATTCCAGCATGTCCAAATATTACATTTGGTTTTACTAATGTAAAAGATGTTGCTAAACTTCATATTGAAAGTCTCACAAAGCCAGAATCAGAAAACAAAAGAATTATTTGTAGCTATAGCGAACCGATAGAAATGTTGGAAGTAGCAAAATTTTTAAGGGATAGTGGTTTTAATAAAGCACCGTCAAAAAAACTTCCTGATTTTGTTGTTAAAATAATGGCTTTGGTTAACAGTGATATGAAATCAATGAAAACTTATTTAGGAGTTAAAACAAAATTTGATATATCACAAACAAAAGAAATTTTTGATTGGAACCCTATTTTAATTAAAGATACTATTGTTGACTCAGCTATAGCTGTAAAGAAAATAATTGATCAAAGAGCTAATTAAATATTATATTTAGTTTTTAAAATTAATTCATGAATAATAAAATACTTTTTTTACTAGCGCTTTCAACTATAATTACAAGCTGTAGCAACACAAACCCTAAAACAGAAATGGAAAATAAAGAACATGGAATTATTTTATCCAATATGGATACAACTGTTAGTCCTAGAGACGACTTTTACAATTTTGTAAATGGAAATTGGGATAAAAAAACAGTAATTCCAGAAGATCAAGTTAGGTGGGGGGGGTTTGGTGTTCTAAGAAAAAGTACTGACAAGGACGTATTAGAAATTTTAGATAAAGCTGCTAAAAGTGGGAAATATCCAGAAGGAACCGATCAGTCTAAAGCAATAGCGGTTT
>Ga0233438_10005939_pt1 | contig 10058 bp, 6 predicted proteins | sample SI_123_September_FD_182720 | JGI IMG/M metagenome (GOLD analysis project Ga0233438, IMG submission 182720) | Seawater microbial communities from Saanich Inlet, British Columbia, Canada - SI_123_September2016_10_MG | ecosystem: Environmental > Aquatic > Marine > Inlet | place: Canada: British... | reverse complement strand
TTGGTCATAGTCAGCCTTGTTTTTAGCTAAATCGGCAACAATTTTCTCTACTTCTTTAATTCTTTTGGCAGGATCTTTCTCTTTTGGTTTTGCTATCTGCGCTTCATTAAATAGGGCAATTGCTGCCGGATAATTTTCTGAACTCACTTTGATTTCAGCTCTTTTCATCAATTCAATATAGATCTTGTTTGCCTTTTCATTTTCAAGGTTTTCAATCTTTTTATCAAGTTCATCAAGCTTTATCTGAGGTTCTTTATTTTTAGGCAAAACTCTTTGAGCGGCTTCGTATTTTTCTCGTGCATTCTCAAATTTAAGTAGTTGAACTAATTCGTCTCCTTCCTTCAAAAGTTGTTTCATTTTCTCCTGAAGTTCCTTTTCTTTTAAAATATCTTTGTAGGCAAATTCGGCATCTACTAGCTTTTCAGTAAGAGGTTCATCGTCCTTGATGTCGAGTGCAGCTTTCCAGTCTTTAATTGCCTTCCCATAATCTTTCTTTAACATGGCTTGTTCACCAGATTTTTTTAACTCCTGAAATCTTTTTTGTTTTTCCTTTTCATTACTAGTTAATTGTTTGAAATAATCTTTTATTTCATCTTTTCTTTGGTCTATGTAATTAAAGTCTTCTGATAATTGTCCAGTAGTAGGATCAATTTTGAATTTTTCAATAGGTGTATTTTCAATTATACCATAATCAACTCCATTTTGCTTGGTTACAAGCTCTACTTTTATTGGGATTATAATTTCTAAAGGCACATCTTCTTCATGGTATCCTTCTTTACTATTGATTTCTATGGTATTAGTTGTCAATCCGTCTTTAGAAACAATTATTTTATAGACATATCCATAATAATCGGAATATGAATTAATTTCACCTGAGGCATTTGTGGTTGCTGAAAGTACCTCTTTGCCATTTCTTAAAATCTTAACTGTAGCTCCTGAAATGCTTTTACCTGATTCATCTTTCACCTTTCCCTCAAAAATCATCATAGGGTCATCCTGACAGTAACCAAGCGAGTTAAGCAAGACCATTCCTAGAACAAGTAATAGTCTTGGAACGTGAAATAGGTATATTTGGATTACTTTCATTATTCAACAGCTCTTTTTGCTTCAGTTTGTTTTAGAAACTTCATAGAAGTGTTAAAAATACAAATTTTACTGAGTTTATTGAGTTTTACTTGGTTAGAATTAGAGCAAAAAAAAACGCCTCTTACTTTTGTAAGAGGCGTTTTAGAATTTTAGAATCTTGATTTATTTTTGAATCAATAGTTTTTTAGTAATGTACATGTTATCAGAAGAAACTCTAACTAAGTAAAGTCCTTTGCTGAAGTTGTTCACATCCATTATTACTTGCTCTTTCGCATTATCTATTGATTTAGATTCAACAACTTGTCCAATTGAATTTAATATTTCAAGAGTCAATTTACCGCTGTTCAATTTATCAAAGATTTCGATAGTAACAAAGTTAGTAGCCGGGTTAGGGTATAAGTTAACATTTAAGTCACTTGTTAATTCATCTAATCCAGTACAGTCATTGAAGGTGATGTTTACGGTATCTCTTGCAGTACAAGCTGATGAGGCTTGAGTAACAGTTAATACGTAATCTACACTACCAGATCCAACAACAGCACCAGTAACATTTAAAATGTTAGTAGTTCCAGCGTTACTCCATGAATAAGAATCATAAGCATTTGAAGCAAAGATTGTAACTCCTCCATCTAAACAAGAAATGACATCATTCCCCAGGTTAAGAGCTGGTGATACAGTTCTTGTAGTAATAATATGTGTTGTAATTGTATCACATCCAGTAGAAGAACCTCCTGCTACCGTATCGTTGAAGGTTGTTGCAGAATAATACCAATTACCGAGTACTTGTATACTATCTCCAATACAGAAATTGTAGGAAGCAGTTCCAGTTGCTACTGGATAGAATGATAGAACGGTATTTACTGTACTATCACATCCTTTTGATGTCAAGAACATATCTGTATAAGTTCCAGCAGTTGTGTATAGTGATGGTCCAACTCTGTATGATGCGCCTGGACAAATTACTACGACATCTGTTTGTGTTGTAGAGTAATTCACTGTTAAGTTTATAGTTAAAGCACTATCACATCCTGACGTGTTAGTAATTGTATCAAGGTATGTTCCAGTTGTGTTAAAAACTTTTCCACTAGGTGAAGTATAAGAATCACAAACTGTAACTGCCATTGTTCTATAAGAAATGTAGTTTACTGTTAAGTTAAATGTCATTACACTATCACAGCCAATTGCATTAGGAATTGTATCCATATACGTCCCAGTAGTGTTCCAAACTTTTCCGGAAGGACTAACTAAACTATCACAAACAGTTGTTGTAATTGTTTCAAATGACTTGTAATTAATCGTTAAGTCAAGAGTAAAGATACTATCACAACTTCCGTTGTTTACTGTGTCTCTGTCCATTGTAGAAGTTGTGTAAGTTCTTCCTCTCCACATGTATGTATCACAAGAAGTTACAACTAATGGTATCGTAATTTCAGATGTTGTAGTTATATTGAAAGTCATTAAACTATCACATCCTAGAGAGTTAGTTATTGTATCTAGATACGTACCTGACGTTGTCCATACTTTTCCACTTGGGCTTGTGTAGTCACCACAATAGGTAAATGTGAAAGAGGCATTTGTAGTATCTATACTTATGTCATAAGTTCTGAAGATACTGTCATATACAACTGGTCCAGTTGCCACTAATGTATCATAAAATCTTCCAGTCGATGTTAACCATCTACCGCTAAATGCTGCTTGAACAGAATCACAAGCGTTCGCTACAATTGTATCGTAAGTTTGATTTAAAACTGTAATGAATGCAGTATCAGTATAAGTTCCACATGGTGTGATATATGACGCTTCATAAGCATAAGTCCCATTAGTCATATATGGTCCAACAACAATTTCTGGAGTTGTATCAACAACTGTCGATGTATTGATAAGCGTCCATGTTAATCCAGCCACACTTGAAGGTGATGGTGCAGTTACACCAGCATTAAGAACGTTCGGATCTTGCAATGGAGTAGTAGAAAGTACCCAGTTTGAACCAGTATTGTTATCAGGACTAGTTAATCTAATACCCCATGTACTTGCCGCATGTGACAATGGGGAAGACCAATCGGCTGCTGTAACACCTGCAGCTGCAGGGAATGTTCCGTAATTATAATATCCCACAGCATCGATTATGTTTCCAGAAGCATCTCTTAATATTTTCCCAGAAGTAGTACTAGAACCATTAGATCCAGTGTAGCTCCCATTCCCTAAATAAATAAAATTAGTAGGGTCATTAGTTTGAGATCCAACTTGACTTGAAGCAATAATTGCTGTACCATTTGGACTAAGAACCGTTCCTGTAGGAAAGGTATATGAACTTTGTAGTCCAATTGTTGTCCATTGTTCAAATGTAACACCGGCTAGGTCCGAATTAGGAACCCCTGTAATTTCAATGTAATCATCAGTGACTAACCAAGATGGCCTTCCACCAGCTGGTCTTCCATTTGTTGCTCCGGCAAATTGGCAAATTTCTGTAATAAAGAATGCACCACCTGGATAGAAAGGTGATTGTGTAGATATTTTTACAGAATCTGTAAAGTTATTAATTGTGTCAAATGTAGGGTCAACTTTAATAAGTGGTTTTACTTCACTTGCATCAGTAACGATCAATGTATCATTAATATCCAGAATATTATATAAAGCAAAGTCGATGTATGCATTCAATGAATATTTACCTGGAACTGACATATTAACATTTGTATAGATATAGTCTTTAGTTTGGTTAACTAGAATAGAATCGGATGTTAACACAATAGAATCTATCGTATTCACTGGTCCTGTAATTTCCAAATAAATAGTTACTGGATTTACAGAAAAATCAACCGTTGATCCAAATAAGTTTCTCATACTTAAAAATGCAGTATCAGCTGTACCGTAACATTTATCTACTTGCGCTAGACCTCCATTAAGTAAGGATAGATCACCACCCGTAGGTATAAATTCTACAGCTCCAATATCAGGAGTTGTAATATTTCTCACTGCACCATCTATATCTGATGTGATTGATGTAAGCGGTGTTCCAGCATTATCTACCACGTTGGAGTATGGAGTATATCCTGGAGAAACAATAATTGGGTTAACAGAAATTGAGTTGGTGTCTGTTGACGTTGCTGTTTTCCAGTTAGCTAATGTTGTTTGATTTCCACCCCAGTAACCTACATGGCTATTTATAGTACTTGCATTTCCTTTGTAGATATTGTTGTAGTCAGAAGTCATACTAGTAGATGTGCTAGAGACATAAATACCATGCTTAGTCCCTGTCCCGCTTCCATAGATACTAATCATATTATTTTTAAGATCATGATTGTTTGGTGCGCCCGAAAAGAACATACCTCTTTTGGTACTAGATGAACCAGTGGTATTCAAACTGATTGTATTGTGATACAGATTAATAAAATTTCTTGTTCCTGTAAGGTAAAAAGCATATGTAGTTCCTGTATTGTCCAGATCGTAAATAGCATTGTTCGAAATGTTAAATTCATTTCCTAGGCTATTGGTTGATTGACTCAAGTATATAGCATAGTTAGTTAATCCTCTTAAGTCATGAATCTTATTATTTGTAATGCTTGAGTTTTTAACATAATAGTTATATATCGCATACATAGAGGAAACCGCAGATCTAGTAGCTCTTGAGATTTCATTATTATGAACTAGCATATTTTCTCCGTAATAGAGTCTCAATGAATAATAATATTGATTCTCAAAGTTGTTGTTTGTGATTTTCCAACCTCTCGAAAAATTCGAGGATGAGGTTCCATAATTTGAAATACCATAATAAGCCCCTATTATTAGATTACTATCAATAGTAATATTGTTTGCATTATTCCCAGAGCTAGTTGCTGAGGTAAGGGAGTTAGAAGCACAAACAGCACAAGAAGCTGAGGTAGTATATCCAATCCCTACATCGATAGTATTGTTTTTTATTGTGATGCTATCACAAGCATTTCTCATCATGATTCCAAACATTGCTATGTTTGGTGTTTCGTTAACAAAGTTGAAGTTATTAACTGTAAAATGAGTAATTCCATCAAACGTTAAGAAGGATGAATTACCGCCTCTGTTAACTGTCACACCATTTCCATTCATTGTAACAGAATTAGCAGAAGAAAGACCATTGATTCCAGAAACATCAATTCCCATTACGTAAGGGCCCGAACCAGCTGCAACATTCAATACAGTTGGTCCACCAATTCCACAGTCAAATAAATCTTGGAACCAATCAGCCATTGTAATATAGTTTGTCAACGATGCTGGAGATGAAGGATCTAAAGTATAGGTACCACTCAAAGTTGAGAAACAACCTGTTCTTATGTACAAAGGTCCAGCATAAATACTAGTATCTCCCACTGTACAAATTCCTCGTACATAAACATCGTAATCTGTTTTCGGTGTGAGGCCTGTTATTGTTGCCGTATCGTTGTTAGAAACCATTGAAGTTCCTGTGCCAGGAGTAAACCCTAATGGTCCGTATTCAAGTATCCAAGAAACGTCCGAAGTTCCTGGAGTCCAAGTGACGTCATATGTTGTACCAGTCTGGTTGAAAGAGGTAAGGGCAGAGCCTGAAGGACAAGTTGGCGGTATATATTCATCTGCACCAATATCTGGGGTAGTTAAATTTCTTATTTCACCATCAATATCTGTTGTTATTCCGGCTATGGGTGTACCAACATTATTTGCAAGCGCTCCTTGTACATGAAGGTTTGTAGGCGCTATAAATAATGGGTCTCCATATAAACTATTTGTTTCGGCAGAGGAAGCCGTTTGGTATGCAGCAAGGTTAGCTTGAGCTGAACCATGATAAAAAGGTGTAGTACTATTTGAAAAGTAAAGATTATTATCGATAGTATTAATTGATGCACCTGCGTTATTAAAGTAGGCTGCATATTTAGAATTGTCTGAGTTGACAAAAATATTGTTTTGAATATTTAGAGGTCCATATGAAGATGAACCATATATTAACAATGCTGATGACTGATAGCTATAAGATGTACTCGTTGCTATTCCACTATTTCTCACATGTACTGTATTATTATAAACATTAGTGTGCTTACAATTGTACATTTGAATACCAAATTTTCCTGTGTAAATACTACTAGGGGTTCTATCGGTAGTTGAGATCATATTATTCGCAATCAAAGTAGGGTTTGAAGAACTTCCATCTGAGTAATACGACCTAATTCCCATTTCAGTTGAGTTCGCATCTGTGTTTATTTCATTATTCGTAATTTGATTAGAATAACCTCTAAAATATATACCGTAAGCACCAGAAGGAGCCATTGATAATTGATTAATCTTATTATTGTGAATAGTTGCATTTTTAAGATAATAGGCATAAATTCCATAGTAATAGAAGTCAACAAAATCATTGTTAGTAATAACCCATCCGTCTTCATTCGCAGCTAAACTGCTAGATCCTCCGTAAGCATAAATTCCGTAATACCCGTTGTTTAAAGTATTATTGTCTATGGTTATAAACTCAGATTTGTTGGACGTTCCTGACTCGTTATAGATACATGAATATGCACTAGTGGTTCCGATACGTGTTGTTATGTTACAACCTTGGATAGTGATATTGTTATTACTGCCATCGAAATAAATCACCCTTCCATAACCAGTATTCTCGATATTTAAATTCTTAAATATTGTATGACTCGCTCCAAGAAATCTAATCGTACCTTGGCTAAACGTTGATGAACTATTGTCGAGAGTAGCACCTGCTGTTCCTCCATCAAATGTAATTGTATTCGTTGCAGAGACTCCAGTAATAGAACCAATCAAAACTTCACCTGTATATGAACCGGAAGCTACATTGAATGTAACTGCTCCTGAAACACCTGAAGTATTTAAGTCTGTAACTGCATCCCCGAAGGAATTGTAGTTGGTTCCTGATGTAGGTGAACTTCCATCAATGGTGTAAGTTCCCGACAATTGAGATATTCCACTTATGCTTAGTAGAACACTTAACAAGATTAATACGTAATTTTTCTTCATTTTTTAAAATTTATTTTATATGGGCTAAATATAGGAATATTTTATATTAAAAAATCACAAATAGAATAAAAAAAACATTTTGTATAAAAAACTACAACAATTTGTTTAGAATGCTTTTTTTTAGCCTTGAGTTGCTTTGTGAGGTTATCTATATTATTTAATACCTCTATGTACTTTGATTCTTTCATAAGAATCCTGAACCTTTTGGAATTTTTCTTTCGCTCCTTTTTGAAATTCTTCACCCAATTGAGAAACTTTATCTGGATGATATTTGATGACTAATTTTCTGTAGGCTTTTTTAATTTCGGCCTCTGTAGCGTTCTCCGAGATTTCTAAAACATCATAAGCAGATTTTATTGAAATGGTCTCACTTTGCCCATTGTTTGTTTGTCTATGATATTGTCCATTTTCTGATTGGTAATTGTACATTGCCAATAACGATTTAAAAACTTGTTCAGACAATCCAAATGATCTAGAAATTCTGCGAAGAATTTGCATTTCACTATGGCTAACTTCTCCATCGGCTACAGCGATACCTATAAGGTAATGCAAAAGCTGTACTCGGGATGAATTGTTGATATTTTGTTTGATGATGGTAGATACTTTCTCAACAGAAATGTCTCTATCCAAATAGTATTTTAATTGACGAACGTATTCTTGCGCTTTGGATTCACCAAATTGTCGAACGAAAAACTGCTTTACAAAGTTTAATTCAGATTTTTTTGTGATTCCATCGGCTTTCATTACTAACGAAGAGAGCATCATGAGGTATTTACCAACTTCAAAATTTGGGTTACTTCTATTGGATTTAGAATTGGTGGTTCCATTAAATGCGGAGCCAATGAAATATCCGATTATTGCTCCAATGTAATTTTTGGTGACAAAATAACCGACTACTGCTCCTATAAATCCTCCTAATTTCAATTCTTTGTGTGTTTATTAGGCGTAATAGGGCGAAATCATTAGGTATACAATTACACCAGTTACCGCAACGTACATCCATAAAGGGAAAGTGATTCTTGTCAATTTTTTGTGTCCTTCATAATCGCCAAGCCAACCTTTGAGGTAAGTAAAACAAACAAAGGGTGTAATAATGATAGAAAGTAGAATGTGAGATATTAGTATAAAATAATAGACAATTTTCATGCTTCCTAACGCATCATTTTCATCACTTTCCAAAATTCCATTTGCATTTAGGTCACCATACACTGTGGAGTCTGAGGTGGCATGATAAGCCACATACATCAGTAAGAAACTAACTGAGAGTAAAACAGCTGTGTTTATCAAATTTTGATGTAGTTTTTTATTTTTCTTTTTAATTGCAACATAGGCAAGAACTAGAACAATGGCAGTAATTCCATTAATAGTAGCGTAAAATGAGGGCAGAAAGCTCAGGTCAATTCCTTCAATTTTGACACCAAAAAGAATGGCCACAGCAATGGGAAGTACAATAGATATAATGATTGCCAGGCGTTTTAGTTTTGTTTCATTTTTCATTGAGTAGTATTTTAATGTCTTTGTTTAATTGTTCAATCTCTTTCTTACTAGTTCCATCATATACTCCTCTTAAATGCAAATTTTTATCAATAAGAGCAAAAAGACTGGAATGTAAAAATCCTCCTGGGGCCAACACATCTTCTTGTGTAGATACCAAATAACTTTTTAGTCCTTGTGTATATAATTCGTTTTTTTCGCCAGTTACAAATTGCCAGTTTTTTAAATCAGCATTTTTTCGTTCGGCAAATCTTTTTAGTCTGTTTGGAGTGTCTGTTTCGGGATCTACGGTGTGTGAGAGAAATTGAATAGAAGATTCCGTTTCCCAAAGTTGTTGTAGCTCTCTCATGTTGGTGGACATAATAGGGCAAATGGTAGGACAAGTAGAAAAAAAGAAATCTACAATTGTTATTTTATTTTTTAAATATTCTTCTGTAATTAAAGCAGAATCTTGGGATAAAAAACTAAAGGGTTGTATTGTGTGCCGAATGGTATCTCCAGATTCAGAAATTTCATTCACACCTAAATAGGGCAGTCTTTCTGTCTTAGTTTCCGGATTTGTACAGGTATACAAAATAAGAGAAAGCAATAAGAGTAGGGAAGTGTATTTCATTTTAGTTCACATTGATAAACAAAAGTACATCAAATCGAATTGAGAAGAAAAATTATTTATTCCGATTGTCCTTTTCGAAATCTTCTTCTTTGTATTCAATGAATAATTTACGAATGTCTTTCCTCATGTTTTCAATTTGTTGAGTTTGTTCTCCCTGATACATTCCTCTTACTTTTCTGTTTCTGTCAATTAACAAAATCATTTGGTAATATGCTTTACCGCCAATCGTTGTGCTTGATTTAAAATCTGTGTTTTTGAGATTGGCATTCGGTAAATCAATGTCGTAAATTGGATTGTCTTCTCCAACTACAATTTTCCATCGAGAAAAATCATAATCTACTTGTTCATTCAAAAATTGAGATAAATTGGGTTTGTTTCCAGTCGTATCAATTAAGTGAGAGATGAAAAGCAAATCTTTAAACTCTGGTCGTTGATATAATTTATCGTAAACCAAAAACTTAAGTTGTTTTTGAATGATTGGGCAGTAATAAGGGCAAGAAGGAATTAGTGTACTAACTACAAGTGTTTTTCCTTCAGTCGATTGTTTATTTATAACATTGCTGTCAATATCATAAAACAAAAAATCTTTTATCTCGGTCTTTTTGGCTAATTCTTCTGTTTTTCCAAAATAAGGTAAGTCCTTTGTGTTAGGTTTTCCTTTGGATAATGGATAAAGGAATGCTAATGGCACACCGAACAGGATTATAAATAACCAAACTCTACGAGATATATTCATTAATTAATTATGTTTTTATTATGCACTGTGGGCACCTACAGAAAATCCTTCTTGTATGATTAGGAAAATCATGTAAATGATGAAAAATACGTAAGGAATGATAATGTATCTTCTCAACGATTTTTTTTCGTGACCTAAATGCAT
>Ga0233438_10005909_pt1 | contig 10092 bp, 11 predicted proteins | sample SI_123_September_FD_182720 | JGI IMG/M metagenome (GOLD analysis project Ga0233438, IMG submission 182720) | Seawater microbial communities from Saanich Inlet, British Columbia, Canada - SI_123_September2016_10_MG | ecosystem: Environmental > Aquatic > Marine > Inlet | place: Canada: British... | reverse complement strand
ATTGTCTTTAAAGATAACCTCGTCTTTCAATAAAACTTCGGCAAGCTCAATGAGTTTGTCTTTGTTTTTCTCAAGTAAAGTAATGGCACGCTGATACTGTTCTTCAATAATATCTGAAATTTCTTTATCAATAAGTTCGGCGGTCTGTTCGCTGTACGGCTTTGTAAATCCATATTCATTTTGGCCAGAGGAGTCATAATAAGTAAGATTTCCAACTTTATCACTCAACCCATAAACAGTAACCATAGCGCGAGCTTGTTTTGTTACTTTTTCTAGATCACTTAGAGCTCCAGTTGATATTTTATCAAAGATGACTTTTTCGGCAGCTCTACCGCCTAGTGCAGCACACATTTCGTCAAGCATTTGCTCTGGTCGAACAATCAGGCGTTCTTCGGGCAAATACCATGCAGCACCTAGAGAACGTCCTCTTGGAACAATGGTCACTTTTACAAGAGGTGCAGCATGCTCTAGCATCCAACTTACTGTGGCATGGCCAGCTTCATGAAATGCAACTGCTTTTTTCTCTTCTGGCGTGATGATTTTATTTTTCTTTTCTAATCCTCCGATAATTCGATCTACTGCATCAAGAAAATCTTGTTTTTCAACGGCTTTTTTGTTGTTTCGCGCGGCAATAAGCGCAGCTTCATTACAAACGTTGGCAATGTCTGCGCCAGAAAATCCAGGAGTTTGTTTGGAGAGAAAATCAGTATCTAAATCTTTTGCTTTTTTCAAAGGTTTAAGATGAACTTCAAAAATTTCTTTTCGTTCTCTAATATCTGGTAAATCAACATAAATTTGACGATCAAAACGTCCAGCACGCATCAATGCTTTGTCCAAAACATCGGCACGGTTGGTGGCCGCTAATACTATAACATTAGTGTTGGATCCAAATCCGTCCATCTCTGTTAAAAGTTGATTCAGTGTATTTTCTCGTTCATCATTTGATCCCGAAAAATTACTCTTTCCACGGGCACGCCCAATGGCATCAATTTCATCAATAAAAATGATAGAAGGTGATTTTTCTTTAGCTTGTTTGAATAAATCACGTACTCTGGAAGCACCAACCCCCACAAACATTTCAACAAAATCTGATCCAGATAATGAGAAAAATGGCGCTTTGGCTTCGCCGGCAACGGCTTTTGCAAGTAGGGTTTTTCCTGTTCCTGGAGGGCCTACAAGCAGCGCACCTTTTGGTATTTTTCCTCCCAAAGCAGTATATTTTTCAGGGTTTTTTAGGAAATCCACAATTTCTTGAACCTCTTCTTTTGCGCCTTCCAAACCTGCAACATCTTCAAATGTAGTTTTTGTTTCGAGCTTTTCATCAAAAAGTTTTGCTTTAGATTTCCCAATATTAAAAATCTGACCGCCGCCGCCTGGGCCGCCGCCGCCAGACATCCTTCTCATGATGAAAATCCATATTCCAATGATGAGTACAAAAGGAATGATAGAAAGCAACAAATCGCCAATTGCATTTGATTCTGTTCTAAAGTTCAGCTCTGTGTCCAAATCTCGTTCTACTATAGTGTCTTCCAATTGTTTTTGAAACAATTGCACATCTCCAAATTCAAACTTATAGTTTGGTGAAGTTCCTATAGGAATGAGGTTTTGTGTTTGTGTTTTGCTATGAATTTGTTTTTTGGCTGCTTTTTCGTTGAGATACACCAAAGCTTCTCGCTTGTTTACAATTTCAACTTTTTGGACATCGCCGTCTTTTAAGAATTTAAAAAACTTTGATGGCGTAGTTGTTACTCCATTTGAGGACCCTAGCCCACCAGAAAATAAATTGAAAACTAAGAACAAACCGATAACGATTCCGTACACCCAATAGGCGTTAAACTTAAAATTCTTAGGATTTTTGTCTTTTGACATATATACAATAGTTTAGTAACTTGTTTCTATTTCAGTAATTTTTGCATCACCCCAAAGATTTTCAATATCGTAATATTCTCTTTTGTGTTTTTGAAACACATGAATAACAACGTTGATATAATCCATCAAAACCCACTCTGCATTTTCGGTGCCTTCTATTTGATAAGGTTTTTCGTGTGCGGCTTTACTGACTTTTTTTTGTATCGAATTGACAATCGCATTGACCTGTGTATTAGAATTTCCATCACAAATTACGAAGTAGTCACACACCGTATTTTCTATGGATCTTAAGTCTAATATGCTAATGTTTTGCCCTTTTACATCCTCAATACCATCAATAATTAGGGCGATGAGTTCGTCTGGGTCAGAAATGTGTTTTGTCATATATTCGTATTACGTTGCAAATTTATTATTTTTTTGGGTCTAATTGCTTTATATTCTCTTAATTATATTATAATTTAATTTTAAATTTACACATGCAAATAATCAAACTCAATGCCATTGATTCTACAAATCAGTATTTACATGATTTGGTTGCAGAATTAGCATTAGAAGATTTTGCCACTGTAACAGCAAGTTATCAAACACATGGCCGTGGACAAAGGGCAACTACTTGGCAATCTGAAAAAGGTAAAAACCTCATAATCAGTGTGTTAAAAAATGAAATTAATTTAAATCCTCAACAGCAATTTTTGATTAACATCGTTGTTTCTTTGGCTGTTTTCGCGACACTAAAGACCCTTCAAATTCCTAAACTTTCTATAAAATGGCCTAACGACATTTTGTCACATGACAAAAAAATTGCTGGCATTCTTATTGAATTAATCCTAAAAAAGAATACAATTGATAAAGCTATAATTGGAATTGGATTGAACACCAATCAATTAAATTTTAAAGATTTACCTCGTGCGTCTTCTCTAAAAAGCATCACCGGAGTTCATTATGATTTGGATGAGCTATTACACAAATTCTTAGAAAACTTAAAGCACTATTTTTCTATAGAAGACCGTGATCAACTTTGGGCAACTTACGAAAACGTACTGTTTCGAAAAGACAAACCATCGACTTTTGTTGATCGCAAAGGTGTATCATTTTCAGGCATCATAAAAGGGGTTTCACAACAAGGAAAACTGATCGTAAAAACCGAAGAAAAATCAATCCAAGAATTTGATTTAAAGGCAATACAATTGATGTACTAAATGGCTTTTGGAATATTGATTGCCAGGGTTTCAATGAATTTTGAAATCGGTCCCTTGATCATCATCGCCATCATGGGATTGAAATCTCCACTAAAGGCAAGTTGAACTTCACTTTCGTTGTCTTTTATTGATGCTATAGTCGCCTGAAGGGAGAAGTCTAATTTACCACCTGCCGCACCAAGAGTTATAGACTTTGGAGGATCTACCTCTTTTTTTTGTAAAACAATTTCGGGCATTCCACTGAGTGCAAAAATAAATTTATCGTCACTCAATAATTCAAATTTACTGATGTTTTCGGGCATTAAAGCTTCAAAATTTTTCACATCAGAAAGAAAATCAAATACGTTTTCTGCTGATTTTGAGATCGTTATTTTTGGTGATTCTAAATTCATGTTTGTTTTTTTATGTCCATTCCGATGGGTTTGCATTCCATTGCGATAGGATTTCTAATTCGTTTTCATTAATGAAATTTGTGTCCAGCGCTTGTTCTAGCAAGTTTTCGTAATTGCTAAGCGTGTACAAATCGAGGTCTTTTTCTTCAAAATTATCTTTGGCAACTTCGAAACCATAGCTAAAAATGGCAACCATTCCTTTGACGGTTGCACCTGCCGATTTTAGGGCATCAACCGCAGCCAAACTGCTTTTCCCCGTACTGATTAAATCTTCAACCACCACCACATTTTGCCCTTTTTCAAGGTGCCCTTCAATTTGATTTTTTCGTCCGTGTTTTTTTGCCTCTGGGCGCACATACACAAATGGCAATCCGAGTTCTTCTGCAACCAAAGCTCCAATTCCAATCGCACCAGTCGCTACTCCAGCAATGACATCTGGTTTTCCATAGGCGTCCTCCAGTTTTTTTGCCATTTCACTTTTGACATAATTTCTAATTGCTGGATATGAAAGCACCATTCTATTATCACAATAAATAGGTGATTTCCAACCAGATGCCCAATTGAAAGGCGTTTTTGGGTTTAATTTTATAGCATTTATATGAAGTAAAACTTCTGCGGTTTTTTTGGCGGTATTTTTATCAAAAATCATGCATCAAAATTATTAAAAAATACTACATTTACCTGAGTTTAATTTGTTTTTAATTAACAATGCAAAAAATTTTTGTTGGTAATAAGCCAATAGTATTGACCACTAAGGTAGAATCTGAATCAGATTTTAAAAATTATTTGATTGATACTGTAGATATCAACAAGGTCCTTCACCATTTAAAAAAAGAAAAATACAAGTCCATCAGATTGATTGGAGAGAACCAAGAGCTATTGCTAAAAAAGTTTTTGAGTTTGCTTCCAAATATTGTTGCGGGTGGAGGTAAGGTGCTCAATGCAGAGGGTAAAATTCTGTTTATTTTTCGCAATGGCAAATGGGATTTGCCAAAGGGAAAAGCAGAGCATAAAGAAACCATAGATCAAACTGCACTTCGAGAAGTTGAAGAAGAGACTGGAATAAGGGGGTTGACATTAACCAAACCCCTAGAAATTACATACCACATCTTCAAAAGGAATAATCAATACTTTATAAAAAAAACGTATTGGTTTGAAATGTTTTCTGATTATTCGGGAGACTTAAAGCCTCAAATAAAAGAGGGCATCACAAAGGTGAAGTGGATTGGGCCAAAAAAGCTTAAAAAAGTCAAGACAAATATTTACGCTAACATCGAAGCACTGATTTAACAAAGAAAATCTTCTTATGTTCTCATAATCCTATTTATTACCTTATTTTTGCCGCTTAATTTTTATGTTGATGAGAGAATTTATTCGCAAGCGTTCGGCAAATGCAAAAAATGATATTCTAAGTGGTCTAACTGTTGCTTTGGCTTTGGTGCCAGAAGCTGTCGCTTTTGCGTTTGTTGCAGGAGTAGATCCCTTGGTGGGCTTGTATGCTGCTTTTATGATTGGCTTGATAACCTCTATTTTTGGTGGTCGTCCAGGCATGATTAGTGGTGCAACAGGTGCTTTGGCTGTTGTGATGGTCAGTTTGGTTGCTCAAGGCAACGCCATGGGTGCACCTTCAGAAAATTTAGGATTGTACTATTTGTTTCTGACAGTCATTTTGATGGGGTGTATTCAAATTCTTGCAGGAGTATTTAAATTAGGAAAATTTGTACGTTTAATTCCTCACCCCGTGATGATGGGTTTTGTGAATGGACTCGCCATTGTCATTTTTCTTTCTCAATTAGGAATGTTTAAAACCACTGGAGCCGAAGGCCTCGTTTGGATGCAAGGCCAAGAACTTTGGATCATGATCGGGCTTGTAGTACTCACAATGGGTATCATGTTTGGATTACCAAAACTCACAAAAAAACTCCCCGAAGCCTTAATTGCTATTCTTGTGGTTTCTGTGCTTGTGATTTTCGGAAATTTGGATGTTGCTACTGTAGGAAGTTTTATTAGAGATGGAGGAGGAGAAGGACTCAAAGGAGGCCTTCCTCAATTCCAATGGGCTATTTTTGAAGTCGTTCCGTTCAATTTTGAAACGCTTCGTTTTATTGGTCCCTATGCTGTTATTCTTGCTGCCATTGGCCTTATAGAATCTTTGATGACCTTAAACTTGATTGACGAGCTTACAGAAACGCGTGGTAATTCCAACAAGGAATGTATTGCTCAAGGAAGTGCCAATATAATTACTGGATTTTTTGGAGGTATGGGTGGTTGCGCCATGATTGGACAATCGATTATCAATATTAAAGGCGGGGGTAGAGGTCGGCTGTCAGGTATTGTTGCAGCGCTGGCGCTTTTGGCCTTTATTTTATTTGCGTCTAATTTGATAGAGCAAGTCCCTATTGCTGCTCTTGTTGGCGTCATGTTTATGGTGGTTATTGGAACATTTGCTTGGTCGAGTTTTAGAATCATCAATAAAATTCCAGTGGCCGATGTTGTTGTCTTGATTTTAGTCTCGACAGTCACTGTCTTTTTCGATCTGGCGATTGCTGTCGTTTCTGGTGTAATTGTCAGTGCATTGGTTTTTTCATGGGAAAATGCCAAACGCATTCGCGCCCGAAAACGCATCAAACCAGACGGGACAAAGGTATATGAAATTTGGGGTCCTTTATTTTTTGGTAGTATCTCAGCATTCAATCAAAAATTTGATATCAAAAATGATCCTGACACCGTTGAAATTGATTTTGTAGAATCAAGAGTAAGCGATCATTCAGCGATTGAAGCTATTTTCAATTTGGTTAATAAATATAAAAGTGCAGGAAAAACCATTAAGCTTAAACATTTAAGTCAAGATTGTAAAGTGCTTTTACACAAATCCAGCCCAATTTTTAAGGATGTAATTATTGAAGCTATAGACGATCCACGCTATCATTTGGCAGAGAACCCTGAGGCATTCACCAAAGGTCTTTCGGAATATTCGCTATAAATGCTTTGAAAAAACGGCAGGAGGCACCATTTTTTTATAATCGCCTTTGTAGTAAATAATTTCTCGTACAATTGATGAGGATATAAAGGAAGTTTCAACAGAAGTGAGTAAAAAAACAGTTTCTATATCTCCAATATTTCTGTTGGTATGTGCGATGGCTTTTTCAAACTCAAAATCCGCTGGATTCCGAAGGCCTCTTAAAATAAAATCAGCTTTAATATCTTTACAAAAATCAGTGGTTAAACCAGAATAGGTCATGACTTTAATTTTTGGCTGGTTTTCAAATGTATTTTCAATAAAGGATTTGCGCTCTTCTAAAGAAAACATATAATTTTTGGCAGAATTTTCGCCAATAGCAACAATCACTTCGTCAAAAAGCGTAATCCCACGATTGATGATATCGCAATGGCCTAAAGTTATGGGATCAAAAGACCCTGGAAAAATTGCACGTTTCATGTGTTTGTCTTTATTGTATTTTTTGTGGTCACATGGAACATCCATACCATCATTTTTCTATTATAATAATTTTTAGTTATGGATGTTTCATACGGTAAAGTTAATCATTTTTAGCCAGTGCCTCTTCAATGGCATTTGTAAAGAGATCAGACAAGCTAATTTCAGCACAAGCCGCTTGTTTCGGCAGGATGCTTTCTTCTGTTAGTCCAGGTACGGTATTCATTTCCAAAAAGTAGGGCGTGTCGCCTTTAAAAATAAATTCACTTCTCGAAAATCCGTCCATATTGAGAACTTCGTATATTTTTTTGGCCATATGGTTTACATTTTCTTCTTGAACTTTAGAAATTCGTGCCGGAGTAATTTCTTCCGACTTCCCCAGATATTTTGCCTCATAATCAAAGAAATCATTTTCTGAAACAATTTCTGTTATAGGCAAAACTAGCACTTCGCCTTTGTAGCGTAAAACACCAACAGAAACTTCCGTTCCGTCCAGAAACGCTTCAATAATCAACTCGTCGTCTTGCTCAAAAGCTATGTCTATTGCCGATTGAAGGTCTTCGATTTTATGAACTTTAGTGACTCCAAAACTACTCCCAGCACGGTTTGCTTTGACAAAACAAGGTAACCCCACACGATCAATAATTTCTTGAGCATTAACGCTATCGCCTTTGTTGAGCGGATAAGATATGGCGGTAGGAATATCATAGGCCTTAAGTACATTAAGGCAATCGCGCTTGTTGAATGTCAATGCCGCTTGATACATAGCACAACTGGTGTGGGGTATCTCCAGCAACTCTAAATACGCTTGTATAAATCCATCTTCGCCTGGCGCACCATGAATGGCATTAAAAACACAATCGAAATGAACAGTTTCACCATTGATAGCCACGGAAAAATCACTTGTATGGATAGGGTACTCCTTATCGTTGGGAGTAACATATACCCATTTTTCTTTGGAGATATGAATGCAATATGCAGCATACACTTCTTTTGGAAGATGCTGAAAAACCACCTGTCCACTTTTGAGCGAAATGGCAGCTTCGCTAGAAAACCCACCCATGATGATGGCAATGTTTTTTTTCATGGCTTTAATTTGATGTGTAAAAATATCATTTTTTTATAGACCTTTTTTTATTTTTTTAAATTATTGATTTTCAATAACTAACATAAAAAACGCTGTTTTTTAACAGTTTTGATTTGGTGTTTTGTACTTTATTTTTATAATTTAAACCTGATTTTAAGCCCCAAAATCTACATTCTACAATAGGAACACCTACGTTTTTCGTTTGTATATTTTTGATTTTTAGGGAGTTAGCCAAACACTTTTGCTGTTTGATGCGACAATTTTTATGCAAACAAGAGTTGCACTACTTTTTTTAAACACAACCCCAGCTCTTGTGCCATTCCTAAAGCTGAGGTAAAAACAAATTTGGAATGGCAAATAACTTAAAACATTTATGATTATGAGAACATTAAATTTAGAACAGTTGGAACAATTAGAAGCAGGGTTTAGTTGGGGGAAATGCTTAAGTGGAATTGCAGGTGGAGCTATAGCAGGATTTGCTGCAGGAACAGGAAATGGTGTAGCGTTTGTACTAGGCCCTATAGGAGTTACTTGGGGTGCGGTTGCGGCAATTGGCGGAGGTTTGCTTGGTGCATCGGGAGGGTGTTTTTCCTAAATCATCTTTAAAATCAACTGTTCTCTAAACAAGTGAGCAGTTGATTTTTTAACTACTCTTAATATAATGAAAAAAATATTTAGAATTTCACTATTTGGTATTGGTCTTTCAATGATTTTACTATCTATGAAGGATTCTTTTGGCGGAAAAATATTAGCTGGTTTAGCAATGCTATTATTTGTTTACATGCTTTTAAAAAGTCGTGATAGCTTAAAACAATAGCAGAATAAAGGTAAAATAGATTCAAAAAACTATAAACATAACATTTGTATTGCTGATTCTCATATCTAGCGAATCTTTGAATGTAATAAATTGTCTGATGGACTTGCAGGAGCATCATTAGTTTGGGGGTTTGCAAGTTTATTTACGGCAGGAGCTGGCGCAGTGGTTTCATTTATTCTCGGAGTATCGTCTTATTCATTAGCCAAATATTGTAACACTTTATCATGAAAGATATAACGTTAGTTAGAGAAAAAAACTTTTTGACAATGTTTAGCCCTTATAAAATCTACATTGATGATGAGTTTATAGATTATTTAGAACCAAGTGAGAAAAATAAGACTATTAATGTTCCTGATTCTTCAAAAAAGCTAAAAGTAAAAGTGAATAAATTTTCATCAAATATTATTGTGATAAATGAAAAAGAATCTAAAATAAGTATAACAAGTCAAATACATAATGGCTTATTCATATTAATTTTTGGTTGCTTTTTTTGTTCTCTTACACTTAAATTATTGGGAATTTTAAAGAACAACTACTTAGGAATTGCTTTACTAACTCCCATGCTTATTCTTGTTTATTGGCAAATTTTTGATAAGAATAATTATTTAAGAATATCAAAAAGATAATTTAAAAGTTGACAAGGTTCACAATGCCTCTTAATAATTCAATTATTTGTATTTTGATGAAAATAAAATCTTTTAAAAAATATATTCTGCAAATATCAATTCTGTTGGTTTTTGGTCTTTTTTTGAAAGTATTTTTAAGTGGCGATCCTACTTTTGCTAGTCACAAAATTGAACTGGGTGTACTGCTTTTATTTGGGCTAATCTCTATAATTTATTTCAATAGAAGAAGTGATAAATTAAAGTAGTGTTCTTCAATTTTTTAAATAACTGATTTTCAGTAATTAACACAAAAAACGCTGTTTTTTAATAGTTTTGATTTGGTGTTTTATGCAAACCACCAATTTTTACAGCGCATTTTGGAAAACACTTCAATTATACTAACATTCCAAAAATACTTCGCTCTTTTCTCTCAAAAAAATGTTTAGCTTTGCTAAAATTAGACTCATGAATTTTTTGAAATTTTTATTCAGTAAATCATTAGTAAGGCAAATCGTTTTGGCTATTGTAGCCTGTATACTTTTTGCATTTTTAGCCCTCAAGTGGCTAAAATCCTATACCAACCACGCCACTTTTGTAGAAGTGCCAAATTTGGTGGGCTTATCTTTAAATAATGCCGAAATCACCCTGCAAAATTTTAACCTCAGAACTCAAGTTCAAGATTCTTCC
>Ga0233438_10005908_pt1 | contig 10092 bp, 8 predicted proteins | sample SI_123_September_FD_182720 | JGI IMG/M metagenome (GOLD analysis project Ga0233438, IMG submission 182720) | Seawater microbial communities from Saanich Inlet, British Columbia, Canada - SI_123_September2016_10_MG | ecosystem: Environmental > Aquatic > Marine > Inlet | place: Canada: British... | reverse complement strand
TTTGTAATTTAACTATTCTTCTGTTTTATTTAAATAAAATACATCACCTGTCAGTTTAGACTCCTCTACGGGGCTCTGTGTATTCCCTGAAAGCTTTAATACTTCTGTTCTAACATTTTTAAAGACTTGCTCGATACTTACATTTTTTTCCAAAAGTTTTTCAGCTAGTGCCAAAGAATATAAACTATTACCACCATCTCCGTCTGCAGCTGTTTGTCCGTGGTCAGTAGAAAAAGCAATTAAAGAACCTGTTGGCGGGGGTGTTTTAGCTAAACCTGCTCCTTTTAAAGATCTTGTCTTATTCCAATTAGCTTCAAAAGGATTGTCTCTACAAGCATCTAGTACTATAAAATTTAATTGATTTTCTTTAGTGGACTCTAAATAACTTAGTAATCTTTGCATACTAACTCCATTATCCTCTACATCATCTTCAAATTCAAATTTTTCTTTTGTAGGTAGCAAAAAATTTTCATTATTAACCTGGACTCCGTGACCAGCATAATAAACAAATGCTACTTCATAGTTTTTTCTTTTTCTCCCAAAATCTTTAATTGCATCTAACATTTCGTTTCTGCTGGACAAGTTATTATATAGATCTACTTCAAAGTTTAGTTTTTGAAGAGATTCGGCAATTAAATTAGCATCGTTAACAGGGTTATCTAAAGATCCTTTTTCATAACCTGCATTTCCTATAACTAGAGCAATACGTCTTTCTTTGATCTTGTTATCAGCCCACAACTTAGTATATTCTACTTCTCCAGATTCATAATAGTTTATTTGTAGCCCTTGTTTTAAATCATCAACCCAGTTTCTTGTATAATTAGTTTCTCCAGATTCATAATAAGCTATTTGCTGTCCTTGTTTTAAATCATCAACCCAGTTAGTAGTGTATTTTTTTTCTCCTGATTCATAATAAGCTATTTGCTGTCCTTGCAATAAATCATCTACCCAGTTTCTTGTATACTTTACTTCTCCAGATTCATAATAACTTATTTGCTGTCCTTGTATTAAGTCATCTACGTAATTTAATGTGTATTCTGTTTCTCCTGATTCATAATAACTTATTTGCTGTCCTTGTTTTAAATTATCTACATATTCTATTGTATATTCTACTTCCCCAGATTCATAGTAACCTACTTCTTCTCCTTGACCTAAATTATCTACAAAGTTTACTGTATATTCTACTTCTCCAGATTCGTAGTAACCTGTTCGTTGTCCTTGTAATAATCCATCTATCCAATTTACTTTGTATTCTTTTTCTCCTGATTCATAGTAACCTATTTCTTTCCCTTGTTTTAAATTATCTATCCAGCTTCTTTCAAATTCTTTTTCTCCTGATTCATAATAACCTATTTGCTGTCCTTGTAATAATCCATCTATCCAATTTACTTTGTATTCTTTTTCTCCTGATTCATAGTAATCAATTTCTTCTCCTTGTTTTAAATCATCTACGTAATTTAATGTATATTTTTTTTTTCCTGATTCATAGTAACCTATTCGCTGTCCTTGCATTGAGTCATCTACGTAATTTAATGTGTATTGTTTTTCTCCTGATTCATAGTAACGAATATATTCTCCTTGTTTTAAATCATCTACGTAATTTAATGTATATTTTTTTTCTCCTAATTTATAATAACCTATTTGCTGTCCTTGTTTTAAGCCATCTACATATTCTATTGTATATTCTACTTCCCCAGATTCGTAGTAACCTACTTCCTGTCCTTGTAGCACACCATTTATTTCAATAGATTTGATATTTAAAGCGCCTGAGGGGTAGTAGAATTTCAAAAAATTATCTTCTATGACCTGAACATCATTTATAAAATCACCTTCAAAAAGTATTTTTCCTGTATTAGAATATTGGATCTCTTTACCATTTTTTAAATTATCTACAAAGTTTATAGTATAATCAGTTTTTCCAGATTCATAATAACCTATTTGTTCTCCTTGTTTTAAATTATCTACAAAGTTTACTGTATATTCTACTTCTCCTGATTCATAATAACCTATTTCTTTTCCTTGTTTTAAATCATCTTTATAGCTTCTTTCAAACTCTTTTTCTCCGGATTCATAGTAAGCTATTCCTTCTCCTTGTTTTAAATCATCTACGTAATTAAATGTATATTTTTTTTCTCCTAATTTATAATAACCTATTCCTTCTCCTTGTTTTAAGCCATCTACATATTCTATTGTATATTCTACTTCCCCAGATTCGTAGTAACCAATATTTACTCCTTGAGCTAAACCATTTACATAATTTAATGTATATTCTACTTCTCCAGATTCATGATAACCAATTTCTTGTCCTTGCAACAAATCATCTACATAATTTACTATGTAATCTTTTTCTCCAAATTCGTAGTAAAATATTTCTTCTCCTTGTTTTAAATCATCTACGTAGTTGAGTGTATATTTTACTTCTCCAGATTCATAGTAACCTATTTCTTCCCCTTGTTTCAATCCATCTACATAGTTTATTGTATAGTCTACTTCTCCAGATTCATGATAACTTATGACTACTCCAACAAGCATGTTATTAAAATAGTTTTGATACAAAGATCTATTGCCATTTTTATAATAAAATACACTAGGTCCTGCATTAACAACAGAATCATTTCCGTTAGTGTCTAGCCCAACATAACTTGAGTAAAATGAAGATTGTTTCTCACCAGTAATGTGATAATCTACTACTTGTGATAATGTAATATTATTTTTATTAAATTTCACTTCTCTAAAATATAATGCAGAATCTTTATACGTAGTTGGTTTCCAGTCTTTATCAAAATATATTTTAACTTTCTTACCCATAGGATAATCTCCTGAAACAAAATCAATAACTTGAATTTCTTCTTGCATAAAAGAAAAAAATGAAATAAAAAAGAAAAGATTTACAAGAATTTTCATAGATTAAAATTATTGAAAATTATTAAACATGTATTCAGAATCTGTAAAAAATTCATCCCAAGTATAATCTTTATCAGCATAATTAAACATCATTTTTCCTCCATTTCCATGATTTAAATTTAGTACATCATGCCCTAATTCATGGTATAATAAATACCATTTCTTTGAAGAACTTGAGTTTTGCCAATTAGTTGGATCTACTTTGATAATAATTTCCTTGTCATTATTCATGGCATAGGATAGAGCTAAAACTCCTTTAGGTAATTGCTCAAATGTAGCTTTGATTGAATTTTCTTCTAATTGAATTCCTCTAGTAGCACAATCTTGTAAAAATACATTTATCATGGCTTTAAGATCATATGTATTAATATCATAGATTTTGTTTCCGGCAATATCAATTCTTTTTGATTGATTAACTTTTTTTCTATTATTATTAAACCTTTCAAGTTTACTAACATTTGTTAATATAGAAATTCCAAAATAAACACCATTTGAACCATATCCGAGCTTTGGGATAAAGTTTGAGGATATATATTGTATTCCTAATTTATAATATGTCGAGTTATTTGTATTTCCAGTTTTTAAATAATATGAAGAACCATCATTATATACACCAAATTCTTTTGAGATATTATATCCACCAGATGCAACAAAATAAAATTTATTAATGAATTCATATCCTATGTTTAAAGATGGAGTTGATATAGAATATTTTAAATCACCCGTATTATCTTCAGGATATTCATCTAAATCAATATAACCTGACATATTATTAGATGTCGATTGAAAGAAAGACTGACCGTATTCTATACCAATTAAAAAACCTTTTTTACCTTCACCATAAGAAATTCGATCATAACTAAACTTCAGTATTGATCCAAATCCATCAGGGTTTTCTAATCCGACACCCCAACTTCCAGATTGAGACACAGAACTAAACGAAAACAATAAAAAAATAATATAAATTATATTTTTCATTTTTTTAGGTAATTACTGGGAATGAAATTACAAAAAATAAGTAACTTGAGTTTTAACTGAAATTGGGATTTGCCTTATTATTTGTTAGATTAGTATTTTGAAAGATCTCAAAAATATTAAATAAAATTATATGAAAAAGCTCATATTAATATCATTCCTTTTTTTTACTCCCCTGTATATTTTTAGTCAGGGATTAATTTTTTCTTCTTCTGAAGATTTATCTCAAATTAGTGAAATACCTACAGATTATGGATTTGCTACAGACTTACCGTCTAATTATAGTTTAGAAAAGTACGTTCCGTATGTAAAAAAACAAGAAGGTGGAACATGTGTTGGTTTTTCTACCTTTTATTATGCTTTATCAACGATGTATAATATTGAGTTTAACATCACTAAAAATATGGACAAATTTGCTCATTCTTTTGATCCTTATTTTATATATTCTGTTGTTTACAATAATAGAGATGATTGTGATAGAGGATTAAATTTTCCAGATGCTTTTAATTCATTATACAAAATAGGTACTAAAAAATTATTATTCCCTCCTTTCACTTCATGTGATGAAGATTGGACAGAGGAAAAACTGGCTAACACTATAGCTTATACCGATGCTTATAGTATTAATGAATACTATATCATTGATGTCAAGAAACCTGATTTTATAGAAAATGTAAAACAAGCAATTGCTTTTGAAATGCCAGTTGTTATTGGACTTGAAACTACTAAATCAATGGACCCTTATAGTTCGTCTAATACTTCAGGTATTGGTTCTAGTGGGTTATGGACTCCAACACCAAATGAAAAAGGTGATGGCGGACATGCATTGTGTGTAATAGGATATGATGATCAAATGTATGGTGGATCATTTAGAATTGTCAATAGTTGGGGTAATAAATTTGGAGATAATGGTTACATGTGGATAACATACAGTGACTTTAAAAATTATACAAAGGAGTCTTATATTATGGAACTTAATGAAAATGTTAAATCTAGACCTTTATTTAAAGATGGTCTTGTTGATGATGATTACAAAAGATATGGATACAAAACAAAAAACAATAAAGTAAATACTTACGAAGGACAATATTTAAACAATTCAAATACTGGTTATGGAATTTGGTTGGATGAAGAAAACAACACACATTACGTTGGGAAATTTAATAATGGCTCAATGAATGGATTATTTTTTATATTAGATGAGGACGGTGTATTTTCTGGATTTGGTAAAAATGGTGTATTTGAAGATATAACAAAATTGGGTTTTGGTGAAGAAGGTGAAGAAATTATGCAACAACAATTATCTGTTTATAAATATTTTGATAAATTTGGAGTTGAAGTTAATGGAATAAGAAAATCTAATTCTACATCATCAAATTCAGTCAAACAATCAGGAAATGAATAAAATAATTATTGCTTTATTATTTTACACTACACCTTTTTTAAGTCAAGAAATTGATTATCAAAGAGAAGGTGGTGACTTTTATCCAGAACAATATCTTTCAGAACAAGATTCACTACAATGGCCAATAATTTTTGAAATTTCTGTTGACGTAAAAGATATTAAAGAACTAGACATTAACAAAAATCATTTTTTTTCTAAATTTTTGATTAGCTCTTATTCAGAGTATGAAACTGAATACATTACACACAACAAAAAAGACACTATTCCTTTTGATCACAATGAATTTTTCGAACTTCAAACTAAAGAAACTAATTTAAATATTAAAAAAATTGGAGATCCAAGTGTTTATCGAAAAGCAGACTATGAATATCTAATGTATGATAAATTTATAACCAAAAGTGTGAATTTAATTCAATCTCCATTCGATGTTAAATGGAATTTAAAAAACTATCCTTTTGATAAACAAGAATTAAAATTTAAGTTCACATCGACTGTGGATTCATCAATAATAAAATTGAAGCCAAGTAAAAATTTTCCAAGTTCATTTGAAAAAAATATGGCGAATCTTGAAGACGGTTTTGTTATTGATAATATTACCTACAATCATTCATATAATCAAGACGAAGGCGATATTATCAGAACTTCACCTGAAATTCAAAGACCTATAGTAACCGAAACGTTAGAAATTATTTTAAATTTAGACAGGAAAGGATCTTGGCTTTACTTAAAATTATTTTTTGGAGCGTTTATCTCCTTCTTAATTTCTTGGATTATTTTCTTTATACCCAAAAAAGATTTTGAATCTAGAATTGAATTAGCAGTAGCAGCTGTTTTTGGGGCTTTGGGAAATAAATATTTTGTTGAAAGTATTATTCCTGATGTTCAAATTTTAACAAAAGCTGATATTATAAATAATGTAGTTATAGTATTGATTGTTTATAATATAATGGTTGCAATAGCTCAAAAGAACAAAAAAATTAAATGGAGAATTATCGATACTGATAGAAGAATCTTAATAAAATCTGCAATTATATTTGTGGTCTCTATGATAATTATTCGCATTTGGTAATTATTATGTGAATAATTAATTATTAATTATTCAACAATGTATAGATTCCATAGGGTGTTATTTTGAAATTTGTTTTTTCTTGTTCATTAAAATTACTTTCATATAATTCTTTAGGAATTTTTAAAATAGAGGTTTTTTTAGTCAGCTTTATTATCTCAATATCTTTTATTGTTTTGAAATCATATCTCAGACCTTTAAGTTTTAACTTACTATCTGGTTTACCTGTTAAAATATAATCTGCGTATTCAGACTTAATTTTTAATTTACTTAATAAATCTGTTTTGTTAAGAAATTTAGTATTTAGTTCTAATGGAATTTGTTGTGAGTTTCGTTTGCTAATGTAGCTTCCTTTTTTAGCAATTTTTTTTATCTTTTTTAATTTTGTATCATTTAACACTTCATTAACCACTTCAAAATCAACTTTGGTTTGAAGATTTAAATTAGAATCATTAATAATCATGTTTAAAATATCATTTCTCTTCTCAACTGAAACTGCCAATAACATATTACTTACATATAGGTTTTGTACAGCTGGAAGGTAATCTTTATCTAAGGCTATTGATTTTTCAAAATATTTTTTTGATTGAAGAATCATTCTATCTGGCGTGTCAGTCAAATTAGACCTAGTTTTAGAGACAGTTGCTCTAGTTTTATAATCAATATGTAATGGATATAATAAACTTGAAATTTGATCCTCAGAGATACTAATGCCATACATTAAATAGCTTAATCCTAAATTATTATATATCTCTCTTGAATTGAATTTATTTATTAGTATTTCAAGAAATGCATCTATGGCTAAATCATACTTTTCTAAGTTAATTAGAATATTTGCAATTTCGAAAACAGTTGTTAGTTTATAAGCTTGATCTATTTTATCATTAATAATTTTAACCCTTTCATCATAACTAGGATATTTCTTTAGTATTCTTGGAAGTTTGTAGGACTCATAAACTCTATCCAAGGTACTTTCGGCAAATTCTAATGTTTTATAACCAGCTATTTTACCATAAAAACCTGCATATATATCTGCTTGAGATTCTGCCTCTTTAATTTCTTCTAAAGAGTAACTTTTGTATTTAAGAGATTTACCCACAGTGCTAGCATAAGATAATCCAGTGTTGGACATCCAATCATGTTGCAAATAATAATGTCCAAGTTCATGAGAAAGAATAAATGCAATTTTATCTTCAAAATCATCTTCATCACAAAAAAGATTAATCAACTTTCTTTCAACTGTTATAGTTACACCCGACATGTAAGCAGCACTTCTTTCTTCAGACGAAAATTTTAATTTTGGTTCTAATAAGCTGTTATTTCCTATGCTAGATATAATATTATTAAAAACTTCAATAACCCTATCTTCACAATTATTAGCGTAAAGTGATATGTTTAATAAAAATGATACTAAAAAAAACAACTTCATTTTAAAAATATAGGTTGAAATTAATAAAAAAGATTAACTATTTGAAAAGATAATAAAACATACAATACCCATTACCATCATTATGTAACCAGCACTTCTGGTATTGCTATCATAGTTTTTTCCTGCCCAAGCATAATGAACTCCCATAGCGATTCCAATTGGACCTCCTAAGAGTGCCGAAATAAATCCAAAAATCATCCAACCATTACTACCACTTCTTAGTTCTTTAGTATTTTCAATAGATATATTATTTGATAAATCATCAAGCTTTGATTCTTTAGTTAAATTAATAGGTTTATCATTAATTGGTGCTTCTAAATTTGCATCAGATTTTAACAAAGAACTTAGTTTATTACCACAGGAAAAGCAAAAGTTGTTAGTATCTTCTTGATATACTCCACAATTGGTGCAATACATAATTTAACGTATTAATTTTATACTTAAATTTAATAATAATTTTTATACATAATTAACATAATATTAAATTGTTATTAATTATTAAATTAATTAAGTAATTTGCTCAAGTGATGAAAGAAGTTATTTTTTGTGTAAAATGTGGAAGTAATCAAAAGGGAAATAATTTTTGCACTAATTGTGGTGAAAAATTAACTAGAGGAACATTAAAAAATGTACCGAAAAACACATATGTAACAACTAAAAAAACCACTCGACAATTTAGAAAAAAAGGATCTATTATTAGAGGGATTTTCAGTGCTTTTAATAATATATTCCAGTTTCTTTTAGTCAAGGCAATGTCATTGATAATTGTTTTAGGATTTGTTTTTTTTGTATTTTTTATTGCGGACATATTAGATAACAAATCAAATAGTAAAACTAATAAAGTAACAAAAGTCAAAAAGAAAGTTAAGAAAACTATCAAGTCTGATAAAATTATTTCAAATCCAATTAAATGGTATGACTCAAAAAACTATTATTACAGCACAAAATTGAAGATAAGCTATAATGACTATTTAAAATCCGTAAGAAATAGAGATAACAAGGTTAGAACTGTTTCTAACTTTAGCGCTCTTTATTCCGCGATATACAACTCAGATAAGCTTGACTTAGATTTAGTTTATAAAGAGCTAGATATAATAAGAAATGACAGAAGTCTATCCAAAAAGAAATTTGCTGAAATAGTTGTGGCTATGGTACAACATATGCCTTATAGTTTTGTTGTAGATAAGCCTTGTTCAATGATTTCTGACCTTAGCTATAGAAATATGATAAGTCAAGGCACAGAATGTGAAGATGGTGTCAAAGCAGGTCTTTACACTCCTTTAGAATTGGTAAAAAAAATGAAAGGGGATTGTGATTCCAGAACTTTATTTATTTATACTGTTTTGAAGAAATTCAATTATGATGTTGTAATTTTAAATAGTGACCTTTACGCTCACTCTATTATAGGTTTAAATATTCCTTCGCAAGGAAGGTATAAATATCATAAAGGAAATAGATATTACACCTGGGAAACCACTAATAAAGGATGGAGCTTAGGTGTGTTACCACCTGATTTCTCAGATATTAAATATTGGTACGTAGTACTAGCTTAAAAAAAATAAATAATTATGAATACAGAAGTTTTTTATTACTCAATTATTGAAATCTTAATCTCATTATTCTTTGGGGTTTTACTTTTATATCTTTCATACAAGCTTACAGATAAATTTGTTAGAAGAAAACTAGAAATAAGTTTAGACAATATTTCCTATTCAATCTTTGCCTCATCCATACTTTTTTCTGTAGCTTATCTAATTTCTGGAATAAAATCTCCAATTTTAAACTCTTTAAAAATGTTAGGAGATAATCCTGAATATGAAGGATCATTAATTTTAGACGGATTTAAATACTCTGGACTTTTCTTAAGTTTAATGATTTTTAGCATAGCTGTAGTCATTTTTATTTCTATCAAGCTATTCACTTATATGACAACTAATATTGATGAATTTAAAGAGATACGGAAAAACAATATTGCTGTAGCAGTTTTAACAGCTACTATTGTTATATCTATTTCAATGTTGATCAAAGAGAGTCTTTACTTATTACTAGAAAGCTTTGTTCCTTATCCAGAAATTCCAAATATATTTTAGTTTAAAAATAAATTATTTGATATTAACATTTAAAGAATATACAATTAAAAGAAACTAACTTTACTTACCAATACAGAACTTAGAAAATATGTTCCCTAATAACTCATCGTTGGTTATCTCCCCAGTAAGTTCTCCAAAATGATATAAAGCTTGTCTAACATCTACCGCTAGTAAATCACTTGATATACCATCTTTCATTCCATTATATACGTTTTGAACTTCA
>Ga0233438_10005904_pt1 | contig 10109 bp, 9 predicted proteins | sample SI_123_September_FD_182720 | JGI IMG/M metagenome (GOLD analysis project Ga0233438, IMG submission 182720) | Seawater microbial communities from Saanich Inlet, British Columbia, Canada - SI_123_September2016_10_MG | ecosystem: Environmental > Aquatic > Marine > Inlet | place: Canada: British... | reverse complement strand
TATCTATATCAGCTGCATAAACATAGTTGATATCACTTGTATTTTTTAATATTTCTAAACCACTCTCATGAATGTGGTCACAAACTACTATTGTAGGTTTATTCATTATTTTCTCCATTTTAACAGTTAAAGTATGATTACTTTAACTGTCCTGCTAGTGCATCACCAAGTGTCATTGTTGAAGTATCATTAACTGATTGTAAAATATCTCTATCTTTTTGAGAAGCTAATCTTTTTACTGATAATCTAACTCTATTTTTTTGTTTATCAATATTAACAACAACTGCTTCAATTTCATCCCCAATTTTAATCTCGTTTCCAGCCTCTTCAGGTTCCATTAAATCCTCTTTTCTAATAAGCCCATCAAGATTATTGTCAAGTTTAACAAAAATACCAAAATCTTTAATATCTTTTACTGTTGATTTAATAATATCACCATTGTTATGTTCTTTTTCAAATTTTTGCGCTGGTGAATCTTGAAGTGCTTTAACACTTAAAGAGATATTTTCTTTTTCAGTATCGATTTTGATAATTTTAACTTCAATCTCATCACCTTTTTTATAAATATCTTTACATTTAGCAGTTGATTCCCAAGTTGCTTCTTCATTATGTAAAAGACCATCAAGGCTACCTAAGCTTATAAATGCACCAAAATCTGTTAAGGTTGCAACTGTACCAGTTATAATATCTCCAACTTTATTGTTTTTAATAAATATTTGGAATGGTTTTGGTTGTAATGATTTTAAACTTACTCGTAATCTTCTTTTATCACAATCTAAATCAATAACTTCAACATTTATTTCTTGACCAATTTCTAGATAATCTTTAGGATTTTTAAGGTTTTTATTATGACTGATTTCTGAAATATGTAATAAACCTTCAATGTCATTTCCTAAATCAACAAATGCTCCATAAGATTCAAAGTTAGAAACGGTTACCGTGATTGTATCACCAATTTCTAATGCATCTCTCATATCTTCCCAAGGATTTGCCAATGCTTCTTTGATAGATAAAGAGAGGTGACCTTTTTCTTTGTCATAAGATTTCATTATTGCAACTACTTCATCACCTTCTTTATAGTATGCTGAAGGATTTACCGGACCTTTGTAGGAAATTTCATTGTAGTTTACTAAACCATCAATTCCCCCTAAATCAACAAACATTCCATAGCTAGTAATTTTTTTAACAATACCTATTTTAGGTTCGTTAGTTTCCATTAATTCAGCTATTTTTTCTTCTTTTTGTTTTTGTGCTTCTTCGATAAGTTTTCTTCTTGAAATAACGATACTTGAAGTTTCAGGTTTTGCCTTAATTGCAGCTGCTTTGATTCTCTTACCAACTGCATTAGTTGCTTTTAAAAACCCTTGTGCCATTGGCATAAAGTATTCTATTCCTTCATCATCTTGAACAATGAATCCAGCTCTTGGTTTAAAAGATATTACAACACCTTCAATAATTACATTTTCTGGATCTTCACCATGGAGAGCAAAAAACTCATCAAATTTAGCTTTTTGTAAAACTTTTTTGTATGATAATGATAAATTTTCGCCTCTTGTTCCAAGAATCATAACAGTGATTTTATCACCTATTGAGTATTTAATAGTACCATCAAGAGTTGTTATCTCACTTAAAGGAATTCTACCTTCTTTACCTGCTATACTTACTACGAAGTTTTCATCATTAATAAATACTATTTCACCTTCAGTAACTGAATTTGTTTCAGTGTTCTTTTCGCTTTCCTCCAACATTGCTGCGAAGTCTTCACCTTCTATTTCAAAATCTTCAAATTTCATTTGCTTGCCTACCCTTTTGTTTTTTATTGGTATACTATATCGAAATTTGACTTAATTTTTATAGCTCTATTTTTTCTATTTTTTCTATAACTTTTTGAATGACCCAATCAGGAGTAGATGCTCCAGCTGTTACTCCACAAAGGATTTTATTTGTAAACCAATCCTTTTTTAATTCTTTTTCATCTTCTATTAAATAACTTACACAGTTTTCTTCTGAAATACTAAGTAATTGTTTTGTATTTGATGAATTTTTACCACCTATTATGATCATAATATCAACAGTACTAGATAATTCCCTTGCAGCTGCTTGATTTTCGAATGTTGCCCCACAAATCGTATTAAAAACTCTTACTTCTTTGTATTGTATGATTAAATTATTTACAATTTCTAAGTATTTTTCTTTTTGCTTTGTAGTTTGAGCAACTGTTGCGATTTTTTCATATTTTAAATTTAAGTTTTCTAAATCTTTTAAACTAGGTACTATATGTACATCATCGCCGTAACTTTTTACACCTTGCACTTCAGGATGATCTGCATCTCCGAATATTATAATACTATATTTTTCTTCAGACATTTTTTTTACTATTTGTTGCGGAGTTGTTACAAATGGACATGTTGCATTTATAACTTTCGCATTGTTCTCTTTGAGACTTTTTAAATCATTTTTTGGTATACCATGAGTTCGTATAATAACTGTATCATGTTTTTTTGCTTCGTCAACAGTTGAATATAGTCCAACATTAAAATCTTTTTTTAATCTATCTATTTCTTTTTGATTATGAATTAAAGGACCCATTGTTACTGCATTTGTATGTTCTTCTGCAATTTTTATAGCTCTTTTAACTCCAAAGCAAAAGCCATAATGTGAGGCTACTTGTACTTTCATTTTTTATCCTTTTAATGATTCCAATATTTCCATAAAATTTGGGAAAGATGTTTCAATACATTGAGTATCTTCTATATTCATACCACACACCAGACCTGCAATCGCAAAACTCATGGCAATACGATGATCACCATAAGAATTTATAGTTGTTTGCTTTAAAACACTATTTCCATTTATTTCATAGCCATCTTCAAATTCTGTATATGATACACCACATAGTTTGAGACTGTTTACTACAGCACTAATTCTATCGCTTTCTTTTACTCTTAACTCTTTTGCATTTTTTAGAATACTTTTACCTTGTGCCACTGACATGGCTATACTTAAAGCTGGTAATTCATCTATAAGCCATGCAATATTTGAATCAACTATTACACCATTTAATTCATTGTGTTCTACAACAATATCTCCAATTGGTTCATATATATTTTCTTTATTTATATAAGATACTGTTACACCCATTTTTTCTAATATTTTGTATGCTTCGATTCTAGTAGGATTTAATGTGACATTTTTAAGAGTTACTTTTGATTTAGGAGTAATTGCAGCTGCAACAGCAAAGAAAAATGCAGATGAGGGATCAGCAGGAACTCTAATGTTTAATGGTTTCAATTTATATGCTAAAGGTTTGATTTTGATCCAACCATCTTTATTTGTAGTAATGGATGCACCCATACCATTTAACATTCTCTCTGTATGATCCCTACTTAATAAATCTTCTTTATAATAGGATGTTTCATCACCCTGAATTGCTGCAAGAATAAGAGCAGATTTAATTTGGGCTGAATCAATTGGACTATGATATTTAAAAGAGGCTAATTTACTACCTCGTATATGCAGGGGAGCTTTATTACATTCTTCTCTTCCATCGATTTTGGCACCTATATCTCTTAGAGGAGCAGTTACTCGTTTCATAGGACGGTTTCTTAGATATTGATCTCCTGTTAAAACAAAACTACCTTGAATAGCTGCTAAAAGACCAGCATAGAGTCGCATTCCTGTTCCTGCATTTCCACAGTTCAATATATCATTTGGTTCATTTAATTTTTTTGGAGGAGTAATTTTTATAGTATTTCCATCATCTTCAATAGTAGCTCCCAATTTTTGAGCAATGTTTAATGAATTCATAGTATCTTCTCCACGAAGATAGTTTTTTATTGTTGAGGTCTTATCGCTTAATAAACTGAAGATGGCACATCTATGTGAAATAGATTTATCACTAGCAATATTATCAATAACAATATCAAAAGAATGCTTTAGTGGAAATATGTTGAGTTTTTCCATTATCTTAAACCTATTTTTAAATCTTTTTCTAATTTCGCTAAGATTTTATCCATAATATCATTGATATCACTTTCTTCGAAAGTTTTAGTTTCAGATTGCAAGATAAATTTTATAGTTAAACTTTCATCTTTACCTAATTTTTTGTCGTTATATTTATCCACAAGATTAAATTGTCTAATTTCTTGAATTTTTAATGAGTTAATAGCTTTTTTTATCTCTTTATATTCTAAACTTTTTGGTGCAATTATACTTAAATCTCTTTTTGAAGCTTGAAATTTTGAAATGTTTGTTGCAAGAACTCTTGTGTTATCTAAAGAATTAAAGTTTATTTCAGCAATATATGTGTCATTTGATATATCAAAATCTTGAGCAACATTAGGGTGTATTTTATAAACAAAACCAATCTTCTTTCCATTTTGAAGAATTGAAGCACTTTGGTATGGATGAATAAAATCATTTTCAATTTTTTCTAGTACTTCTAATTCAAATTCACCAATAATACTAGAAATCTTTTGGCAAAATGAAAATAAATTTATATTTTCAGGTTTTGATTTATTGGAGATTGATTCCACTTCCATTTCTCCGCTAAAAATAAATCCTAGAGTTTGCGTCTCTTCTCTATTTTTATTAAAAATAGTACCTATTTCAAATAAACCAATTGATTTATACCCCTGTTTGACATTATAAGATAGTGCTTGTACGAAGTTTAGTGCCATAGTTGTTCTAAATGTATTTAATTCATATACAATAGGATTTAAGATATCTTTCGTTTGAATCACTGTTGGAAAGTTATATTTTTCTAGTAATTCTTTATTTGTAAAAATATAAGTCAATGTTTCAAAGAAACCATTTGTAACTGCTTTTAGTCTGATTTTATTTTTTACAATTAATTTATTTGAAGTTTCATTTATATTATTTAATTCTTGTATCTCTAATGGTTTAGATTTTATTTGATCTATACCAATGATTCTGATAATCTCTTCTGTTATATCTGCGATATTTTTGATATCATGTCTAAAAGCTGGAATAGTTACATTTATTGTATTTTCTCCATTTTGTTTAACAAAAAAACCTAATGAAGTTAAGATTTGACTTACTTTACTAGGCGCAATATTTTGTCCAATAATTGCATTTAATTGTTTATTATTTATAACTATTGTTTTTAATGAAATATGATTAATAAAGTTTTTACTATCATTGTAAATTGTAGCCCCATTAAGAGACAATAATGTAATGATTTTATCAATTCCACTCTCTAAATTAGGCTCACTACCTCTTGATGCTTTATAATAAACTTCAGCAGTTTTTTTCTTTTTATCAAATACATTTTGTGATAAATTTTCTGGATTTGTATAGCTAGCTTCTATAACTACTTCATCACATAAGTGAATTATTTTACGAGTATCTATACCAAGAGTACTGATTAAAATTTTCCCACTTACTACAGTGTCAAATCCATCTTCATCTTTTACTATATTTAGTGACAATAATTTATCATGTTGTTTTGCTATCATTTCTTTTGTATATATATTTATTAATACTCCAGAAGCATGACTTGCATAGGCAGCAGCTGTTTCTATTTCGGTATCTTTTAATTGTGATATTATTGCTACTCTTAAAATATGTAAAAAATTTAATTTAAATTTTGTAATTGATGCAGCTTTATAAATTAAATTTGATTTACAATTTGTGTCATAATTCACATCAAGAACTTCACTTATTCCTTTATGTTTTGAATTAACTATGGAATCAATATTGTTTATAGGAATATTAAAATATGTACTTAGTTCTCTGGCTATTCCATTAATACTAAGACAATCTCCTCTATTTGCTGTTAATTCTATCTCTATAATTTCATCATTTAATAATCTATATTCATTTAATTTTTTGCCAATTTGTAATTCACCAATAGAAGTATCAAGTTCTATAATTCCATTATTAGTTTTAGGTAAACCTATTTCAGTAGAACTACAAAGCATACCATTTGATTCTACACCTCTGAGTTGAGTTCTATTGATTTTAAAATCTTTTCCTAAAACTGCACCAATAGTTGCAACTGCTACATATTGTCCTACTGCAACATTTTTGGCTCCACAAACAATTTGTTCAATTTTAGAACCTATATTAACTTGACAAATATTTAGTTTGTCCGCATCAGGATGTTTTTCTACTGATTTTACAAATCCTACTACAATATCATTTGGTATTACTATTTTATTTGAACTCTCAACTTCTAAGCCAATTGAATTTAATGCTTTACAAATAGAAATTGTACTTATCTTTGAAATATCAATATACTCCTGTAACCATTGTCTTGTAACTATCATCTGAATTGTCCTAAAAGTCTAATATCACTTTCAAATAGAGATCTTAAATCACCTATTTTATGTATAAGCATTGTAAATCGCTCTATGCCTAAGCCAAATGCATAACCGCTAACATTTTCATATCCAACAGCTTTAAATACATTTTGATCTACGATTCCACATCCAAGAATTTCTAACCATCCTGTCTGCGAACAAACCCTACATCCTTCACCTTTACAAAAAATACAGGAGATGTCAACTTCTGCAGATGGTTCCGTAAAAGGGAAAAAGCTAGGTCTAAATCTAATTGCAACCTCTCCAAACATATGCTCTAAGAATTCCTCCATAACAAATTTTAAATTTGCAAATGAAACAATACCTTCTTTTTCAACTACCAAACCTTCTATTTGATGAAACATTGGTGTATGTGTTATATCAAAATCTTTTCTAAAAACAGCACCAGGTGCTATCATACGAATCGGTGGTTTTTGATTCATCATCGTTCTTATTTGTACTGGACTTGTATGTGTTCGTAAAACTGAACCATCATTACAATAAAATGTGTCTTGCATATCACGCGCAGGATGATATTGAGGAAGATTTAGTGCTTCAAAATTGTGAAAATCATCCTCTACTAGAGGACCTTCTTCAATACTAAAATTTAAATTTTGAAAATAGGTAGTAATTTGGTTTAAAGTATCTACAACGGGATGTGTTGCAGCATGGTTTAAAGTTGGTGTAAATTGAGTTACATCGATTTTTTCAGCTTCTAATTGTATCTCTAGTTCTTTAGCCATTAGAATAGTTTTTTGAGCATCTAATGCCTTAGTAATTTGAGTCTTTTGAGTATTTAAATTTTGAGCAAATACTTTTTTCTCTTCATTTGCTACATTTTTCATTTTTGCAAATTCAAGAGTTAAAATACCTTTTTTCCCAAAGATATCAACTCTTAATTGTTCTAACTCTTCTAAAGACTTACTCTTGTTTATCTTCTCTATACAATCTTGCAAAGTTATCTCCTATGATTGATTATTTTTTAATAATCTTTAATAATCTTTAATAATTTGCGATTATACTCAAACTCTTATTATAGTTTGGTAACGTCGATATATTACTGCTTTTACTGCATATTACTTTATCCTTATTTAAGTTTAGCTATACTTATATTATAAAATAGTAAAGGAAAAATATATGTGTATATTTTGTAAGATTTTAAATGCTGAAATACCAAATAAAACAATATTGGAAAATGAAAATTTTTTAGCTTTTGAAGATATAAATCCTCAGGCAAATATTCATGCGCTTATCATACCAAAAGTTCATATCCAATCTTTTAATGAAATGACACCAAATGTTATGTCAGAAATGACTTCATTTATACAAGAGGTAGCTTTAAGTTTAGGTGTAAAACATGATGGATATAGGCTGATAACAAATATTGGGAAACACGGTAATCAAGAAGTACAACATATACATTTTCATTTGTTAGCAGGTGAGCAGTTAGGAAGATTAATTTAATGCAAGTTTTTGGAAAATTTAAAGAGATTCATGATCTAGAATATTTAGTTAAAAGTTATTTATATATACCTTTAAGAGATAAAAATAATGAAGATATCGAAATAAATGAAGAAGAACTCAATATTTTACTTAAAAAGAAAAATAAAAATGTAGCAGGAACAATTTTTTTGTACAACCCTTTTACTGTACCAAAAGATTTAAAACTTGGTGAAAAGCTAGTCAATCAAGATTTTAAATTTACTGATAAATTTTTTGAAGTTCATGTAGAAAATGAAGTAAGAATAGTAGGTAGAAGTCTGAAAGGTTATAGAGGTCAATTAATTGAGATTAAGTATTTATTTAATTACAATAAAGAAAATATCGAACCAACTTCAGTCTTAGAAGTGTTTGATATGGATCTAGGAAAGCTTAACTCTAGTCAACTTACAGTGTTTGCAAAAAAAGATAATTTTCATGATCCTAAAAATATAAGCTATAATGGAAAGTTTATCTTTTTTGCTTGGGGACATAAATTTGATAAACATCACACTGAAATATCTCTATATGCTTCAAATATAGCACAATGGGCTAAGAAATCTGGAAAAGAGATTGGTTTTATTTATGATAGGGTTAAAGATGAGTCTGACAGTTTTGAATATGCAAGATTTTTGAAACCTACAAGTTTTGGTAAACTAAGATTAGTAATACCATCTGCAATAGAAACGATTTTTTCAAGAGAGAAAATCGCACCATATCGTATATGAAATGGCAAATATCTAAACAATTTGACTTTTGTTATGGTCATAGGGTTTGGTCTCAAGAGCTCAATACAGAATTTTCTTTAGATGATTGTTTGATGTGTAGGCATCTTCATGGACATCAAGGAAAAGTATTGATACATATGGAAAGCGAAAAACTAAAGAATGGAATGGTTACTGACTTTAAACACCTCAATTGGTTTAAAGTTTTTTTAAATGATACAATTGATCATAAATTTATTATAGATATACATGATCCACTTTTTTCTACACTTTTACCACACTTTAAAGATAAAAAGAATCTTGTTTTAATGCCTCAAGATTATAAAATTCCTGATATGAATCTAATACAAAATGAAGAGAGATGTATTCAAGAAATGTATGAAGGATTTATTATAGTAGATTTTGTACCTACTAGTGAAAATTTATCTGCATGGCTTTTAGAAGTAGTTCAAGAAAAGATGGCTCAAATTGATATAAAAGTTTCACATATAGAATATTTTGAAACACCAAAGAGTAAAAGTGTTGTGTATGCATAGACAGATATAGATGTTAGAGATAAACGAAATTTTTGGACCTACGATTCAAGGGGAGGGTAAATGTACAGGTAATCCTTCTGTGTTTATACGATTTGGTATATGCAATATGCAGTGCCGAGATTTTGGAGTAGAATACGAAACACCAAGTGGAATAAAGAGATTTGGTTGCGATAGTTTTTATGCTTCTGATAGTGCTTTTAGAGATGAATGGAAAAAATACAAGACAAGCCAAAGCCTTATAGATGATGTTAGTAAAATAGTACCAAAATATAAAGTAGATATTGTGATTACTGGTGGTGAACCCTTACTGTACTGGTACGATTTAGAATTTCAAAAGTTTTTAAAATATTATATAGATAATGAATATTTGGTTACTATTGAAACAAATGCTTCAATTGACATACAATTAAAGGAACAATGGCATGAAAAGATTCTATTTTCAATGAGTGTCAAACTAAGTAATAGTGGAGAAAGAATCTCAAAAAGAATAAATATTCAAACTTTAAAGAATATTTTAAATAAATCAAAAGAAAGTTATCTCAAATTTGTAGTAGATAAAAATTTTATTAAGAAGGCTTCAAATGAGATCAATGATATTCTGAAAAAAATACCTTCTTGTGATGTATATCTTATGCCACTTGGGGACACTTCTGAACTGATTGATACTAATAGTTTAAGTGTTATTGAACTTGCTTTAGAAAAAGGCTATAAATATTCTGATAGACTTCATATAAGAGTTTGGAATAATAAAAGAGGTGTTTAAAGTATGAGATTGCCAGCTGAATGGGAAGAACAGAATTTTGTTCAAGTAGTTTTTCCACATGAAAATACAGACTGGAATGAGTATTTAGAAGAATCAATAAGTACTTTTGTAAATATTGTGACTGTAATTGCGAAGTATCAAAAATGTTTAGTAGTTGCCAAAAATCTTAACGGTGTGAAATCCTTATTTTTAAGTAAGAAGAATATAACTTTTGTAAAAATAGATAGCGACGATACATGGTCAAGGGATTTTGGTGGAATTACTGTAATGGATGGTGCAAATT
>Ga0233438_10005888_pt1 | contig 10132 bp, 9 predicted proteins | sample SI_123_September_FD_182720 | JGI IMG/M metagenome (GOLD analysis project Ga0233438, IMG submission 182720) | Seawater microbial communities from Saanich Inlet, British Columbia, Canada - SI_123_September2016_10_MG | ecosystem: Environmental > Aquatic > Marine > Inlet | place: Canada: British... | reverse complement strand
GCTGTTCAAATGTACAAAAATTCACTCATAATAAGAGCATGTATGACGGAAAAGCCTTTTACACATAAATTTGCTTTTAATAATGTAAAATCCAACTTTATATTTCACGATCAATTTGCAAAATATCTAATTAGAGTAATAGGTAATAAGGGGATAGTAAATATAGGTGGAAAAAGTCAATCAATCTATCAATTTGCTAAAATAAATAATAAAAAAATAAAAAAGAAAAAATCGAGAGGAGAATTGCCATTAAAAATGAATATGAGCTTAAAAAAATTAAATCGGTTAATTAAATAATGAAAATTATAAAAACTAAAATAAAAGATTTATTGATATTAAAACAAAAAAATAATATTGATCCAAGAGGTTTTTTAAGGGAAACATTTAATAAGAAAATACTCAAGAAAAATTTTGTATTTGAATACTGCACAACCTCTAAGGCTAACGCATTGAGAGGTTTTCATTTTCAATATAAATTCCAACAAGCTAAATTTGTAAGTGTGTTAAAAGGAAAAATTCTTGATTATGTTATTGATTTAAGAAAAAATTCAAAAACTTTTGGTGTAACTTTTAATATAGTATTATCTGATAAAAACTGTAAGAGTTTATATATTCCAGAAGGATTTGCGCATGCTTACTATAGTTATGAGAAAATTAATGTAGTATATTATAAATTAACAAATTACTACAAGCCAAATTTTGAAAGTGGAATTAACTTAATGGACAGTTATTTAAAAATTAAATGGCCAAATAACAAATTAAGTATTTCAAAAAAAGATGCTAAGCTTCAAAGTTATAAAGAATTTTGTAAAAACTACAAATTTTTATAATCTGACAAATCTTTTCCAACTATTAAAACTTCTTTTACATTAAAATTCTTTGAAAACCAAAATGATAAAAATCTTTCTGCGAGAAATCCATAAATTCTTTTTTGGCCGTATCTTCCTAAATTATTAAACCCAAATACAGCCTCACATTTTTTTAACCATGGAAAAACTATATCATAATAATTTTTCAATATTTCTGTTTTACAAATAAACATATTATGAGGGTGAAAAGACGTCTCATTGTTCATGTAATGCAAAAATTCCTTCTTATTTTCTTTATCAAGGAATTCTAAAGCTAAATCAAGATTTCCTTTGCCATGAAATAAATCAAAATTTACTTTAAGATTCCTATCATTCTTCCTAAAAAAAAGATTCGGTTTAGAAATAAAATAAGTTAAGTGATGCTTAATAATTTTTGATAATTTAAAATCTTTAACAGAAAATTTTTTACCTAGGATGCAATTAAAATTTTTATTTGTGATTTCAATATTTTTAATTACAGAATCTTTTAAAGTTTTAAAAGATATTTCTTTATCAACCATATTTTTCTTTAGAAAAAATTTTCTATATTGACAAAATCCAACCCATGGAGTTTTAATTTCATTTAAATAGTTTTTCCAAATCCAATAGTGAAAAGTATATTCGCCATAGAAAGGATTTCTATCAGATATATTGAAGCCAATTTTATCTGATATGCATTCTTTAGAGAATTTTTTATCACCTAGACCAACTGGTATGTATGATAAATCTTTTATCATTTTTTCATGTTCTGGCTTAAGGGTAAGACAAAACATCGAGATGTTTTTATTCATGTATTAATGAAAACATTTATTATTATAATTTAGTTTCTATAATTATTTTAATTTTCTTTGTTGTTTAAAAAAAAACTTGGTAAATATTTATATTTAATTTTTCTCCACAAACTGTCTCTGTCCATAAAATCAGGATCATTTGTATTCGGTCTTTTTTTCCAAACAGTTGTAAAATATTTTCGTCTAATTACTTGAACTGGAAATGCTCTTTTTTCTTCAACGTAATAGTATAAAGCTATCGATTTTCTCATCACATTTTCTGGGCATATGATTTTATCTGGAAACCCATGATTAGAGTCTTTGTCTGTTCTGAAAATTAACATGTTGTTTAAGGATGGTGACAAAGATTGAACTTTATTTTTCATTCTTTTGTCCCAAAGTTCTATATGTCCATTCCATTCCTCTTGCCAGGTTGAATTCAGATAAAGTAATAAATTAAGAACTCTTCGCGTTTTAGTTTTTCTTTGATAAATAAAATCGCTATGTATTGTTAAATACCCACCTCTAGTTGACCCATGCATTCCTGCTCCCCACATTTTCCAATCAGGTTTAATATTGTTTAGATTAAATTTATTTTCTAAAAGCTCTAAAAATAATTTTGAGTAAAAAAAAGAAATAATATTTTGGATTGTTTCTGGCATTTTTTTAAAATTGTTACAACTTGACTTGCACCAAGCGTATCTGTATGGCGGATGATCAAAAAAATTAGTGAAAGACATGAATTCTTTTTCTGCTTTTTTTATTATTTCTAGAGGTAAAGAATTTTTAACTATTATATTTGGAAATGGCTTATGACTAAGAGTCATTTTTTTTTGTAGCTGCTTAATATGATTTAGATCTAACATGTTATAAAAATATACGATATTCTCTAAAAATTATAGAAAAAAAATAATTCCTTAATAAATTTTTGGTAGCGAGAGGCGGATTCGAACCGCCGACCCCAGGCTTATGAGTCCTGTGCTCTAACCAACTGAGCTACCTCGCCAAAAAAGTATAGTTATACATTAACTTATTTTTTTTTCTAATAAATTCAATGGAATATTTATAAAACCTTGCTGATTATTTGAGTTTTCTAGAGGTTCAACGGAAATATCATGGTAATTTAAATTTAGTTTTTCTGCTAAATTTCCACACACCGGTCCTGCAGAAGTAGGTTTTAATTCTATAATTTGTGTTTGTGGTTTGCAAAAAGTTAGATTGGCAAAACCAGCGCCATGCAAACCAATTATTTGTGAAGCATTATGAAATAAGTTTACTTGGTCTATAAAACTTAAATCACTTAAAGTTATGATGGAAAACCCTCTATACTTTAAAAAGTTTGTTAATTCTTTCTCATTTATAATTTTTCTTAGATGTCTATGATTTGACTTAGAATCTTTTCTATCTATGTAAAATTTTTTTGGTAAATTTTTTAAATCTTTTTTACCTAAAAATTTATCTCTTAAATACTCTAATATCCAATATGGTAAATTTTGAATTTCTTTAGCCGGATCACCTCCAAATACATTTGGATGATCGACAGCTACAGCAGTATTTGCCTGAACATGCCTAAATACTCTACTAGATATTCTTTTTTCAATTGGAATATTTAGAGCATTTAAAGTCCCAATTTGAAAACTTTCATTTAGATCAGGGAGTAAAAAAAAATCTACATCTTTTAAATCAATCATATTTTCTAAGATTTTAATTCTTGGTAAAACATCGAATAGCCAGTGCCAATAATTTGAATTACCACCACCTCCTGTCAATAGTGAAAAAACTGTTCCATTTAATATTTTTTTATATTTTGGTGTACCTTTTTGAAAAACAATGTTGCTATTAATATCTGCATTTTTTTGACTTCTATGTTGAAACGACGGTCCAATTACTATTTTATTTTCAACGATAAACGCCGTATCATGAACTGTATCGGTGTAAATTCTGCCATTTTTAATTTTAAAAATATTATATGAGTATTGACTATTAATTTTGCTGTTAATAACTTCTACAAATTTGTGTTTATTTGATTCTATAGCTCCTTTAATTCTGCCATGAAACAAAAACCAGATGCTATAGCCAAAGCTTTTAAAGGTATTTAGTAATTTCTTTTTTATAGAATTAATCAAAATAATATTATAGTTATAAATTAATTTTTATAATTATATAAACTAAATTTATGAAAAAAACTGCACTCATAACCGGCATAACAGGTCAAGATGGATCATATCTTGCTGAGTTTTTACTAAACAAAAATTATGCTGTACACGGAATGGTTAGAAGAGTTGCGGCAGAAGATAAATCTCATCGATTTTGGAGATTAAGGAATTTTCTTGATAAATTACATATTCATGCCGGATCGTTAGAAAGTTATGCTAGCATCATAAATATAATTACAAAAATTAAGCCCCATGAGATATATCATTTAGGTGCTCAAAGTTATATTGACTATGCTTTTAAAGATGAGTTTTCAACAATAAATACAAATATAAATGGAACACATTTTTTATTGTCAGCAATTAAAGAGTTTTCACCTAAAACAAAATTTTATTTTGCTGGAACTTCTGAAATGTTTGGGAAGGTAAGAGATGTTCCTCAATCTGAAAAGACTCCATTTTATCCTAGATCTGTATACGGTATTTCAAAAGTAGCAGGCTTTGATTTAACAAGAAATTATAGAGAGGCTTATAATTTATTTTGTTGTAGTGGTATTCTATTTAATCATGAATCACCAAGAAGAGGCTTTGAATTCGTTACTAGAAAAATAACTCATGCGGTAGCAAGAATTAAATTTGGTTTACAAAAAGATCTAAAACTTGGAAATATGGATTCTAAAAGAGATTGGGGACATGCAAAGGATCATGTTGAAGCTATGTGGCTAATGCTTAATAAAAAAAAACCTGTTGATTATGTCGTTGGTACTGGCAAGCAATATACAGTAAGGGATTTTGCAAAACTAGCATTTGAATTAGTAGATTTAAATTATAAAGATTATATAAAAGTTGAAAAAAAACTTTATCGACCGTCAGAAGTTGACAGTCTTTTAGCTGATTGTAGAAAGGCAAAAAAAGAGCTCAAATGGAAACCGAAATATGATTTTAAAAAATTAGTCGAGGATATGGTTAAAGCTGATTTGGAATTTGTTGAAAAAGAAGGTTACTAAATTAATTTAATTGTGAGAATTTTTTTTAAAAATATTTTTAAAAATAAAAATGCTGAGTCAGATAAAAAATATATAAATATAATTGAGCCTAAGATTAAAGAATATCACAAAATAATAAAGTCAAAAAAGACTATATCGTTTCTTCATTATGGACACTTAGGTGATATTATTAATTGTCTTCCAATAATAAAAGAACTTTCAAAGGAAAAAGTTTGTAATTTATTTATTCAAAAGAATAAAGAAATTCCAAAACATGTAGTTTCAAGAAGTCATCCATTTGGTGAGGTTTATTTATCAGAAAATTCTATTAGAAAAATGCTGCCGCTACTAAGAAATCAAAAATTTATAAATAAAGTTGAAATTTATAATGATGAAAAAATTGACATAGATCTAAATTTTTTTAGAGAGCTACCTATTAATTTTAATATAGACTCTGTAAGATGGTATTTCCACTTAGTGGGCTGCTTTCCAGATTTATCAAAAAGCTATCTACAAGTTCCAGCTCATTATAATTATAAAGACTATATCGTAATTATGAGAAGTTTAAGAAGACAAAATAAATTTATTGATTATTCCTTTTTAAGTTCTTATGAGAAAATAGTTTTTATTGGTCTTAAGAATGAATTTGAAATCCTTAAAAAAAAAATAGACAACCTCGAACACTATGATAGTAAAGATTTTCTAGAGTTAGCGTCAATTATCAATAATGCAAAAATTTTTATTGGCAATTTATCTTTTGGTTATGCTTTAGCAGAAGCAATAAAAGTACCTAGATTATTAGAATCAGGACCAAATTTTCCTTTAGTTTACCCAAATGGAAACAAAGGATACGATTTTTATTTTCAGTCTCATTTTGAAGATTTGGTTAAAAATCTTTACAACAATTAGATTATTTTTAATTTAGGTAAAGGAAAAATAAATTTTGTTCCTTGTTTTCTTATTTTTTTTTCTCGCATTAATATTTCTTTTTTAAAATGCCAAGGTAGCACCAAATAGTAATCTGGATTTTTAGCTCGAGATAAAGTTTCAGAAATAATCTTTATTTTAGTTCCAGGTGTATATAAATTGTACTTATTTTTATTTCTCTCTGCCACGGCATCGATCAGTTTGTGGTCAATTTTATAATATTGCAACAACACATTACCTTTGGTGGAAGCTCCATAACAATGAGTATTTTTATTATTTTTTTTTAATCTTTTTAATAATGTAACAAGCTTCTTTTTTGAGTCATCTATAGATTTTATAAAAATTTCAAATGTTTTCTTATTTGATAATTTTAGTTTTTTTTCATTAATAAGCACTTTATTGATTCTGGTTTTATTAACCTTATATTTTGAATTAAAATTACATATATAATATTGTTTGCTAGCACCATTAATATCGTTACTTTTAATATCAAATACTTTCAAATCATTTTGTTTACAAAGATTAACTATAACTTTACTGCTATAATACTCTAAATGTTCATGGCAAATAGTATCAAACATTTTATTTTTTACGATTGATGCCAAATCAGCAAATTCTAATAAAAATATACCATCGTTGTCTAATATTTTTTTAACATCTTTAATAAATTTATTTGGATCAAGTGAGTCATAAAAAACAGACAGAGCAGTTATAACTTTAAATTTTTTTTTAGTCTTTTTTAAAATTTCATTAGCTGAAAAAAACTTTGAAATTTTAAAATTTATTTTTTTATATTCATTTTTATATTTATCTAAAACCGGATCAATTCCAAATGTTACGATATTTTTATTATAAAATTTTAACAATGAGCCGTCATTACTGGCTATATCTAAAACTTGATCATCTTTTTTTATTTTTACTTTTTGCGAAACATATTTCACAACACTTTTAACATGATTTAGCATTGTTTTATTTATGCCAGTTCTATAACCGTAATCTGGTCCATATAAATATTTCAAATCAAAATTACGTCCTAGTTGAACAAGTTCACAATCTTTGCATATTACTAACTCGATTGGTTTCTTTTTAATTTTTTGATTTAATGATGGAAATTTACCAGTAAAATATAAGTTTCCTAAAGAAAATAATTTTAATAATTTTTTTTTTTTGCAAATTCTACATTTGTTAATTTTCATGAATAACTTATACCAATGGATTCTTAAGTAACAAATTGAATTTAAGACTTATAAGCTTTATTTTTGGAAATATTACTTAATTTGGCTTTTAGACTGTCAGTATTATGCCAAATACTGTTACCGCAGAGAGTGCTGCTACACCAAGAGCTAAATTTCTTTTTTTTTCAATTTTTTTCTCTTCTTTCATTCTAGAGACTAAGTCAGTTACTCTTACTTTTCCATGAATAGGTGTTTTATTTGGTTGTTGTAAATATCTGATGTGTGAACCCATGTAATTAATATACATATTTAACTAATTTAAATAATATAAAGGGTGCACAATATGGGTTAATAAACAAATTAAACCCAAAATGAATTTTATTAAAAAAAACTAAAAATTAAGATCGCGTAAAATCAGAATGTGGGTCGTGAACAGCATTATTTTCAAGTTTTAAAGAATATTTTTTTCCCTCAACTTCTACATATAAATCTTCTTTATTAATATCATTTTTAACATAAGCTAAACATAAATTCTTTTTGTAGCAAAATGAAAAATTTGAACTAGTTGTGTTACCAACTAATTTGTTTCCAAAATAAATAGGCTCATCGTGTAATAAGAGAGGTTCACCAGGTTTAAAAGATTTTCTTAATGAAAATAAATCTAATTTTTTTTCTAGCGGTTTTTTTAGTATAATTTCTAATGATTTTCGACCAATAAAGACGTCAGGTTTTTTTAAATTAATTGCAAACTTCAAGCCGGCCTCTATAGGATTGGTTTCTGACGTAATATCATGACCCCAGTGTAAAAATTTTTTTTCTAATCGTAAAATATCTAAAGTATGCATACCTGAATATCCAAGTTTAAATTTTTTCCCTAAATTGTAAATTTTATTAAATATTTTTTTTGTTTTTATAATCGGTATATAAATTTCCCAACCAAGTTCACCAATAAATGAAAGCCTTTGGAACCATAACTTTGTATTAGAAAAATTTATATATTTTCCTCTAGCAAAGAGAAATCGTTCTTTAGAAAAGTAATCACCAAATAATTCGGTTAGAAATTCTCTGCTAGATGGCCCAAAGATTCCGATACAAGAAAATTTTTCTGTAACGTCCTTAAAATTTATTTCTTTATTTATATTTTTTAAAATATGGGATTTATTATAGCTACGAGCAAAGGCTGGGCAAATTACTCTAAAATAATTTTCTTTTAAACAACTAATAGTGACATCAGCTTCGATTCCTCCTGATTGATTTAACATTTGAGTATATGTGGTTCTTCCTTCAATATTTTTTACATTATTTGAACACAAATATTGTAATTGTTCATGAGCATTTTTTCCACTTACATCAAATTTACCAAAAGGTGTAAGTTCAAAAAAACCCAGATTATTTCTAGTATTTAAACTTTCTTTTTCAGCTGCCTCATACCAGTTTTGATAACCATAACTGTATTTATAAATTGGTTTTTGAGTTTTTGAAAACCACATTGGTCTCTCATAGCCAGCCATTTGTCCAAAACAGGCACCTAATTTTTTTAATTCTTTATGATAAGGTAAAAGTTTAACATTTCTTGAAGTTTCTAATTGTTTATATGGCCAATGCATTTTAAACAAATTTCCTAATGTTTCTGTGGCCCTATTTTGAATAAATTTTAAAGAAGAATTAAATTTTTCAAACCTTTTTATGTCTAAACTAAATAAATCTTCGTTGTTATGACCTCTTGTCATTAAGTCAGCAATTGTTTTTCCAGCTCCCCCGGCAGAACCAATACCAATACTATTAAATCCACAACAAACATAAAAATTTTTTAATTCTGCGCTTTCTCCTAAGAGAAAATTACTGTCTGGTGTAAAGGATTCTGGACCAGAAAAGTATTTCTCAATTCTGTAATCTTTAATATCTGGAATTCTTTTAGTGGCTAAACTATGCAGCATCCTCGTATATTTCCTATCAACTTTAAACTCACCAAATGAAAAATTATTGGGAACTATACCTTTTTTTTTAAATGCATTTTTAGCTTTTGGTTCAAAAATTCCAATCATTATTTTCTTATGATATTCTCTAATATATAAATACGTGTCTGGATCTCTGAATGTAGGCAAAGTTTTTGGAAGACTTCTGTAATTCTCTGAAATCATATAAAAATGTTCATTAGGATATAATGGAATACTTACACCTGCAGCTTCACCTATTTGTCTTGACCACATTCCAGCACATAAAACAATATACTCACAATTAATTGTTCCTAAATTTGTTTTTATACCCCTAATTTGATCTTTTCTTTTTAGAATTTTTTGTAATTTGCACTTTTCAAAAATTTTAACACCTTCATTTTTAGCTGCAAAGGCAATGGTTTTAGTAAGTTTCTCTGGATCTGCTTGACCATCTTCTGGAATATATAACCCTCCAACAACGTCTCGATTATTTGCAATTGGATATAAGTCTTTAAATCTTTTTTTGTTTATTAGTTCTATATCTAAGTCAAATAATTTAGAAGTTGTAAGCTGCCTTAAGTATTCTTGATGTCTAGCTTTTGAAGTGGCAATATTGATTGTGCCAGTCTGACGAAAACTAGTATCTTGTCCTGTAATTTTTTTTAAATCTTTGTAAAACTTAACTGAATTTTTTCTAATTTTTGTTATTTGAGGTGTAGTACCTAACTGAGTAACCATGCCAGCTGCATGCCAAGTTGTTCCGGAGGTTAATACATCTCTTTCAATTAAAACTGTATCCCAGCCATTTTTTGCTAAGTGATATGCTGTTGAACAACCAGCAATACCTCCTCCTATAACTACCACTTTTGCTTCATGTGGAAGGGAGTTCATTTTTAACCTGATAATAGTTCTGCTGGTGAAGAATATCTTAAATTAAATGCGTCAGAAACACCTTTGTAGGTAATTTCTCCCTTGTAAACATTTAAACCTGCTAAATAATTTTTATTTTCTTGAAGAGTTCTTTTATAACCTTGATCTGCTAATTTTAACAATAAAGGTAATGTTGCTTTGTTTAAAGCCATTGTTGAAGTTCTTGGTACTCCTCCTGGCATGTTAGCTACACAATAATGAACTACGTCATCTACAAGATAAGTTGGGTTTGCGTGTGTTGTTGGTTTACTAGTTTCTACACATCCTCCTTGATCAATAGCTACATCAACTATTACAGATCCTCTTTTCATTGACTTGATCATTTCTTTTGTAACTAGTTTTGGTGCTTCTGCACCAGGTATTAAAACACCACCGATTAATAAATCACATTCAGAGATAAGTTTTT
>Ga0233438_10005887_pt1 | contig 10133 bp, 5 predicted proteins | sample SI_123_September_FD_182720 | JGI IMG/M metagenome (GOLD analysis project Ga0233438, IMG submission 182720) | Seawater microbial communities from Saanich Inlet, British Columbia, Canada - SI_123_September2016_10_MG | ecosystem: Environmental > Aquatic > Marine > Inlet | place: Canada: British... | reverse complement strand
AACAGCCTGCTTTGATGTTTGAGCTTCTTTTGCAGGCTTTCCCGAAGGTTCGGGTTGAGTAGCCATCATCTGCAATAGCCTGTCGAAACGCTTGTCGGCGTCGTGTTGTTTTTTGCTCATTGTGAACTCATGTCCCGCTCAAGGTCTCGTAGGTCGCCTAGAGTGCGGTTTCTCCAAGCCGTAAACTCATTTAGACCCTGCTCAAATGAATCTCGGGCAGGATTCATTAGAACGTGAAACGATTCGGCTGGGGCGTCCTCTTTTATTGAATTGAATGCGACGCCATAGTTCACCCGAAAAACATTCATCTTTGGCACAGCGCTGTTCCAGTAAGATGGATTCGTCACCGTATAAATTTCTTCGTGGCGATGGTGTTTTTTCCGAAGCTCCTCTATCCGATCGGCACTGGTATTCAGGTTTTCGAAAAACGCGTTTAAGTCTCCATTGTAGGTTTGATTATTCTTTGGGTCCTTAATCGCGTTCCACCAGTTGCTTACATATCTTGGACCATCATCGACAATTTTCTGCATTGGGCCCTCAAGGAAATCTCGAAATTCATTGATGACGGGTAGTTTTTGCTCTCGCTCATAAACAGTATATCTGCGCTGCTTTGGTTTTTCAGGTTCGCTTACAACTTGGGGCGGCGTCTGTGCGGCGTCGCCCACGCTATGTGGAGGTTTTGATCGCACTTGCTGCCAAACGACTCCGCCCACGGCGATGGCTAACCCAAGAACGATGACGTGTAGCGGCTCGATCATTCTAAGATTGCTCCAAATCGTGGCGCGGCTAGTCCAAACCCAATGGAGGATTTGGAAAGCGCCCCAAGCTATTGCGGCGTAAAACACCCACTCGAAATAGATTTGATAATCGGGGGCCGAATATCTCACGCCAGCACCGGCGAGTGCGATGCCAAATGGGCTGGAAAGTCGGCTTGCGAGGGACGCCTGCATGTAGCTCTCATATCATGGTTCCTCGCAATATGTAGTTACATGTTCTTAGGGGATATACTTGCCGCCCCCCGCAAAAGAACATATTGCGAACCTAGAACAAATAGGGTACGTTCAGTTCCATCGGATCGATCCTGATTCCGGTCCGCCGCAGGGGCAGCAGGCCAGCCAGCTTGTTTGTCCGGCTGGCGAATCCCGTTCATAAGGAGCACCACTATGGCCCCCGCCGCCCTGCGTATCGTTGAAGGATCATCCATGGACAAGACCAAGGCCCTGTCGGCCGCGCTCTCCCAGATCGAGCGCCAGTTCGGCAAGGGCTCCGTCATGAAGCTCGGCAAGAACGACCGGTCGATGGATATCGAGACGATTTCCTCGGGCTCGCTCGGGCTGGATATCGCGCTGGGTGTCGGCGGCCTGCCGAAGGGGCGGGTGGTCGAGATTTACGGTCCGGAATCCTCCGGCAAGACCACGCTGGCGCTGCACACGGTGGCCGAGGCCCAGAAGAAAGGCGGCATTTGCGCCTTCATCGACGCTGAACACGCGCTCGATCCCGTCTATGCCCGCAAGCTCGGCGTCAATGTCGATGAACTTCTGATCTCGCAGCCGGATCATGGCGAACAGGCGCTGGAAATCGCCGACACGCTGGTGCGCTCCGGCGCGGTCGATGTGCTGGTTGTGGACTCGGTGGCGGCGCTGGTGCCGCGCGCCGAACTCGAAGGCGAGATGGGCGACAGCCTTCCCGGCCTGCAGGCACGGCTGATGAGCCAGGCGCTGCGCAAGCTCACCGCCTCGATCAACAAGTCCCACACCATGGTGATCTTCATCAACCAGATCCGCATGAAGATCGGTGTGATGTACGGCTCGCCGGAAACCACCACTGGCGGTAACGCTTTGAAGTTCTACGCGTCCGTGCGCCTCGACATTCGCCGCATCGGCCAGATCAAGGAACGCGACGAAGTGATCGGCAACTCGACCCGCGTCAAGGTGGTGAAGAACAAGCTGGCGCCTCCGTTCAAGCAGGTCGAGTTCGACATCATGTACGGCGAGGGCGTCTCGAAGCTGGGCGAAATTCTCGATCTCGGCGTGAAAGCAGGAATCGTCGAGAAGTCCGGCGCATGGTTTTCCTATGACAGCGTACGCCTCGGCCAAGGCCGCGAGAATTCCAAGACCTTCCTGAAGGCCAATCCTGAGGTGACGGCGAAGATTGAAGCCTTGATCCGCCAGAATTCCGGCCTGATCGCCGAGCAGATCCTCGCAGGCTCGCCGGAGCGCGATGCCGACGGCGAGGAGCCGGCGGACGACTAATCATTTTCTGGCTCGGGCTTAATCGCCCGGGTTCAGGTGCGATCCGAGAAGACGGGAATCCTTTTCGGGCATCCATCGTACCTTCGGAAAGCAAACGGGCGTTGTGGATGTTGAGTTGCCGACATCCCCAGCGCCCGATTTGTTTTTGAAGAGCGGGGCGGCAGCGTTTCTTTCCGCGTCGTCCCGGCCAGGCGTAGCGCGAGCCGGGACCCATAACCCCTGCACTCGTTTGGCGCGTTGCGCGCTCGACACATGAACCACAGTCTAGGGATTATGGGTCCCCGCTTTCGCGGGGACGATGACTTGGAAGCTCCGAGCGCGTTACTCCGCCGCCTGTGCGTAATCCGCCACCGGCGGGCAGGAGCAGACCAGATTGCGGTCGCCATGGACGTTGTCGACGCGTCCCACCGGTGACCAGTACTTGTCACTGCGCGAGGTGCCAGCTGGAAAGCAGCCTTCCGCGCGGGAATAGGGCCGCTGCCAGTGATCCTCGGCGATGTCGTGCACCGTGTGCGGCGCATGCCGCAGCGGCGACGCTTCGATCGGCCATCGTCCGGCCTCGACCTCGGCGATCTCGCGGCGGATCGCGATCATGGCATCACAGAAACGATCCAGTTCCGCCTTCGATTCGGATTCGGTCGGTTCGATCATCAGCGTGCCGGGCACCGGGAAGCTCATGGTTGGCGCGTGGAAGCCGTAGTCGATCAGGCGTTTGGCGATGTCATCCACGGTGACGCCGGAGCCGGTCTTCAGGCCGCGCGGATCGACGATGCACTCATGCGCGACGCGTCCCTTGGCGTTCCGGTACAGCACCGGGAAATGAGGATCGAGCCGTTTGGCGATGTAGTTCGCATTCAGGATCGCGACTTCCGTGGCGCGGGTCAGGCCTTCGCCGCCCATCATCAGGATGTAGATGTAGGAAATGACGAGGATCGACGCCGAGCCGTAAGGAGCCGCCGACACGGGACCGACCGCAGTTTCCCTGTCGCTTGTGATATTGGCGGGAAGAAACGGCGCGAGGTGTTTCTTCACGCCGATCGGGCCCATGCCGGGACCGCCGCCGCCGTGTGGAATGCAGAAGGTCTTGTGCAGGTTGAGATGGCTGACATCCGCGCCGTAGTCGCCGGGCCGCGCGAGCCCGACCTGCGCGTTGAGATTGGCGCCATCGAGATAGACCTGTCCGCCGTGGCTGTGGACGATGTCGCAGATCTCGCGGATGTGCTCCTCGAACACGCCGTGGGTCGAGGGATAGGTGATCATCACCGCAGCGAGATCGTTCGCGTGCTGCGCAGCTTTCTTGCGCAGGTCTTCCACATCGACATCGCCGCGCGCATCGCAGGCGACAACAACGACATCCATACCGACCATGCTGGCGGAGGCCGGATTGGTGCCGTGAGCGGAAGAGGGGATCAGGCACACCTTGCGGTGCGGCTCGCGGCGCGAGGCATGATAGGCGCGGATCGCCAGCAGTCCGGCATACTCGCCCTGCGCGCCGGAATTCGGCTGCAGGGACACCGCGTCGTAACCGGTGATATCGGCGAGCCATTTCTCGAGCGTGGCGAACATGGCGTGATAGCCCGCCGCCTGCGCCGATGGCGCGAACGGATGCAGAGCGCCGAACTCCGGCCAGGTCACCGGGATCATTTCGGTGGTGGCGTTGAGCTTCATGGTGCAGGAGCCGAGCGGGATCATGGCGCGGTCGAGCGCGAGATCGCGGTCGGACAGCTTGCGCATGTAGCGCAGCAGTTCTGTTTCCGAGCGGTGCTCGTGGAACACCGGATGGGTCAGAAACTTGCTGGTGCGCACAAGAGCAGGCGGCAGCGCGTCGCGCGCCTCCTTCTCGATGTCCGCATAGACAAGGTTGCCGCCGAAGGTCCGCCACACACTCTCGACCACCGCAGGCGTCGTGGTCTCGTCCAGCGCGATGCTGACGGTGGTCTCGTTGAGCCGCAGATTGATGTTCTCATGAGCAGAATGCGAGATGATGGCCTGCCGCTGACCATTGATCGCCACTGTGACCGTATCGAAATAGGCGTCATTCAACGGCGCAAAGCCGAGCTTGCGTAGGCCTGCCGTCAGAACCGTTGCGCGCCGGTGCACGGTGCGAGCGATGTGCGTCAGCCCCTCAGGGCCGTGATAGACCGCATACATCGAGGCGATCACCGCGAGCAGCACCTGCGCGGTGCAGATGTTCGAGGTCGCCTTTTCGCGGCGGATGTGCTGCTCGCGCGTCTGCAGCGCAAGGCGATAGGCGGGCGCCCCGCGTGAATCCACCGAGAGGCCGACGATGCGGCCGGGCAGGGAGCGCTTCAGCGCATCCCTCACCGCCATATAGGCCGCGTGCGGTCCGCCGTAGCCCATCGGCACGCCGAAGCGCTGGGTCGAGCCAATGGCGATGTCCGCGCCGAGATCGCCGGGCGAGGCCACAAGCGTCAGCGCCAGCGGATCGGCGGCGACGGCGGCGATGGCGCCTTTCGCCTTCAATGCCGTGATGGCCGCGCGCGGATCGAACAGTCCGCCATGCGTGCCGGGATACTGGAACAGCGCGCCGAACACGTCGGCCTTGTCGAGGTCGCGCGCCGGATCGCCGACAATCAATGACCAGCCGAGCGGCTCGGCGCGGGTGCGCAGCACCGCCAGCGTTTGCGGATGCACTTCATGATCGACGAAGAACGCCTTAGTCTTCACCGAGGACGAGCGCTCGGCGAGCGCCATGGCTTCCGCCGCCGCGGTGCCTTCATCGAGCAGCGACGCGTTGGCGATGTCGAGTCCGGTGAGATCGCAGATCATGGTCTGGAAATTGAATAGCGCCTCGAGCCGCCCCTGGCTGATCTCGGGCTGATACGGCGTGTAGGCGGTGTACCAGGCCGGATTCTCGAGGATGTTGCGCTGGATCACCGCGGGCAGGATCGTGCCCGAGTAGCCTTGGCCGATCAGTGAGGTGAACACCTGATTGCGACCGGCAATGCTGCGCATATGCGCGATCGCGTCAGTTTCGCTAAGCGCCTTGCCGAGATCCAGCGGCGCCTTCAGCCGGATCGAAGCCGGCAGCGTCTCGCTCATCAGAACCTGAAGGCTCGATGCACCGACGGTCGAGAGCATGCTCTCGATGTCGCGCGGCGAGGGGCCGATATGCCGGCGCACGAAATCGACAGCGGGTTCGGCAGGTTTGCGATGCGCGGTCATGTGAAACTCCTCAGGAACAGAGATTTGAGTTCGTCATTGCGAGAAGCGCCAGCGACGAAGCAATCCACCCCTTGGCAACCGAAGACTGGATTGCTTCGCTTCGCTCGCAATGACGATGTGTCTTTCATCGAACGTTTGTCCTGCAGCCTTAAGCAGTGTGGGCCTTGTAGGCAGCTTCATCCATCAGTCCGTCGAGGTCGCTCTTGTTGGCGATGCGTAGCTTGAAAAACCATGCGGCCTTGCCGGGATCGGAGTTCACCAGCGCTGGATCGGCGGCGACGGCGTCGTTGACCTCCAGCACTTCCCCCGCGATCGGCGCGTAGACATCCGATGCAGCCTTGACGCTTTCGACCACGGCGGCGGCCTCCGCCTTCTTCAGCGTGCGGCCGACCTTCGGCAGCTCGACGAACACCACGTCGCCGAGCTGGGTCTGCGCGTAGTCGGTGATGCCGATGGTGGCGACGTCGCCGTCGATCTGGAGCCATTCGTGATCGGAGGTAAACAGCGTGGTCATGATGTCCTCAGCATTTGCGGTGTTGATGGTGTTATCGTTTGTAACCATTGGGCACGAACGGCATCGTAGAAACGCGCAGCGGCAGGCGTTGCCCACGCACGTCGGCGAAGACGAGGGTGCCTTCGGTGGAAAGGGATGTCGGCAGATAACCCATGGCGACGGGTGCATTCAGCGTCGGTCCGAAGCCGCCGGAGGTAACGGTGCCGATTTTTTCGGATGAGGTTTCGCTGGCGTAGAGGGCCGCATGTTCACGCACCGGCGCACGGCCTTCTGCACGCAAACCGACACGGCGGCGCGATGCGCCGGTTTCGAACTGTTTCAGGATGATGTCGGCGCCGGGAAAGCCTCCCGCGCGTGCGCCGCCAATGCGGCGGCTCTTTTGCACCGACCATTCCAGCGCACCCTCGACGGGCGTGGTCGTGGTGTCGATGTCGTGACCGTACAGACAGAGGCCAGCCTCTAACCGCAGGCTGTCGCGCGCTCCAAGGCCGATCGGAAGCACGGCGGGATCGGCGAGCAGCGCGGTTGCGAAACGCTTGATGTCTTTTGCAGGAACTGAAATCTCGAACCCGTCCTCGCCGGTGTAACCGGAGCGCGAGACGAAGCAGTCGATGGCTTGACCAGAGATTTGCACCGTGTGCGGTCCGGCATCCATGAACTTCATCGCGGCGACTGTCGGCGCATGCTTCGCCAGCACCTCGACAGCCTTCGGTCCCTGCAGCGCGATCAGCGCGCGATCCGGCAGCGGCTCGATGATGCAGACGTCGGAGAGATGCTGACGAAGATGCGTTTCATCCTCAGTCTTGCAGGCGGCGTTGACCACCAGGAACAGGTGATCGCCGAAGTTCGCAACCATCAGATCGTCGAGAATGCCGCCGGCGTCATTGGTGAACTGCGCATAGCGCTGGCGGCCGGGCGCAACGGCGAGGATATCCTGTGGCACCAGACGTTCCAGCGCGCGGACGGCGTCCTCGACCTTGCCGGACTTTGCCGTGAGAGCGATCTGGCCCATGTGGGAGACATCGAACAGGCCGGCGGAGGCGCGGGTGTGGAGATGTTCCTTCAGCACGCCGGCGGCGTATTGCACCGGCATCTCATAGCCGGCGAACGGCACGATCTTGCCGCCGCGCGCCACATGCAGGTCATGCAGCGGAACGCGCTTCAGCGCATTGTCAGCAGCGGAGGATGGATGTCGTTCGGCGGCTTGCATGGTCGGGCTCCTGACAGATTCGGGACCAGTTCCCGAAATCATGTCGAAGCCCCATCTGTCGCTGCGCCTGAGAGTATTATCCCGTCGGCGGATGCCGCGCCGGAAGCTCCGGCCGCACCTCTTTCCAGATTTCAGTCAGTCACACGGTCCGTTTGCCTGAGAGTTTCCGGGGCGGTTGCTCCTTCGGCGCCGGCATAAAACCGGTCTCTCCCGACGTGACTTATCAGCTTAACATATAGCTCACTTAAGGCAGGAAAACACGCCTTTCGAGGCCCTGTCAACGCAACTGCGAGATTATCAACGGGCTTCGCGGCGCGCTTGGGACTGCTTGCAAGCCGCTGATCTGGTGCACACTTTCTGGACATTGCAGGCCCGTTCCGTCTAGAAACGGGGCGGGACAAACTGCGCTGCACGCGTCATTGAAGGCGGGCGGCGCACCAAGGCGTTTTCGGGCGGAACGGCGAGCGTTTCGCGCCATGAGAATGCGTCAGAACATCGAGAGCGTTTTCGAGCGAAGTGGGTACCGGTTCGCGTGAAGAGAACGCGTCAAACATAGAGCTTTTGGGCGCGATTGGACGATTATGAGCGGCGTTAACGAGATCAGGTCGGCGTATCTGAATTATTTCGCGAAAAACGGCCACGATATCGTGCCGTCTTCGCCGCTGGTTCCGCGCAACGACCCGACATTGATGTTCACCAATGCGGGCATGGTGCAATTCAAGAACGTGTTCACGGGTCTTGAGAAGCGGCCCTATCAGCGCGCGACCTCATCGCAGAAGTGCGTTCGCGCCGGCGGCAAGCACAATGACCTCGATAATGTCGGCTACACCGCGCGGCATCACACCTTTTTCGAGATGCTCGGGAACTTCTCGTTCGGCGACTATTTCAAGGAGCGCGCCATCGAGCTTGCCTGGAATTTAATCACCAAGGAGTACGGGCTCCCCAAGGACAAGCTGCTGGTCACGGTCTATTCCGAGGACGAGGACGCTGCGAAACTCTGGAAAAAGATCGCAGGTCTGCCTGAATCGAAAATCATCCGGATCGCGACGTCGGACAATTTCTGGCAGATGGGCGACACCGGCCCCTGCGGCCCGTGCTCCGAAATCTTCTTCGACCACGGCGACAAGATCTGGGGCGGCCCTCCCGGTTCGCCCGAGGAAGACGGCGACCGCTTCATCGAGATCTGGAATCTCGTGTTCATGCAGTTCGACCAGATCGCGCCCGGCAACCGCGTCGCGCTGCCGAAGCCGTCGATCGATACCGGCATGGGTCTGGAGCGCATCGCCGCCGTGCTTCAGGGCAAGCATGACAACTACGACATCGATCTGTTCGTTGCGCTGATCCGCGCCATCGCCGAGTTGACCGGGGCTGATCCGCAGGGCGAACAAAAGGCGTCGCTGCGCGTGATCGCGGACCATCTGCGCGCGTCGTCGTTCCTGATTTCCGACGGCGTGCTGCCGTCGAACGAAGGCCGCGGCTATGTGCTGCGCCGGATCATGCGCCGCGCGATGCGCCACGGGCAGTTGCTCGGAGCCAAAGAGCCGCTGATGTATCGCCTCGTCTGGGCGCTGGTGCGCGAGATGGGTCAGGCCTATCCCGAACTGGTTCGGGCCGAGAACCTGATCGAGGAAACGCTGAAGCTCGAGGAAACCCGTTTCCGCAAGACGCTGGATCGCGGCCTCACGATTCTGGACGAGAAAAGCGCGTCGCTGAAGAAGGGCGACATGTTCGACGGCGAGACCGCGTTCACGCTGTACGACACCTACGGCTTTCCGCTCGATCTCACGCAGGACGCGCTGCGCAACCGCGGCATCGGCGTCGATATCGCTTCGTTCACCGACGCGATGGAGCAGCAGCGCAAGAAGGCGCGCGCGGCCTGGGCCGGGTCGGGCGACACCGCAACCGAAAACGTCTGGTTTCCGCTGCGCGAGAAACTCGGCGCGACTGAGTTCCTGGGCTACGACACCGAAATCGCCGAAGGCGTCGTCACCGCGCTGGTGAAGGACGGCAAGGAAATCGACAGCGCCAAGACTGGCGACAGCGTTGCGATCGTGATGAACCAGACGCCGTTCTACGCCGAATCCGGCGGTCAGGTCGGCGACACCGGCATCCTTAGCGGCGATGGCGTGCGTGTGCGCGTCACCGACACGCAGAAGAAGGCGGGCGATCTTTACGTGCATCTCGGCGCCGTCGAGCAGGGCACGGTGAAGCTCGGCGTGCCGCTGCAGCTCGAAGTCGATCACGCGCGGCGCACGTCGATCCGCGCCAATCACTCCGCGACGCACCTTCTGCATGAGGCGCTGCGGCAGGTGCTGGGCGATCACATCGCGCAACGCGGCTCCCTAGTTGCTCCTGAGCGGCTGCGCTTCGACTTCGCCCACAACAAGCCGATCACGGCGGACGAACTGCGCCGCATCGAAGACATCGCCAACGATGTCGTGCTGGAGAACGGCGAAGTCCTCACCCGCTCGATGGCGGTGGACGATGCGCGGGATTCCGGCGCACGGGCGCTGTTCGGTGAAAAATACGGCGACGAGGTCCGCGTGGTGTCGATGGGCGCGGGGCAGGGCAATGCGCTCGGCTGGTCGGTCGAACTGTGCGGCGGCACCCATGTGCGTCGTACCGGCGACATTGGTTTGATCTCCATCAGTGGCGAAAGCGCGGTGGCCTCCGGCGTCCGGCGCATCGAGGCGCTGACCGGAAACAATGCGCGTCACGCGGTGAACGCGACCATTCACACCGCGAAGGCGGCAGCGGCGGAACTGAAAACCACGCTGGACGATTTGCCGGCGCGTATCGCCGCACTCGTCGAAGAACGCAAGAAGCTGGAAAACGCGCTGTCGGATGCACGCAAGAAGCTCGCCATGGGTGGCACGAGCGTATCCGGCTCTCATCGCGGTGAGGATGCGTTCATCGAAGTTAGCGGCGTCAAGCTGATGGCGAAGCGCGTTTCCGGTATCGAGATGAAAGA
>Ga0233438_10005886_pt1 | contig 10135 bp, 6 predicted proteins | sample SI_123_September_FD_182720 | JGI IMG/M metagenome (GOLD analysis project Ga0233438, IMG submission 182720) | Seawater microbial communities from Saanich Inlet, British Columbia, Canada - SI_123_September2016_10_MG | ecosystem: Environmental > Aquatic > Marine > Inlet | place: Canada: British... | reverse complement strand
GGTGATGGAATTGGTGGTGGTGCTAATAGTGGTGATGCTACTTTATTCTTAGATACATCATCTGCACACTTTAGAATTGCAGTATCTCAGTCAGCAGCCTCTTATGGATTTGGGTCTGGTGGTGGTGGTGGTGCATTTGGTGACCCACCTGTAATTACATCTCACGGATTTACAATTCCTGAGTTTACTGGTAGTAGTGCACTTATTGGCCAACTCGTAGCAACTGATGTTACTCCCGGTGATACACAAACTTGGGCAATTCAAGATTCATATACTGATGGGTTCTTTGAGGTGTCTACTACTGGCGTGGTAAGGGCTTCAGTTTCTTCAAGTAGAGCTATGAATACTGATAGTACTCCTGGTTCGGGGTCACACCCATTCTTAATTAAGGTAACTGATGGTCAGAATAATGTAGTTGAAAAGACTATATACATTCGTGTAACTCCAAACTCAGCACCTGTTTTCAGAGTTGGTGGTGTTAGTGGAAACACAATCACATCATTCACTGCATCTTTAGATGAATCATCATCTGCTGCAACTAAAACTCAATATAGAGTATATGTTACTGATGCTGATAGTGATGCTTTGACAATTAGAACTGGTAGTTTAGGAACTGACCACTTCTCATTTACAATTGGTACAACTGGCGTATCAAAGTATTTAGACCTTGTTCAAGTAACAAGTTCTTTAGATTATGAAAATCTAACGTCATACTCATTTGTCATAACCGCATCCGATGCAAATTACGAAGCTGGATATGATGTTTTAAATATAACACACCTACCATTCAGAGTAGCGGTAGTTGATAACTTAGGTCCAGGAATACAAGACCAATCATTATCAGGTGTAAATGAAAACTCATCAGATAGTACTACTGCTGGTAGTATCGTAGCAACTGATAATAGTAATCCTGCGAATACAATATTATATAAAGATTTTACATTGGTATCGGCACACTCTGGAAGTGATATTTCAAATCCAAATATTACGTCATCCCTTGGGGGTACATCACTAACCGACCCTAACTCAGACCCATTCGAAATGAACATCGCAGGGGCAGTTACTCGTAAGTCTTCGGTATTTTTAAATTCAGATATCGCTAACAGATATGTTTATCGTGTAAATGTAGGTGATGCTTACAATATAGATTCTGCTAGTGCATTAATTACAGTCCCAATAGCAGATGATGCTGTATCAACTATTGGTGCTGATGCTGGTACATACTATATCCAAGAGGGTGCTGAGGCAGGTGACAATCTAACGACAAACTCAAATGGATACTCTACTGGTAATGTAACATTCACATCAGCAGTATCTCAAATGTGGGAAGTTAATACTGTACCAGGTGGGTATGTTAGATTTACTAATGGTGCAAATCATTACACCGGCTCAACTGTAACTCTTGAGGTAGATACTGCTATTAGTGGTAACTTACACTTCGCAGATAGTGACACTGTGGCTATACAAATCACTGCATCTGAAACTTCATTTGAAACTACAAAACAATATAGAGACCATACCCTAACAATTACTGATAATCAGCCATATGAAATTGGATTTAGTAATACAAGTACGAATTTAAATACAAATGGTGCAAGACCATCAAATACATTAAGTACAATCTCATTTACTGAACCCCAAAGTGGTATTGGTGATACTATTGACCATGCTAAGTTTACATTTACCAATACAAGTGGTCAGTTAACCGCATCTCGAAGTGGTGATACTTATTTAGTAAGTGCTTTAACCAATTTGAGTGGTTCTACTACATATGTGTTTAGTGCAAGTATCGCTGATAGTTACGGTAACATATCAACATCAGGTTCCTCATTTACAATTGCTCAAGCAGGTACTGGTACTTTAAATACTAATGGTACATTCTATGTAATCGAATCTGCAACAAACGGTGATAGTATTGTCTTAGGCGCAAATGGTAGAACTGGAACACAAGGTGACTTGGGAGTTAATTACTCACCACAATACAATTCAGCAGCAGTTGCTTCATTTACTTCATCAAATGCACTAATTAGTGTTGCTTCGAATGGTAACCTAAGTGTTGGTACTGACATTAGTGGTAGTGGTAATACCGATGGTGATACAATTACATCAAACATAACGTGGATAGACCAATTTGGAAACGCAGGTGGTCCAACTTCTATTACAATGAATATTGCCGAGAACTTTGCACCTACTGCTACTGATACACCAAACACAAGTAATCTAAACACCAACTTAGGTGTCGATGGTGCATTACTCGCAACATTGACTTGGAGTGATACTGAAAGTGATTCACTTAACATTAGTTCATTCGGATTAAGTGGTACTGGTGCTTCAAGTTTATCATCATCTTACAATGGTACTAATGCATTTGGTATTTACGCAGATGGAGATAGAAGTGCTGGAACTATTTCATATACAGCAAGTATAAAAGACGTACATGGGTTCAGTACAGGTACATATGAAGATTTAATTACCATCGCTCAGGCAGATGATGGTACTATGAGTGCAAATGGAACTTTATATGTAATTGAATCCGCACTAGCTGGTGATAATATTGTAATAAATTCAAATGGGTATTCAGGTACTCAGGCTTCTATGTCAGTAGCTTATAGTACATCTTATGGTAACCCAGTCGCTCAAAACTTTACATCAACAAGTCCATTAGTAGCTATTACATCCGGTGGGTTATTAACTGCTCAAATTAACATTAGTGGTTCAGTAAGTGCTAGTGGTGATACGATTACAACAACAATCGGATGGGAAGACCAATATGGTAATACCGATACTGCTGACTTTAATATTAGTGTAACAACTAACCAAGCACCAGCTGTAACGGGTGATGTTCAACAAGGTGGTAACATAAATACAAACCTTGCTACGACTAATACATTATTAACCACATTGACTTGGACTGACCCTGAAGGTGATACATTAGAGGTAGATACATTTACTCTATCTGGAACAAACGCATCATCATTCTCAAGTTCATATAATGGTGGTAATGCTTTTGGTATTTACGCTGCAGGCGATTTAACGGCTGCAACATATAACTACACTGCTAATGTAGAAGATGAGCACGGGTTCAATACAGGAACATACTCGGATACAATAATCATTTCTCAAGCAGGTGGTGGTTCAATCAATTCCGAAGATTTCTATATTATAGAATCAGCACTAAGTGGTGCTGTAATTACAAATGATAGTGATGGTATTGGTTCACAAGCAAATGTTAATGTTACTTACTCACCTAACTATGGGTCTCAAGCTGCTGAACAATTTAATTCAAATGATTCCGTTATAGCAATTGATTCAAATGGTAACTTGAGTGTCAAGTCTAATATTAGTGGTTCATATCATACTGGCGATTCCATCTCACCAACAATATATTGGTTAGACCAATATGGCAATGAAGGTACAGGTAGTATTACCATTGACATAGCAAATAACGAATTACCAAGTGCTTCATTTGCACACGAAAGTGTAAACGCACCAGTATCATCGGGAACTAAACTATTAACAATCACAATAAATGATACCGAACTCGATTCACCATACTCATTAACTTTAAGTGGTGATGGTGCTGCTTCAATGTCATTAGACCCGCAAAATGCAGATTCATCATCTTGGTTTATAAATGCAAGTGATTCTTCGATGACCGATGGTGTGACTCTAAACTATACTGCAAGTGTACAAGATGCTTATGGTAGTGGTTCGGTTGAGTATAGAAGGCAGTTTGTAGTAGGTGCTGCTCCTGCGGCCGACCCACTTATTTACATATACCAAGTAAATCACGGCTCGGATGCAGCACTTGGTAGTGCTTACTTATCCGTAATGGGTGGTAGTACGGTAGACTCATCAACACCACCACAAGTTACTGCATTAAATGCAAACACATTGTCATTCTTTAATAAAGTTAAGACAGGTGCTTTGGGTGATGCTAGTATTACACTTGCTGCAAGTAAAACTGCTACTTTGATTGATAGTGCAAGTGCTGATGGTTCGGTTGAAGATATTATAGAGACCTTTGGAACTTTAGCATCAAGTATAACTGGTCAGGTTATAATTGCAATACCAAGCACTGCTGCTAATTTAACAAACATCCCAACCTCAGTTGCTTCTGCCTTTGGTGGTTCAACTTCTGGTGAGTACGTACTACAAGTACAAGCAGATGGTGGTGGTTGGTCAAATACAATTGAATCAACTGATATCCACGAGGTAGTATTAGATTCTGCTCGTGATGGTGTTACTGATTGGTTCTTTATTGGTAGAACTGGTTACAATGGATTTAGTAATAACTTTGAATTAAGATTGAGACCATCAAGTGGTTCTGCTCAAACATAATAGGAGACTTTAGATATGCCAAGTTTTTCATCGAAATCCCAGTTAACACCCGCAGTTTCTTCGAGTGGATTAGTTCCATTCGCAGATGTTGACTTGATTCGTGGTGCTTTTAAGGTATATGAAAGCCTCTCCGTACTTCGTAACGAACAAACTGCATTCTTTGTAGATGCTCAAATCGTATATGTAAGTTCTTCTGATAAATTATACCAATGTAGTTACGAGACGGCAGATAATATATTCGTCTTCGAAGATAGTATGTCGTTTAGCGAGTTTACTTTTGCAGGAGGTGGAGCCGCATCTATACCGGATGGAACTATTAGTGGTTCTCAGCAAATATCTGATTTAGGATTTATAACCAATGACCAAACGAGTTCATTTGTTTTAGTAGATAATTCATCTTCATTTTTCCAATCGATGTCATTTGATGACTCTACTAACTTACTTAGTATCGAGGGTGGTAACACCATAGACTTATCTCCCCTAACTGGTTCGGGTGGTGGTAGTGGTACTGGTATATTTGCATTGACTGGGTCGATTTACTCTACAACTAACAATATACAGGTTACTGGTTCATTCGAAGTTGGTGGTGGTTTATTTAAATTAACAGAATATACAACGTTACCAAGTGTAGAGGCGGGAGCAATAGCATACTCAGGTTCTAATTTTTACTTCGGTATTGGTGATGTTTAAATAAAAATAATTATACTTATATAAAGATAAAAAAACAAGTTACATCGATATATCAATTATTTGTATTAATACAAAAACAAAGGAAAATTAATTATGGCAACATGGAAAAAAGTCATTGTATCGGGGAGTGCAATATCTCTCTTAGATAATGACTCAAATTATTTATCAAGTACGGGTGGTGGTATTGTATCAGCATCTGCTGTAAGCTCCACTGCCCAAGGTGAGTTTACTGCATCATTTAATGGTGTACTAACCGAACTTGACTTAGGATTGACATCAACTGATGATGTTCAATTTAATTCTGTAACTGCATCATTACAAGGTAATGTTGTTGGTGACTTAACTGGTACTGCAGATACTGCATCTTATGTACAATTTGCAAATATTGATGGTGAAATCATTGCAACTACGGCATCATTTGTAGCATCTGATAATGTTAAGTTTACTAACGCAGATACTGCATCTGGTACATTCCAAACTGCAACTCAGTTCTCTGCATCTGTCGTAACTCGTATTGATGGTCTTGAACAAGGTCAGTATGACTTAGAGTTCTCTGGTTCGACTGGAAATGGTGTAATTACTGATGCTGAAACTCTTAGTATCTTAGGTGGTACAAACGTAGATACAGTAGCAGCAGGCAACAGCCTTACTATTAACTTGGATGACACTATTAGTCTAAGCCAAGTAACTGCATCTATCGTATCTGCAAGTAATGGATTTGTTGGTGACTTAACTGGTAATGCTGACACTGCAACTACCTCATCTTATGTAGCAGCATCTTCACCATCACAAGGTACAGTTAGAATTACTGGTAACGACATCGACTTGGGTCTTCAAGTAGGTGATTCACCAGTATTTGCTGATTTAAGATTGACTGGTAACTTGACCGTTGAAGGTACAAGAACTGAATTGAATGTTGCAAACTTGAATGTTGAAGACCAATTCATTCTATTGAACTCAGGTTCTGCTACTGGTGATGTAGGTATCATCTTTGGTGGTGCTGATACTACTGGTATCAACACTGGTTCAGCAATCTTCTATGATGATAGTGAGTCAGTATTCGCATATGGTGCTGATGTTAAGTATGATGATACTACTGCTACAGCTGCATCTAAATTAGGTAACATCGTAGAATTGGGTACTGGTGGTACTCACAATATGGCTGGTGCAACATTCCAAGGTGTAGGTACTATCTTGGTAGACAATGCTGACGACATTTGGATTCAAGTAGGTGCATAATCTGATTTAGAAGTATAAATGTTAAAGAGGTTATATATGAGTTTACACAAAAGACTGGGATTATCCAGTAAAGAAACTCAATCTGAAAAAGAAGTAACCCTCAAGCTCACAAAAGGTGAGCTTGAGGCACTTCTTATTGGTTTGGGAGAAGCCACTTTCAAAGGAAAGCAAGTTGAGTCAGTATTTAAACTGGCTATGAAGTTACAAAATGAAGCTAAAAAATTAAGTTAGTAAAATATGAAGCATTACGAGGGATTGAATCAAAAAGATTGGCAAATAATTCAAATTGCAGTTAAAAAAATGGAAATCAAAGGAGCAGATGCTTATATGATTTCAAACTTATTGGCTAAGATAAACTTAGAGGTAGAGTTACTAAATCTGCCGGAAGCCGAACGACCTAAAAAGGGTGATTTAATAACAAAAGAATAATTTTAAGACCCTCACATTTAAAGTGGGGGTTTTTATTTTCTATTTATCTATTTATAAGAGATTAATCAAACATAACCTGGTTGTTGGCCCGAAAGGGAAGTGGGCACGTAGTGTTACCAACCACAAATTGGGAAGAGGATATGCCAAATTGGAAAAAGGTCATCACATCCGGCAGTGATGCACAACTTAATTCAGTAAAAATAACCGGCGCAGTCAATGCCAATGCGGACACCGATAAATTTTTGGTGCTCGATGCTGCGGGTAATGTAGATTTTAGAACAGGTACTCAGGTTCTTTCAGATATTGGTGGTAGTGGCGCTTCTAACCTTAGTGGTGCAGCAACTGAGATTCCATTCTTTAGTTCAACAAGTGCTATAACGAGTTCAGTTCGGTTAAAGTTAAATAAAAATATAACTACCGGTGATGTGTTAGTACACCATGGTCAGTTTAATGTAATCAATGACCCAAGTGTTTCGGGAACAGCTGCAATGCAAATTATTGTGGGTTCTGGTTCAAGTGGTGATGTTTCGAATCCACAATATGATTCGTTCCTATCAATGGAACAGGAGAGTGCAACCCAAGTAGGTCTTAGAGCAAATGGTACAGCGCCAACATCAGCTCAAATTAAAATGAGAACTGATGTTAATGATGCTTATTCGATTGGTAGACTAACAAACCCATATGGTGCAAACACTCTTAGAATAAAACCAGCGATTATTGCTGAAGGTGGTCTTTCTATAACTGGTTCATTAACTATATCAGGTTCTAATACATTAAAAAATATCGGACCAGCACAATTTAGTGGTTCGGTTAATATTAGAACATCTGACCAAGTAGCCGCCACCACAGATACCGATAAATTTATGGTATTGGATGGTCACCAAATTAAATATAGAACAGGTACTGAAGTATATGATGATATAGGAGTTACAGCACTATCATCCTCTATTGCTTCAGACATCGCAGGACTTAGTGGTGCAAGTGGTAATTACGCTGTAATTGATTCTGGTGGGTCGTCTAATCGATTAGCTATTTGGACCAATGGTGTACGAATTAAAGGTGATTCTGATTTTAAAATTCTACCAACTACATCGGGACAAGGAATCCTCTACGACCAGTGGGATGCTACATCTCCAGACGTACTTAGTGCACCAGCTTTAAAAACGAATGGTTTAGAATTAGGAGATAACGTACCTGCATCTGCAGCACCATTCACGGCATCTCTTACAATTCATGCAAATCATGGTAATACAAGTACATCAGTAGAAAAAACCACTAATGGTCATCAATATACTGCAGGTACTCATGTAATTTATAAAAAAGGATGCTCATCAGCCCATATTAACTACACTTTAAGTGAAGGTAGTGCACATCGTTCAGGACAATTAGCTATTGTCGTCTATGGTAATGAGGCAGCAATGACCGAATATAGTACAATTGATATTGGAACTGGAAGTACGAGTGGTGCTCAATTCTCAGTTTCTGCAGCTGGGGGCGAGTTAACTTTATCGATAACCTCGGCCGGTGGCAGCGTGCTATTTTCTGCGGAACGTATGTATAGTATATAAAATAAATTAAATCCTAAGTTTGGAAAGTGAAAAACAAGAGGAAATAAAATGGCAAATCAATTTGTAATTAAAAATGGACTTCAGGTACAATCGGGTGGTATAAACGCCACTGGTGATTTATCCATTACAGGTTCATTGGTAGTAACTGGAACACTAACGGCTGAGACGTATGTAGTAAGTTCCTCAGTATCACATATAACCACTTCATTTAGTAGTGGGTCAACTCAGTTTGGTGATACGTCAGACGACACTCATGGATTTACCGGGTCACTGGATGTAACTCAACAAATTACTACACCGGATATAAAATTAACTGGATTAAGTAATGCCGGAGTTGATACTGATAAGTTCTTAGTATTAGATACATCAAACAATGTAGATTTTAGAACTGGTGACCAGTTAACCGCTGATTTAGGTTTGGATTATATTGTAACTCCACTTCAATTGGTAGTAGATACCAAAAATTTATCGAGTGGGTATGTTTCTTGGTTTGGTGTATCGGATTTACAATCAAATGCAGATAGAGGGTACACTACTTGGATAGCACCTACTGCTGGATATATCGAAAAGATAATAATATCACCAGAACAATCAAATACCACAACCGCTAATATTGATTTAGGATTATATGTTGGTGGTAGTCAACAAAGTTCAGATGTTACTGTAGCAATGGCTGCTGCTGGTACAAATAAGACATTTACATTTGGAAGTGCGAATTACTCGTTTACCGCTGGTGAGAGGTTGAGTATCGCATTGGATAAAAATACAAACACGGCTGACCTATATAATGTGATGGTGATAATTAGGTTAAGTAATTAAGGGATACGATAATATGGAATTAATACACGGTTTACATAAAGATACCTTAATTGAAATCAACGGAAGTTACCAAAAAATTGGTGACATCAAAGTTGGTGATGTAGTAAAAGGTTTTGACGTACACGGAGTAGGTGTTAGGGATAATAAAGTTGTCTCATTAGAAGTAAGCACCATAGACTCTTATTTAGAATTCACTCTTTCAAATGGTTCTAAATTAAAATCATCAGTTGACGCAAAAATCTTAACCCTAATGGGCGATTGGGTTTCACCAATTAATGCATTCAACAATAATAGAGAATTACACAACGACCTACACATTACCTCATTAAGGTATGTAGAAGAGTCGTTAGATATAGTAAGTATAGAAGTAGAACCTGACCACAATTACTATGTAGGTCAACTTTTATTCCATAACACCGGCCCCACTGGTCCTACCGGCCCTCAAGGTGCACAGGGTGTAGCATCAACCGGCCCTCAAGGTGCACAGGGTACTGCTGGGGGTGGTGGTTCAACTGGTTCTCAAGGAGCACAAGGTAGTACTGGCCCAACTGGTGGTACTGGTCCTCAAGGAGCGCAGGGTGGAACTGGCCCAACTGGTGCTCAAGGAGCACAGGGTTTATCACCTCAAGGAGCACAGGGTGCTCAAGGTGCCGGTGTTCAAGGTAGTACTGGAGCACAGGGTGCACAAGGTAGTACTGGTTCACAGGGTGCACAAGGTGCAGGATTTACAGGTGCTCAAGGAGCACAAGGTTCTTCACCTCAAGGAGCACAAGGAGCACAAGGTTCTTCACCTCAAGGAGCACAAGGAGCACAAGGTAATACTGGTGCGACTGGCCCAACTGGTCCACAAGGTGCACAAGGTTCAGGTGGTGCAACAGGCCCACAAGGAGCACAAGGTTCTTCACCAACTGGAGCACAAGGAGCACAAGGTTCTTCACCTCAAGGGGCACAAGGAGCACAAGGTTCTTCACCAACTGGTGCTCAAGGAGCACAAGGTTCAGGTGGTGCAACTGGCCCACAAGGAGCACAAGGAGCACAAGGTTCAGGTG
>Ga0233438_10005883_pt1 | contig 10136 bp, 10 predicted proteins | sample SI_123_September_FD_182720 | JGI IMG/M metagenome (GOLD analysis project Ga0233438, IMG submission 182720) | Seawater microbial communities from Saanich Inlet, British Columbia, Canada - SI_123_September2016_10_MG | ecosystem: Environmental > Aquatic > Marine > Inlet | place: Canada: British... | reverse complement strand
CATTTGTTGACACCAGTGATACAACTTGCGAAGCGAGTGCTACAGCAGAATATGGCGGTCACACAGTCAACATAGACTTACATTCAGGCAATACAGATTTAAAAGGTTCACAAGAAACTGGTACAGGTAACGCAGACCACGAGGCAAGAATCTATACATATGGTGGTGAGAATAATGATATATTCTTTAAACAAAAAGGTAATGGAGATAAGTACATGCAACTTATAGTACGAACTGATAATGGAGAACAATCAGTAGTACAAAAAGGAGATGGTGCTCATACAGCAACAATAGATTTAACAGGTTCATACACAACCGACTTATCTCTCACACAAGATAGTAATACAAATCAATCATACACACTCACAAACAACTGTCAGACATCTACTGGTTGCTCAGTTTCAGTTACACAGAACTAATATAAATAGTACCATGAAGAAAATATTATCACATTGGTCGATTGCATTTGTTACACTTATAGTTTTGACTTATATAGGATTTCAGGATCCGTGGGTCAAAGAAATACTACGACTCAAATCATTTGACTATGTACTACAGAACGAAGTAAAGGCTCCTTCTGAAGCAGTATCAATAGTTACCATAGATGAACAGGCAATCGAAAAGTACGGTCAATGGCCGTGGAAACGAGATGTTCTTGCACAACTCATATTTGATTTAAGAAATGCACAAACAGGCATTATTGTGATGCCATTATTGTTTAGTGAAGAGGATAGAATGGGTGGCGATGATGTGTTCTGTGAGGCACTAGGGTACGGTACAGTCATTGCACAAACAGGCACGACACAAAAGACCACAAGTAATGCAGTACCACGAGGCGTTGCAAAGATAGGCGACCCACTACCATATTTGTTTGAATGGCCGGGCATGGTTGGACCATTACCTAAACTTGCAGAGTGTACATCTGGTGTGGGCGTCATCAATACTGCACCTGAAATAGATGGTGTAATCAGACGAGTGCCATTGCTGATGAAGATAGGCGAAGAAGTCTATCCGAACATGGCAATCGAAACAATACGAGTTGCAGTTGGCGACCCGTCATATCAGGTCAAGGCAGACGAATCAGGCATCATTGCAATGAGAGTGCCTGCATATGCAACAATCAACACAGACACAAATGCGAGAGTCTGGGTACGATGGAATAAAGAATTTAAGACTATTTCTGCGAGTGCAGAGAACTTTGACGAACTTGCAGGAACGACAGTCATTATTGCCATGACGGCAGAAGGACTTGGTGGTGTCGTTGCAACACCGACTGGCGAACAGTATGACTATGTGATATCAGCACAGACACTACAGACGATACTTGATGGCGAAACAATCAAACGATATGATGAACTATTAGAACTACTCGCAGGACTTCTATTAGGCATTGCAATTATACTGATAACGAGATTTCTGCCATACTGGGTAATCGGTCTCTCATTGATTGGTATCTTCGGTTCTGGCGTATATTATTTCCAACATATGTTTACGACACAACTGGTTCTAGTAGACATTACATGGGCATTATTGACATTCTTTATCGTAGGGTTTCATAGTACATTCAATCGATTCATACTTGAATTTAGACTCAAACAACAGATTAAGAAACAGTTTGAACACTATCTTGACCCACGACAAGTTGCGGCTCTACAGAAGAATCCTGACTTACTCAAACTCGGTGGCGACAGACGAGAGATGTCATTTCTGTTTATGGACATTATCGGGTTCACACCTATATCAGAATTCTATAAGAACAAAGACGACCCCGAAGGTCTAGTAGTGTTAGTCAATGAATTCTTAGACGAGATGACGACTATAATACTAAACAATGGTGGTATGGTTGACAAGTTTATGGGCGACTGTATCATGGCAGTATTCAACGCACCAGTTGATATGCCAAATCATGCTGAAATGGCAGTCAAAAGTGCAATAGAGATAGAAGCAAAGACACTAGAACTCAAGGCACGATACAAAGAACGAGGTCTGCCTGATATCAATGTAGGCACAGGCGTGAATACAGGCACAGCGATTGTAGGTAACATGGGTAGTACAACACGATTTGACTTCTCAGTTATAGGCGATGCAGTCAACCTGGCCGCACGACTAGAGGCAACGGCAGGCAGAGGCGATTTCAAAGATTCGCCTACACTATATTCTAGTTACACGATGGAACAACTCACAGACATCAAGTCAGTTGAAGTAGATAAAATCAAAGTTAAGGGCAAAGAAGAACTAATAACTATCTACAAACCTGTATAAATAGTAGCATGGCAAAAACAGTATTCGACAAGATTCTTGATACAACAACAGGTCCTAAATCATATGATTGGTATAGGAAAGAAGTCAAAAAGATGACTACACCTGGTGCAAGGTCATTGATTAATCAAGGCAAGGCAACATTACGACCTAAGTATGGCGTGATGAATCTATTTGCATACGACCCAAAACACAAGGCAACATTACCATTTTATGATAAGTTTCCACTCATTCTGCCACTTCAGGCTGCAAAGGGTGGGTTCTACGGACTGAACTTTCACTATCTGCCTATGGCACAGAGAGTTACATTTCTAAGACAACTTTCTAAGTATGCAAGTGATAAGAATTTTGATAGAAACACACGATATAATTTAACAGGTGGCATAGAGAACAATAGATTCTTCAGATTGTGTATAAAACATTATCTGTTTAGTCAAGTTCGGTCATCTTTTTTAAACATTCCGCCAAACGAAATGGCAATCGGTATATTTTTACCAGTTGCACGATTCAAAGGTGGTACATTCGGAAACAGATAGTGGCAACATTAAAAAGAACAACATCAGCAATACAAAACTTTATTACTTCAATGAACAAATCTGGCGGATACGCTAGAACATCTAAATACGCTGTTGTCATAACACCACCAACAAGTCTTGCTCAATTGGCTAGTGAGAGAATTGAGCCTGTAGTTGAGGGCGGCCGATTTGAACAAGGATTCCCATCAAGTCCTGCTAACCCAAATGCCTCAACAATGCAGTCATTATATAAACAATTAGGTCAACAAGTAAATTTGCATTGTAATACTGTTTCAATGCCTGGTCATGATTTACAGGCACAAGATATGAAACACGGCTCTGCCCCAGGCAGACAGATAGTTACATCTCACGACTATGCAGGAACTATTAATGCTTCATTTTATTTAGATTCTCATATGAGAGAGCGACATTTCTTTGAGATGTGGCAGAAAATGGCAGTTAGTACAACAACACATAAAGCAAATTACTATGATGACTATATTGGCACAATGGAGATATTTCAGTTAGACGGACAAGGCGAAATTACATATGGAATTAAAGCGACCGAAGTTTATCCAACCACAATGGCAGGCATTGAGTATGCTTATGCAAACTCAAATCAAATTGCAACACAGGCTGTAAGTTTTGAATATAGACAATGGTATAATATGACAGCAGATACAATTGCAGGATATAAAGGAGTCAATTTATTTGACTTAGAGTTTAAGAGATACGGAATATAATTTTACATAATTTTACATAATAGGAGATTAATTATGGCATTACCACAAGTAAACACCCCAACATATGAGTTGGCTGTACCATCAACAGACGAGAAAATTAAATATCGTCCGTTTTTAGTAAAAGAAGAAAAGATATTAATGATTGCAATGGAAGGCAAAGAGCAATCGGGAATTCTTGATGCAGTAAAACAGATTGTTAAATCATGCACATTTGATAAATTTGATATGTCTAAAGCACCGATGTTTGATGTTGAATACATATTCTTAAATATTAGAGCAAAATCAGTTGGTGAGATTTCTACTGTAAATTTACGCTGCCTTGATGATAACGAAACATTTGTTAAAACCGAAATTGATTTAACAGAAGTTGAAGTTAAGATGGATGAAGAACATACTAATAAAATTGAGTTGACTGAAGAAATGGGAATGATTATGACATATCCAAATCTTGACTCATTTGCAGACTATGATGTTACCAATATTAATGCTTCAAACATGATAGATATGATTGCTTCATGTATCGCACAGATATATGACAAGAAAGGCGAAGATGTCTATGATTCAAAAGATTCAACTCATAAAGAACTGGTTGACTTTATTGAACAATTGAACTCAAAACAATTTGCAGAAGTACAAAAGTTTTTCGATACTATGCCTAAACTGACACACACAGTTACGATAGAGAATCCTAAAACAAAGAAAAAAAGTGAAATAGTATTATCTGGCTTAAACGATTTTTTCGTATAGCCCTTTCACACGGAAACTTAGAGCATTATTTTGAAACTAATTTTGCTCTTATGCAACATCATAATTATTCATTGAGTGATGTTGAGAATATGATGCCATGGGAAAGGGACATATATGTTCAAATGTTAATAGAACATATAAAACAACAGAACAAGAAACAAGAAGAACAAAACAGGAGATAAATGGCAGCACTACCACAAGTTCAAGCAAAATCAGGACAAATGTATGATGCAGATAGTCCGCAAGGCAAAATGATTGCTCAATCAAGACAGCGTGCCTCTGCGGCTGCGGCCAGTAAACAACCTTTTTCATCTGGCAGTTCAGCATTAGGTGGCGAAGGTATAAAACCAATATTTGAAAATATATCTAGTCAACTTACATCAATAGGCGAGAATGTAACCGCCATAGTTGACATACAACAAGCTGATACCAGAGGTGATGCTTTAAATTCTGCTAATGTTCCCCAAGACGATTTAATTCCTGAAGGACCTGATGATGATGGCATCTATCGTGAAGATGCAGGCGGTGGTGCCGGCGGTGGTGGATTCTTTTCTAAACTATTTGGTGGTGCAGGTGGTATCTTGGCGGGTGCAGGTGCATTGGTTGGTGGTTTTGGCGCCCTCTTAGCTGGTGGTGGGGTACTCTTAAAAGAATTCAATAACTTCGATGGAGAGAAATTCAAGAAGAATATTGAATCAATAATGTCTATAGTCCCAAGTATAACTTCTCCTGGGGCTGCAGCTGCTTTCGCAGTAGATACTGGATTATTCTTAATAACAATGACACAGATTGGTTTAGGCCTGGCAGCTTTTGGCATTGGTCAAGGAGTGGCAGGAATAGGACAAAAGTTTCTTGATTTTGATGCACAAGGTATCTATGATAATGTTGAAATATTATTAAGTATTACTAGTTTATTTGGTGAAGGCCTAGGCGCTCTAGCAGAAGGCGGTAAATTCTTTATAGCAATGACAGCTATTGGTGCTGGTTTAGCAGTATTCGGAGCGGGCGCTGCTGTAGGGGCGACTGGAGATGCTATCACTCAAGGAATTGATAAAGTTACTGGGGTAAAGTTTGCTCAGAACATATATGATAATGTTAAAACACTATTAAATATCAATAATTTATTTGGTAAAGGTCTAGGCGCTCTAGCAGAAGGTGGTAAATTCTTTATAGCAATGACAGCTATTGGTGCTGGTTTAGCAGTCTTTGGAGCGGGCGCTGCTGTTGCCGCAACAGGAGATGCTATTGGTCAAGGAATTGATGCAGTTACTAAAGAAGGTTGGGCACAATCCATTGTAGATAATGTTTCAACACTATTAGGTATCAATAATTTATTTACTGGAACTCTTGATGCCTTAGCAGAAGGCGGTACATTCTTTGTAGCAATGACAGCTATTGGCGCTGGTCTAGCAGTCTTTGGAGCAGGCTCTGCTGTAGGAGCCGCTACAGACGCTATTGGTCAAGGTGTTACAAAAATTAGTGAAAAAGGTTGGGCACAGTCTATAGTAGATAATGTTACGACACTATTAAGTATTAATGATTTATTTGATGGGTTTGGCGATGTCTTAAAAAAGAACGGCACATTCTTGATAGCAATGACGGCTATTACCGCTGGTTTAGCAGTATTCTCATTTGGGTCAGCAGTTGCTGGTGCCACAACAAACGCATTAGATGTAACTGATTGGGCTACTCGTGGAGAAGGAATGACTTGGTCGCAATCAATAGTAGACCATGTAACCACTCTATTAAGTATAGCAAGTCTGCCAAATGTTGGCGCTGACACATCAGACTTCGCCGGAGTAATGTCCGGTATATCCCTTGGACTTATTGCATTTGGTGTTGGTTCTTTCTTTGCTGCTGGAGCAGACGGATTGTCAAATTTTATATCTTCAGCTGAAGAAGGTGAAGGCTCTTGGGCCGATAAGATTAAAGACAAAGTAACAACACTATTAAGTATTATTAACCCAGAAGAAGGCGGTGCAACTGTAAGAGATGCAACAAACTTCTCTTTAATAATGGGTAAACTATCGGCAGGTTTAATGAAATTCTCTGGTGGTGAATTCGTTGGTTCACTTCTTAGTGTTGGTTCGTCAGTACTAAATTTCTTATCAGGTAGCGAATCTCCTGTTCAAGAAATGTTGAATATTGCAGAGAGTGCTGATGATTTAGAAAAAGGTGCTGATGCAATAGAATCTCTAACTAGTAGTTTATCAAGAATATCTGCATTAGCCTTTGATGGTTCAAAAATAAAAATGAAAGCATTTGCTGAAGATTTAGCAGAAAGTGTGCCTGTGATTGAAATGGCAATTATGGGAGGAACTCTAAATAAAGGTTTTCTTAATCTCAAAAAAAATATTACATTTAAAGGTCTTGCAAGCGATGATGTTGACTTTGCAACTGCAATTAATAATATTGGAGCATTAAGATATGTGTTAAGTGCAGACATTCAAGCATTAAATACTTCTGGTGGCGCAACACAACAACTAAAAAATTTATCAACAGAACAGATGACATCTAATGGTCCAGTAATCGTTAATAACATTGCAGACAACTCAACTACCTCTACTAGAGGCGGTGATGCAATCGTTTCTGACATGGCTATTGACCAGGCTGATTTACAAACTATGTTCTTATTACAACAGGGTGCAGTTTCAGCAATAACAAGATAAGAATAACTAACCCTTCTGTTTGAGTTGTTTTTCAGTCCAGATATCCCATATAATATTCCTATCATCACACCATTTACGGGCCGCTGCGAATTTATCTCGATTCATGCGATAGGTTTTCATCTCATATAGAACTGTTGACTTCTTTTTGCCACGACCACCTGTTGGGGGTCGCAAATCTTTAGATGGTTTTACTTCGATAAGATGAGTTTGCGTATTACCTTCAGCATTTTTCACCTTGATTAGAAAATCAGGAAAGTACCTACGCACTTTCTTGCCCACACTATCGTAGTATGGTATTGCTACTTCTTCACTTGCCCATTTCAATACGCCAGGGTTTACATCAAAATATTTCATTGCACGCCTTTCCCACCCTGAACGATAGATGATGTTCTCTACATCACCCATGTACTTGTTTGGGTTATCTGGTGTAAACTTACCTTTATATGGTGGCATAATGATTATAAATAGTTATATCAATATTTAGTAAAAAAAGGACAATAATGGCATTATTAAGTGATAGTTTAAATGTACTTGCAAGGAATGTCTTTGGGGGCAATGATGTAGCTGTATCATTAAGAAAATCTCCCATTGAAGTGAAAAGAGATATAGGTCCTACATCACACCTAAATAACGACCCATTTGCTTTCTCAAGTATAACATATCCAAGAGATGTGGTGCAAGACCAACAGAATGGTCACTATATGTTGTTCTACATCAATGTTCAAAACAAAACAAAGTACATATATCAACCAGCTGAGGGCGGTGCAGGTTCTAAGATAGGTGAAGAGGTTCAATATGAAAGACGAGGCGGAGCAGACACATGGACAGAATTTAAATCATACGGCGACACTAATGCCTCATATAGAGCAGACTTAGTAAAGAAAGGCGGAACAGGAAATGTACTCGACTCTGACGGAGTTAGTTTGAAGAAAGGTCGAAAGGCAAGAACTGGAATTAATTCTGTGATACCAACAACTACAAGAATTACCGACTCTATTGCAATATATCTACCACCGAATGTGCAAGACAAAACAACCGCTGGATATAACAATCAAGCTGAAATGGGTATGATTGGTATGGCTGCAGTAGGTGGAACCGAGTTAGTGCAGGCTTTAATGAGAAAAGACTATGCTGCTGCCCTTAAAAATGTCGGTGGCGCCGCAAAAGATATTCTTGAAGAAACAGCAAAACGAATGGGTAGTGCTTTTCTTGGCACTTTGTCAGGAGTTGACCCTGAATCAGTTACTGGACTCGCCAATAAAGCATTCGGTCAAGCGACTAACCCATTTATGGAAGTTATATTTGAAAAAGTAGGCATGAGAACATTCTCATACAACTTTACATTCACACCAAGAAACGCAGGCGAAACAGAAGATGTACAAAGAATTATTAAAATGTTTAGATTTCACATGATGCCTGAACTTAGAGGTTCAAGTGCCAGATATATGACACTACCTTCAACATTTGATATTCACTACATGTATCAAATGACCCCAAATGTAGCACATGAAAATAGTTTCTATAATAAGATTGCGACTTGCGTTTTGACTGATTGTGATGTTGATTATACTCCTGATGGTGTTAAGTCATTTCAGTCTGGTGCTCCTACGCAGATAAAGATGAGTCTATCATTTATGGAAACAGAGATGCTTACGAAACAACATGTAGATGCAGGATTCTAATGGCATATTCAGAGAAAGTATTAGACCACTACGACAACCCACGCAATGTGGGTAAGATGGATATGAACGACAAGTCAGTCGGTACGGGCATGGTCGGGGCACCTGCGTGTGGTGATGTAATGAAACTACAGATAAAAGTCAATGGAGGCGTCATTGAAGATGCGAAATTCAAGACTTACGGGTGTGGTAGTGCAATTGCTTCATCATCCCTGTTGACAGAGTGGGTAAAGGGCAAGACACTAGACGAGGCAAGAGCAATAAAGAACATAGATATCGTAGAAGAACTCAGTCTACCGCCAGTAAAGATACATTGTAGCGTACTGGCCGAAGATGCAATCAAGTCTGCGATTAAAGATTACACAAACAAGAATAGGACACACAGATAATGGCATATTTTAGTAGATTTCCACTCATGGTTTATGATGTAGCAGGCAATGAGAACTATAAACTATTGCCTGATATACTCAAACGAGTAAAACTTCGTTCAGGGTTGCGCTCAGGTTCATTTCTATTTGATGCATATGATGTGATTGACGGTGAACGACCAGAAGATATTGCGTTTCAATATTACGGCGATGCTCAACTACATTGGGTGGTGTTAATGACGAACAACATTACAGACAGATATTATCAATGGCCGTTGACACAACCACAGTTTCAAGAACACCTAGAAGATAAGTACGGCGCAGGCAATGAAGATTCAGTACATCACTACGAGAAAACAACAGATAGTGGCAGAACATCATCAAACGGTCCTAACGACTTCTCACACAAGGTAGAGTGTAATTCAGATGACGGCGACCCTGATATCATCACAAACAGAATATACGAACAAAGGAAACAAGACGAGTATAGGTCGATACGAATACTAGATAAACGATTCCTAGACACATTTTTAGAAGAATTTGATAACCTTATAGCAGAATAATAAATCATGGCAAACAAAAACCTAGAATTTGCAGGCGACTATGACTTGCAATATGTTTATATATCTAATCATAAAGGTCAAGGAAGAACACACAGCCTAAGAGGTGAGAACATCACCCAAATGATAGTAGAGTTAAACATCTATGAAGGCATATATAAAAGTTCGATAACAGGCTCAATGGTCATTGCAGACACAACAAACCTTATCGGCAATCTGCCAATTCAAGGCACAGAGAGAATATTCTTTAAGTTAAATAACAAATTAACTAATAACAGTTACGCCAACACTTTAGACTTTACAGAGAAAGGCGGTCATCCTTTACATGTATACAAAGTAACTGATAGAAAACAACTAAACGACACAACCCAAACATATACCATACACTTTGCTAGCAGAGAGTTTGTTCGTAATCAAAGAGTCAAAGTGAGTGAATGTTTTAGTGGTCGTATAGATGAGGCAGTCTATTCAATCTTTCAAAGACCTGAGTATCTTGACAGTAAGAAGAAATTATACTTTCAAAAGTCAAGAAACCAAGACAAGGTTGTTGTGCCTAATGTAACGCCGTTTGATGCTATTAAGATGTTAAGTAAGAG
>Ga0233438_10005880_pt1 | contig 10139 bp, 3 predicted proteins | sample SI_123_September_FD_182720 | JGI IMG/M metagenome (GOLD analysis project Ga0233438, IMG submission 182720) | Seawater microbial communities from Saanich Inlet, British Columbia, Canada - SI_123_September2016_10_MG | ecosystem: Environmental > Aquatic > Marine > Inlet | place: Canada: British... | reverse complement strand
GGACCTATCATATCAAATCCATATGCTTCAAACGGGCCATTCGGGGTTGGAAAACTCAAAACTGGAGGCTTATTTGGGTTATTGTCGGGTTTGTTTAATTGACAGTATTTACAAGAGCGAACAAAATTTGCGACCGCGTCTTTCATTTTTGGCCAATAATATTTATCAGCGATCCTCGAGTTCGTTATTTCAATTCCTGTATGACTATTTTCATGGTAAATTTTTATGATGTCATTTCGGGCCGCTTCCGGAACACAAATTCTATCGTTATTTTCAGATGAAAGAATCAGCTCTCCAGAATCCAAAATTTTGAGCTTATTTCTGTAAAAAACATAACAAGAGATATCTGAATCCGGATTATTCGGCCATCTATCTATCTTGACAAAGGAGCGAACTTTTTTCAATAAAGGATCAAGCATTTGAAGCTCAACAAAATTTTTCGTGTCAAGTGACAATGTCGAAATCTGCGCAACTTTTCTTGGATGTCGACTCAAGCAATCAGATACTTTCATATTTTTCGAAGGCTGTTGAATTATTTTATAATTATATGACATTATATCCGTAATCCAACGTGTAAGTCGGTCGTTATTTGATTTAAGCGAATTTATATATCGAAGATTACCGTTATCTGTAATCCAATCAAAGTTACGGCATTTCAAAAAAACATTCCATTTATTCATGCAAATCCTTGCGCTCAAAAGTTCCTTTTCCAAGATCGTATATTTACATTGACTTTCCGAAAAATTACCACTATGAAAAGCGACCGGTCGCAAACAATTATCGTCATGTGAATGATCAATTTCATTAACTCCGAATACGCACAAAAATAAACAACCCCCGAAAGACTTGTTTGATGCATCGCACTCTAAAACGTATTTTGCATTACCGAGCGGCGGGATAGTTAATTCAAGAGTTTTATCGCAAATTGCTTTCACTAAAAATTTAAATGCCTCCGAAGCCTCTGTTGTCCACTCGAAACGGCCTTTATGATAAGTTTTTGTAATTGGTTTCGCGATTGACGCAAACTTATCAATAAATTTTCTATGAAAATTAAATGCACCAAAAATAGACTGAGCCTCTTGTTTCGAGCTCGGTTCCTTTAAGTTTCTAATAGCTTCAACTCTGTCTATTGAGGGTTTAACGCGACTATTACAAATATGAAAGCCGCAAAACGTAATTTCCTTGTCGAAAAATGTGCATTTTTTCGAATTAAGTCTAAGATTATTTTTTGCCAAAATTGTAAAAAACTTTTTCAAATATAACAAATGATCTTTTTCACTCTTACTATGAATAGCGCAATCATCCATATAAGCTATTATTTCGCTCTTAGGAACCGACATAAGGGCTTTATCCATTATGAGCATGAAAAACGACGGACAATTCCGGGCGCCCATTGGCATACGCCGAAAACAAAACTGCCCAAACTCATTACTAAACGCACATTTCAGCGCTGTATCTTCAGTATTCTTAATTTGATGAAAACCTTTGTAAAGATCGACTTGAGAAAAAATTGTACTATCGCGTAAAAATGACAGAGAATCTTCCAACGATGGAAGCGGATAATGATATTGATGCGTTTGGGAGTTAAGCTTCCGGAAGTCAACAACGAGTCGCCATCGTCCGTCCTTTTTCTTGACCAGTAATGATGGTGAGTTCCAGGGGCTTATACAGGGCTCAATTATCCCATTACTCAAATAATTGTCCAAAATACGTTTTAGTTCCGATCGTAATGCAAATGGCGTTCTATAAGGGGGTGAACAGACTGGTTTATCCGTAATTGTGTCAATCGAAAATTCAGCGATAGAACACGATGGGAAGGAGTCTCCTTCTTTCAGAAATAAAAATGAAAATTCTTTTATAATCTCTATAAATTTTTCCCTGGTTTTTGGAGAAACATTACCAATTTTTATTCTTTCTAGGACCGATGAGATAACTTCATTTTTAATCTGGCCGACTGACGCGATTTCGCTTAGCTCAATCATTTTTGTTCCTTCGAGAATTTTTATCGATGAATCACCAGGGTTTATTATCAAACAACGAAAAATAGGATTATCAGGAGTAACATCTTGACATGAGGGCACAAGTTCTAATTTACAGTTATTTAACAGTGACTCTTCGAAAAAAAGCGAAAAATTTTTATTTATTTTTGTAACGTACAAGTCAACAAGTGTCTCGGTTTTTGGCTTAAATGTTAAAGTTTCTTGTAGAACACCTTCAAAACACGTGTCTACTTTATCGTCAATTTTTAATTCTAGAACATTTGCCATTCTTTGTACTGCGCCCGATTGAATAATTCGCCTGCGCTTTAAATCTAGAACCATCTCAAAATCCTCCATAGTAGAAGTTCCTAAGATTGAATTTAAGGAATTTTCGACAATATAAAATCGTCCTTTTCCCCAATTAACATTATTAATAAAAATATCGGTTTCGATAAAACCAAAAACCTGGACACTTGAATTGTTATACGCAGAAATTTTAAGATCATTTTTTTGGATAATGACCGATTCAGGAACGTGTTTTTTGTTAAGCAAATTTATTTGGCTTCCTGTATCGATCATTAATTTTACTGGTTTTTTATAAATATAAGCACAAAGAAAATGTTGGCGACCTACTGTATTTACAGAGCTAGAAAAGGCAATCGGATTGTCAGTTTGACCAGAACGCAATCCGATTTTTAGTTTCCCGACATATCTCGTGGATGTGGGGCATTTTGTCTTTGGGGAAATTTTGGGCAATCTTTTTGAACGTGACCTTGGGCCTTGCACAAATTGCAAATAACGAATCGACATCTACGCTTAGTGTGACCCGGTTTTCCGCAATGATTGCAGAAGAGAGGAAAGCGGTTTTGACCTTGATTTTGTTCGTTAAAATTCTGACCGTCTTGACCGATTTTGTGCCCAGTGAAATTTTGACCGCCCTGAAAATTTTGAAATCTGTAATTCTGAGCCGGAAAGTTTGGCTGAAAGGAAGGAAATCCAGAATTTTGACTTTGCTGCGGTACAAAACTATGTGCGTTTTGGACCGAATTTTCCGATTTTTTCGCAACTGTCAATTCCGAAATTTTAGCGGTCAAATCTTTAATCGCCTTTGAAAATTCCGCATTTTTACTTTCGTGAGCTTCCTGAATTTTCTTGTTATTATCATAAATCGCCTGAAGCTGTTTATTTAAGACTTCACTTGTCTCGTCCATGAACGTATTCAGTTGACTTGCGCCTACTGCCGAAACATGCGCGATCATATGACGTTCTCTTGCGTCCAAAAACTTAGCGATATCTTCAGCTGATTTCTGATAATAACAGTTATTTTTCAAGAACGTTATATTCGAGGGTTCAATCATTGATTTGAATTTCTCAGACACGTAAAAATTAACCGCTTCTTGCTCGACAAACTGACGCGCCAAACTTTTAATACGCTTCAAAAAACTTTCGAATTTCTCATTTTTTTCAGTTCGCCGCGCGAGCTTATCAAGCTGATTTTTAGCCTCTTCCTTCCGTTCTTCCTCCGTTTCCGACCCAAAAACATCAGAAATAAAACTCAGTGCACCCTTGAAAGTATTTTCGCCCGCTAGATCACGCCCATTTTCCACCAAAAATTCCGAAGTACAAGAATTTCTTACTAAATCGACAAATTTGCGCTCAATTTGGTTTTTTAATTCGGTGTCGTTTTCCCGCCCGAAATTCTCAACACTACGGTCAAAAAGTGCTCTAAATTGCTTGACTTTATCCTCAAGGCAAGTTTTTGAAATTTCAAATTCGTAGTGCGCCATTTCGGGACGAAAACTTTGATTAGTGGAAAGTGGGGCGATCTGCGCCATAAGAATTTCCTCTGGAAATCTAATCATCTTACTTTTTATCTGGTCGAGATCAGGTTTTGATTCGTCGCTCGGGGTCACCATTGATACGATTTCTCTAGAACTTTTCCGCGAAAACTCCGAAACTTTTTTATCACAATTAAAATGCAAACTTTAGGAAATCTAGCTCTAGAATTATTATAATTGCGATCACTTGCAGAAAAACAACATAAAAATTGCGTCTTGGTTGGTTATTTAATAAACGAGAATGAGGAAGAAGAGAAACAGAAAACAAAGAACCGGTCGGTTTTGCAACATTTCATCATTTTTCATGGCGCCATATTTCATCATTTTCTTCGCCGCGCCGCAGTGTGCGCCGCGACGTGAGCTCGTTTCGCCATCTGTCACGCTCGCGCCGCATGGCGAGTTCGCTTTCCATCTGTCACGCTCGCGCCGCATGGCGAGTTCGCTTTCGTCATTTCACCCGATCCGCAAGCCGGGCTCGTTTTCCTCAATTTTCGTTCTTCTTCTCGCTTGGTGGCGCCTTTGCCCTTTTCCGCGATTTTCAGGCTTCTCACTATGTGACCACCTTCAAAAAGCTGGAAAAGATCAAAAGCTGATTTTCGTGTCCAGTGCCGTGTCCATAATCGTTGTCAGTCCATGCCGGGTCCATGTTGTCGTAGTAGTTGTAGTGGAAGTTGTCGTTGTCTCCGTCTCTGTCGCTCTCTGACATATTTGAGCCATCTGGTCAGGATAACTAAAATAGCGGCCGTATTCGCTCTTCGACTTGTGATTACCTTAGCCGCGCTTTGATCGCGGTTAACCATTTTGGGATATTCTGCCCCAGGCACTTTGCGATCAGCCTTACTGAGAAGGAAGCGGCCCTAGGCTCGAACTTTTGTTCCAACGATTCCAGGGGATAATTGCCATCAAAAGGAGAAAATGCAGTAAATATACATACCGGAAAGAAATATCAAGCTCTAGAATGATTCAATTGACTCAATTGAAATCACGTGATTCTTATTCTAAAATATTAAAGAAAACTCTCTTTCGAGAGGCGGCTAATGTGCCTTCAAACTGTGAATCCACGCGTGCGTGAAGATAACTAGAAAATAAAATCCATTTATTTTCTTTATCAATTTGACTCAGAATTGATTCCCTACACGATTTAACGTGAAGCATGCATTTTGGCCGTGAATTATATAATGAATTATTTCGTCATTTTTTTTCTTTTTTATTTTTTGTATTGTTCCCCTATTCGTATCACTATGATCACTCCGAGGGTTGAAAATTTGAGCTTCTTTAAATTCATTTGATTTTCCTAAAACTAAGTGTCTGGATGAAAAACGAGCTGAAAATTTAACTTTGTGTGTTCCGGATATAACGAAGAGAATAAATCAATAATATAATCGCAAAATTTTGTTTTTGAGAAATACGGTATTTTTGGCAGATCATAATAAGATGCCAGACACTTTAGTTCGCAGTGGGATAAATCTGTTATCAAAACTGATTTTTTCGGTCGAAAAAATCCTAAAAACAAGTACTCTTCAGAAAGCGTTTTGTTCCATGAATTATGATTCTCGATTATCCAATATTTTATTTTTTTCGTTAAATCGGCCCGGTTTTCTCTCGGCGAATGATCGGAATTAAATCGTTTCAAAATATTTAAAAGAATCTCCTTTGTGAGCTCACTCAATTTTAAAACGCAGCCTTTTTCAACTTTTGCATTCTGCTTGTAATTTATTGATTCCGATTTAATCTTCGCGAAAAAGTCTGAGTCCTCGTTTTCCAGTTTAATAAAAACATGCATATTCTCCAGGTCGATCATTAACTTGTCCCCCCTCTGCTTCATTTTTGGAAGTTTTACCGGTTCATTTATTATTTCCGAGTTTAATAAAATTGACCGATTCGGGTCAATCTGCGCATGTTTTTTTGTCTCGGGGATTTCAAAAGAATCGTCACTCGACCTTCTGCGTTTTTGAGCTTGAGACCCTGAAAGATCTAATTTGTCATACGAGATTAAAATTCCTTCGTTATCTTTGATAACAGGCATTGGTAATTCATCGATTTTTACGCTTTCATTAATTGCCGATTTCATAAACCCAGATACAATTTCATCAATCTCGCCAGAACTTTCTAATTCCGGAACTTCCGCCAAGTCATTTTCCGAATTTTGTTTTGACCCACAACTCGACTCAAGGGTTTCAGAGCTTTTTATTTCTATTGTCCTGTTTGAACTCAAATCTGACTCATTTTCTGATTTTACAAAAGCAGCCGTTTCGAGAAAAATTTCATTAAGCATATTATCGAATAAAATCAAAACGCTTTCATTCTTAAGTTCATTTATGGCTTGAAGTAAAATTTGGTTATTTTCTTTTTTCTTGCTCAACAATTCTTGTAATTCAGTATCAGATTCTGTTGTTGATTCACTTGATGAATCAGTCGTTGAAGAATCAGATTCAGTTATCGCATTGTAATTTTCAAACTTCGAACTTTCGCCTAGATTTACTGATAAATTTGTAGAAATTGATTTTATTCGATCCGAGCCAGTTGTGTCTAAGCTAAGTAAAACGTCCGAGTTTATTGAGTTGAATCCCGAGTCGATAGAAGGGTTATAAAAATCCAAAAAATCAATCGAATTTGAGTTTTTATCCGTTTTAGTTAGGGGTTGAATCATATGAAAATTATTCTCTGATTTCTTGCATGAATATTCGACAGCTCTTTCGTTATACTTCTTTATGTCATTAGCGTGTCTGATAAAAATTTTTGCCGACTCGTCTTCTTCACAACTGTAGACCGTTTTTGACTTTTCTATAACTGTAAATGGTCCCAAAAATGGAGGTTTTTTCGACCGGAAATTTCTTATAAGAACTTTATCGCCAATTTGATACTCAACAAAATTATTATTTTGAAATAAATTTATTCTTTTTTCTTTTTCATTATCTAAATTTTCTTTTATTTTGTCAAAATTTATGTCTTGCTTTGAATTGTACTGTCTCCAGTTATGATCGAAAATCGAGTGCGGGGATTTAATGCCTGTTTCTACTGTGAATGGTGATAATCTCGTCACGCTGTGAACTGAACTATTTATTTCATGCAAAACTTCAGGAAGAACTTCATCCCAATTCATAAAATTACATTTTGCTCGTAAACGGGACTTGAGGGTGCGATTTAGATTTTCTACTGCCCCATTTGTGCTCGGGTGTCTTGGCGGGGATGAATTAATTTTAATATTTTTACTTTTACAGTAATTTCTTATTTCAGAAAATTCTGCTGCATTATCGAAGATCATGTATCTGGGAAAAATTGGATTTCGAAAAAGTAGATTTTTGAACACTTCTAGCAGATAACCTGATTTTTTTGAGTTGAGTGGTAAGCCATATGCTTTTTTCGAGAAAAAATCAATCCCAGTAAAAACATAAATGTTTCCGCGATCTGTTACTCTCAAGGGACCTATCATATCAAATCCATATGCTTCAAACGGGCCATTCGGGGTTGGAAAACTCAAAACTGGAGGCTTATTTGGGTTATTGTCGGGTTTGTTTAATTGACAGTATTTACAAGAGCGAACAAAATCTGCGACCGCGTCTTTCATTTTTGGCCAATAATATTTATCAGCGATCCTCGAGTTCGTTATTTCAATTCCTGTATGACTATTTTCGTGGTAAATTTTTATGATATCATTTCGGGCCGCTTCCGGGACACAAATTCTATCGTTATTTTCAGTTGAAAGAATCAGCTCTCCAGAATCCAAAATTTTGAGCTTATTTCTGTAAAAAACATAACAAGAGATATCTGAATCCGGATTATTAGGCCACCTATCTATCTTGACAAAGGAACGAACTTTTTTCAATAAAGGATCAAGCATTTGTAGCTCAACAAAATTTTTCGTGTCAAGTGACAATGTCGAAATCTGCGCAACTTTTCTTGGATGTCGACTCAAGCAATCAGATATTTTCATATTTTTCGAAGGCTGTTGAATTATTTTATAATTATATGACATTATATCCGTAATCCAACGTTGAAGTCGGTCGTTATTTGATTTAAGCGAGTTTATATATCGAAGATTACCATTATCTGTAATCCAATCAAAGTTACGGCATTTCAAAAAAACATTCCATTTATTCATGCAAATCCTTGCGCTTAAAAGTTCCTTTTCCAAGATCGTATATTTACATTGACTCTCCGAAAAATTACCACTATGAAAAGCGACCGGTCGCAAACAATTATCGTCATGTGAATGAGCCCGATCACTTTCATTAACCCCGAATAAGCATAAGAATAGACAACCTCCGAAAGACTTGTTTGATGCATCGCATTCTAAAACGTATTTTGCATTATTGAGCGGCGGGATAGTTAATTCAAGAGTTTTATCGCAAATCGCTCTCACCAAAAATTTAAATGCCTCAGAAGCCTCTGTCGTCCATTCAAAACGGCCCTTATGATAAGTTTTTGTAATTGGTTTCGCGATTGAAGCAAACTTATCAATAAATTTTCTATGAAAATTAAATGCACCAAAAATCGACTGTGCCTCTTGTTTCGAGCTCGGTTCCTTTAAATTTTTTATAGCCTCAACTCTGTCTATTGAGGGTTTGACGCGACCATCACAAATATGAAAGCCGCAAAACGTAATTTCTCTGTCGAAAAATGAACATTTTTTCGAATTTAATCTAAGATTATTGTTTGCTAGAATTGTAAAAAACTTTCTTAAAAATAACAAATGATCCTTTTCGCTCTTACTGTGAATGGCGCAATCATCCATATAAGCAATTATTTCGTTCTTAGGAACCGACGAAAGGGCTTTATCCATTATGAGCATGAAAAAGGAGGGACAGTTCTTCGCGCCCATAGGCATACGCCGAAAACAAAACTGCCCGAACTCATTACTAAACGCACATTTTAGCGCTGTTTCTTCAGTATTTTTTATTTGATGGAAACCCTTAAAAAGATCAACTTGAGAAAATATTGTACTGTCGCGTAAATATGACAACGAATCTTCCAAAGAAGGAAGGGGATAATGATATTGATGCGTTTGAGAGTTAAGCTTTCGGAAATCAATAACGAGTCTCCATCGTCCGTCCTTTTTCTTGACCAATAATGACGGTGAATTCCAGGGGCTTATACAGGGCTCAATTATCCCATTACTCAAATAATTGTCCAAAATACGTTTTAGTTCCGATCGTAACGCAAAGGGCGTTCTATAAGGGGGTGAACAGACTGGCTTATCTGTAATTGTGTCAATCGAAAATTCAGCGATAGAGCAGGATGGAAAAAAATCACCTTCCTTAAGAAATAAAAATGAAAATTCCGTGATCATTTCTAAAAATTTTTTCCGAGTCTGCGAAGAAACATTACCAATTTTAATTCTTTCTAGGACCGATGAGATAACTTCGTTTTTAATCTGACCGACTGAAGCAATTTCGCTGAGCTCAATCATTTTTGTTCCTTCGGGAATTTTTATCGCTGAATTACCAGGGTTAATTATCAAACAACGAAAAATAGGATTATCAGGGGATACATCTTGAAATGACGGTACAAGTTCTAATTTACAATTTTTTAAAAATGACTCTTCGAAAAAAAGCGAAATATTTTTATTTATTTTTGTTACGTATAAGTCAACAAGTGTCTCGGTTTTCGGCTTAAAAGTTAAAGTTTCTTGTAGAACACCTTCAAAACACGTGTCTACTTTATCGTCAATTTTCAATTCAAGAACATTTGCCATTCTTTGAACTGCGCCCGCTTGAATAATTCGCTTGCGCTTTAAATCTAGAACTATCTCAAAATCTTCCATTGTAGAAGTTCCTAAGATTGAATTGAACGAATTATCGACAATATAAAATCGTCCTTTTCCCCAATTTACATTATCAATAAAAATATCGGTTTCAATAAAACCAAAAACCTGGACACTTGAATTATTATACGCGGATATTTTAAGATCATTTTTTTGGATAATGACCGACTCAGGAACGTGTTTTTTGTTGAGTAAATTTATTTGACTTCCTGTGTCGATCATTAGTTTTACTGGTTTTTTATAAATATAAGCACAAAGAAAATGTTGACGACCTACTGTATTTACAGAGCTAGAAAAAGCAATCGGATTGTCAGTTTGACCAGAACGCAACCCGATTATTAGTTTCCCGACAAATCTCGTGGGTGTGGGGCACTTGGTCTTTGGGGAAATTTTGGGCAGTCTTTTTGAACGTGACCTTGGGCCTTACACACATTGCAAATAACAAATCGACATCTTCGTTTAGTATGACCCGGTTTTCCGCATTGATTGCAGAAGAGGGGAAATCTGTTTTGACCCTGATTTTGTCCGTTAAAATTCTGACCGCCTTGAACAACATTT
>Ga0233438_10005877_pt1 | contig 10144 bp, 11 predicted proteins | sample SI_123_September_FD_182720 | JGI IMG/M metagenome (GOLD analysis project Ga0233438, IMG submission 182720) | Seawater microbial communities from Saanich Inlet, British Columbia, Canada - SI_123_September2016_10_MG | ecosystem: Environmental > Aquatic > Marine > Inlet | place: Canada: British... | reverse complement strand
AAGTTTGGTGTTACAGGATTTTGAGTACAAAAATCGTCTTTTTCGCAACTCAAAAATGTTAAGATTATTAAACTTAAAAGAACAAGTGTTTTTCTCATATTACTCTTCTACTTCTACGATTTTATTGATAGCTTCTAATAGTTTAAAGTCTAATTCAGTAACACCATCTGCATCATGAGTAGTTAAGGTGATATCTAAAGTATTATAAACATTTGTCCATTCAGGATGATGATTTAAAGCTTCACATTCATAGGCAATTCTATTCATTGCAGACATACAATCTTTAAAATTTTCGAATTCAAAATCTGTATTTAAGGCATCTTCATAAAATTCCCAATCAGGATAGTTTTGTAATCTAGTATTTATTTCTTTATCAGTAAGTTTTTTCATTTTTTTAAAAGTTTATTTGTTACTAGTTTATCCGTTAAGTTGTGAGTTTCTTAAAGCATTAAGCATATTTGTAATCTTTTCAATTTTTTGTCTTGCTAAAATAGTTTCATTTTCAGAAATAAACCCTAATTCTTTAGAAATTATGAGTTGATTTAACACTTCCATAGCAGAACTGAATGAAATTGTTGTAAAATGTTCTTTGTCTTTATTAGTTTTTCTTGATGTGCCTTTTGTTAAATTTGATGAAATTGATACAGTAGCTTTTCTTAGTTGGCTTATCAATCCAAATTTTTCTTCAGAAGGAAAATTTTTAGTAATTCTGTAAATGTATTTTACTAATTGTACAGATTCTTGCCAAACTATTAGGTTTTCAAAGGAATATATTTTCATAACTTTTAATTACAAATAAACGAATAAACCTTAAAAAAGAACAAAACCTAAAATAAATAAACCGAATTTAAATAAATCAAGTAATTCTATTTTTCAAACAAAACCACGGTTTCAATATGACTTGTATGTGGAAATTGATCAACTAAACTAATTTTCTGAATCTGATATCCAGCTTGGCTTAAAAGCTCAGTATCTCTAGCTTGAGTTGCAGGATTACAGGAAACATAAACCATTCTGTCTGCATTCAAATCAATGATTTTTTGCAATGTTTTTGGCATAATACCAGCTCTTGCAGGATCTAAAATGATTGTTTTAATTTTATCTTGATATTCAGGATGCTGAGCTAAAAACTTACCAACATCAGCTGCAAAAAAAATTAATCCTTCTATATTATTTCTTTTGGCATTTTTTTCTGCATCTTCAATGGCTGATACAACAATATCTACACCAACAATTTTAGCATTATTGCTTTTAGAAGCCACAATTTGCCCAATAGTTCCTGTACCACAGAATAAATCCATCACTACAGTATTGTCTACTTTAGATTTATCTTCTAAAACATATTCAACTACTTTGGTGTATAATTTTTCTGCAGATTTTGGATTGGTTTGAAAAAAGCTTTTCATGCTAATTTCAAAGTTCAATTCAAGCAATTCCTCTACGATTTTATCTTTTCCATACACTAAATCTATACTTCCAGAGGTTGCAATGGTTCTATCACCAACTTCATCATTTATAGTATGTAATAAACCAGCAACCCTATCACCAAAAAGGGCAACTAAAAAACTAGCGAATTTATTTAAATCAAATTTTGGTAAATCATATGAGGTTGTAACTAGATTAAAGAGTAATTCATTGGTTTTGAATGATTTTCTAACTACAAAATACCTGAAAAAACCTTCTTTTCTAGGTCCATGCCAAGGATCTAAACCAGTGTCTAAACAATATTTTCTGATGTTTTTTAGATTGTCTTCAAATTCCTTGTCAAATAAACCAGAATCTTTTTCTAGATTGTCTCCCATCCACCAAACTCCACGTCTTTTAAATCCTAAAGTAAATTCGTCTTTATCTCTTTTAGCTACTCTATCATAACCAATAGCAGAAAAACCATATTCCATTTTATTTCTGTAATGAAATACATTTGGAGAGGTTATAAATTCATCAAATAAATCTTCTATATTTTCTACTTTGCCAATTCTTTTAAAGAGAGATAAAGTGCTTTCTTTTTTATATTGATGCTGTAATTCTATAGGCAACTGAATATAAGGAGCTCCAGGAATATCTTGAAAAGGTACTTCTACTTCATTTTCTGAAGGAGTTATCACATCTATTAATTTTGCCTCAGCATATTTTTTACTTGACTTTTTTATCTGCACTTTTACCAATTGCCCTGGTAAAGTGTTTGGCACAAAAACAACAAAACTTCCTTCATCAGAATGAATTCTTGCAATTCCTTTTCCTCCAAAAGCATAATCTTCAATTTTAAGTTCTAAAACCTGATTTCTCTTTACAAATTTATTTCGTTCTCTTCTTGGCATTCTAAAATATTTGAATTGCAAAATTAGGAAAATTGAACACTATTTAGATTAATTTCTTATTTTTGTTTTTCTTCGAGGATGATTTCTTTCCCACGCTGAATTTCTGATTACTTTCAGAAGGATAAAGGTAGAACAGGAATGTTTTTAGTATAAACATTTAAATAAATTAAAATGACTGTTTTAGACAAGTTAACATCGCAACAAGCGATTGAGTTAGAGAACAAATATGGTGCTCATAATTATCATCCACTACCTGTAGTTTTAAGTAGAGGAGAAGGAGTATATGTTTGGGATGTAGAAGGTAAAAAATATTACGATTTTCTTTCTGCTTATTCTGCAGTAAACCAAGGACATTGTCATCCTAAAATTGTAAATGCAATGACGAATCAAGCAAAAACATTAAGCTTAACATCAAGAGCTTTTTATAACGATATGTTAGGTAAGTACGAGAAATTTGCTTCTGAATATTTTGGTTTTGATAAGTTATTGCCTATGAATACTGGAGCAGAAGCTGTAGAAACTGCTTTAAAAATTGCAAGAAAATGGGCTTATGAAGTAAAAGGAATTGATGAGAATAAAGCAGAAATTATTGTTTGTGAAAATAATTTTCATGGAAGAACAACAACTATTATTTCTTTTTCTAATGATCCAGTAGCAAGAAAAAATTTTGGTCCTTACACAAAAGGATTTTTAAAGATAGAGTATGACAATCTTCAAGAATTGCAAGAATCACTTGAAAGTAATAACAATATAGCAGCTTTTTTGGTTGAGCCTATTCAAGGTGAAGCTGGAGTTTATGTGCCATCTGAAGGGTATTTAGCTGCAGCTAAGAAAATGTGTGAAGAGCATAACGTGTTGTTTATTGCAGATGAAGTACAAACAGGTATAGCAAGAACAGGGCGTTTATTGGCAACTTGTGGTAATTGTTCCTGTGGAGACAAAAATTGTTCTGGAACACCAGAAGTGAAACCAGATATTTTAATTCTTGGAAAAGCATTAAGTGGAGGGGCTTATCCTGTTTCTGCTGTTTTAGCCAATGATGCAGTTATGAATGTAATAGGACCTGGAAATCATGGATCTACATTTGGTGGTAATCCTATTGCAGCTGCAGTTGCAATGGCTGCTTTAGAAGTAGTTACAGATGAAAAATTGGCGATTAATGCAGACAGATTAGGTAAAATTTTTAGAGATGAGTTAACTGAATTTTGTAAAACAAATAATTTAGTAGAATCAGTTAGAGGTAAAGGGTTGTTAAATGCCATTTTAATTAATGATACAGAAGAAAGCGCTACTGCTTGGGATATCTGTATTAAATTAAGAGACAATGGATTATTAGCAAAACCGACACATGGTAACATTATTCGTTTTGCACCACCTTTGGTTATGAATGAAGAGCAACTAAGAGAATGTATAGTTATTATAACAACTACAATTACTGACTTTAGTAAATAATATAAAGGTAGTTAAAATATAAAGCCATGATTTAAATTGTTAAATCATGGTTTTTTTTATTTTTGTTAGAATCTAAATTCAAAATTGATGAAAGCGCACAATCCAATTACACAGTTAGAAAAGTTAAATTTAAATACTGAAGCCAGAAGATTTTTAAGAGAAACAAGAAAATGGTCTTTTTTTATTTCAATTTTAGGCGTAATTGGTATTGTTTTTATGTTATTTGGTTGTTTATTGTCTTCTTTTGTTTTTAATTCTTTACCACAACAGGAAACCTTTCTTGTACCACTTAATATGAGAATTACAATTACTATTTTTTACTTAGTTTTAGGTTTATTGTATATGTTTCCTGTTTATTATTTATTACAATTCTCGGTAAAACTTAAAAAAGCACTAACTACTAAAAATGATGAAGTTTTAGCAGATGCTTTTCAAATGTTAAAATCTCATTATAAATTTATTGGGGTCTTATTTATTATTGTAATTTCATTAAACGTTTTATCTTTAGTTGCAATAGCTCTAGGAGCTTTTACATTTTTGTAGATAATAATGAGTAAAAAAAAACAGCCAAGTAAAGACTGTTTTTTTAATTCAAGATTACTTATTTTATTGGTATTGTTGCATTTTTTCTTCAAACTCTAACATAAAGGTATCCCAATCTAAAGTTGCTAAGCCATAGATACTATACAAGAAGTACAACCCATTAATACTTAGAGCTATTAATGCAAAAGTTTTAGCATTTTTCATTGCTTTAATATCTTCTATTTCATATTCTTCAGGTTGTTGTTCTACTTCTTTTAATTTTTTATTTGCTATCAAAAAAGAAGGTATTGCTAGTAATATTCCTAAACCTAAACAAATACAGCATACTAAACTGATAGAAGATAAGACGTAAATTAAGGTTGTGTTTAGTTTTTTCATGTAATTTTTTTAAATATTTATTTTAATTAGATAGTTGACAATGATTATTGATAAGTTTATGTACGCTAATCTACCAATAATTTTATTAGCATTTTTCACCTTTTTAAAAATATTAAAAATTGCAAATATTATTAATAAAATGAGTGTGAAAATTGCAGGATACATTTTAAATGCGTCAAATAAATGACCATTTATTAAAAGCAAAAAAGAACGTTGCAAACCACAGCCAAGACACTCTATATTTAAGAATGTTTTACTAAAGCAAGGTAACATGTAACTTTCTAAATCCTCGAACATAATTTATTTAAACATATCCATTCCTGGAATATTAGGCATACCACTTTTAGCAGCTACAGCCATTTCATTTTCATTTATTTTAGAAGCCTTTTCTATGGCTTTATTTAAGGTAATAATTAAGTAATCTTCCAGCTCTTCTGCATCGTTCAATAAAGAATTATCTATAGCAATAGATTTTATAGTTCTGTTTGCAGTAAGTGTTACTTTTATTTTATCATCAGCAGAATTTTCATCGACCAAAACTGTATCTAATCTCTTTTTTGTTTCTTCTACCTTTTGTTGAGCTTCTTTTAATTTGCCCATCATTCCTGTAATATCTCCAAACATTTTTTTCGATTTATTTATTTTATAACAAATTTAATAAATCAAATACATTTATCTTCATTCTTACTTAAAATGAAAAGAAAATTTCTAGAAGGCTTATAATTAAGTCTTATTTTTGCTAACGCCAAAAATTATTACAAATGAAGAGTATAGATTCCAAACTTCCAATTGCAGAAAAAAAAACAACTAAATTAGAGAAACATGGAGATATTAGAGTAGATAATTATTTTTGGATGCGTTTATCTGATGAGCAAAAATTAGCTGAAATTAAAGATGAGCAAACTGAAAAAGTTACCAATTATTTAGAAGCCGAAAACGACTATTATAAAGAGGTTACATCATATACTAAAGGTTTTCAAGAAGATTTGTTTCAAGAAATGAAAGGTAGAATTAAAGAAGATGATTCTTCTGTTCCTTATAAAAACAATGACTACTATTATAATACTAGATATGAGGTTGGGAAACAATACCCTATCTACAGCAGAAAAAAAGGAAATTTAGAAGCAAAAGAAGAAATTTTGTTTGATGTAAACGAAATGGCAAAAGGTTTCGAATATTTTCAATTAGGAGGTTTAAATGTTTCACCAAATAATAAACTGGCAGTTTTTGCTACAGATACAATAAGCAGAAGACAATATTTTTTAAGAATTAAGAATTTAGAAACTGGTGAAATCTATGACGATATTATAGAAAATACTACTGGAGGTTCAGTTTGGGCAAATGATAATAAAACCATTTTTTATACTAAGAAAAACCCAACTACTTTAAGAAGCGAAAAGATTTTTAGACACGTTTTAGGAACACCAACTTCTGAAGATGTAGAAATTTATCATGAAGAAGATGATACTTTTGGAACCTATGTAACCAAATCAAAATCTAAAAAATATATCATTATAAGCTCTTTTGCAACAATGACAACTGAATCTAGGTATTTAGATGCAAATAATCCTACAGGAGAATTTACAGTTTTACAACCAAGATTAAAAAACTTAGAGTACAATGTTTCTCATTATAAAGACCATTTCTATTTTTTAACAAATAAAGATGGTGCTACTAATTTTAAGTTGATGAAAACGCCTATTTCTAAAACAACTGTAGAAAATTGGGTAGATGTAATTCCTCATAGAAAAGATACTCTTTTAGAAGATTTTTCTATTTATAGTGATTATTTGGTTTTAGAAGAAAGAACAAATGGCCTTAATAAAATACGCATAAAACGTTGGGATAATACAGTAGATTATTATTTGCCTTTTGATGAAGAAACCTATTCAGCCGGAGTTTATGGTAGTCCTGAATTTGATACTGAAGTAATAAGATATTCATACAACTCCTTTACAACACCAAGTTCTGTTATCGATTTTAATATGGCTACCAAAGCCAAAGAAATAAAAAAACAACAAGAAGTTTTAGGAGGTAAATTTCAACAAGAGAATTATAAAAGTGAACGTGTTTGGGCAACAGCAAGAGATGGTAAAAAAGTAGCTATTTCTTTGGTTTATCATAAAGATACTGTGTTAGACGAAAATACACCATTATTACAATATGCTTATGGTTCTTATGGGTACACAATTCCTGATAGTTTTTCTACAACTCGTTTAAGTTTGTTAGACAGAGGTTTTGTGTATGTTTTAGCACACATTAGAGGAAGTGAATATTTAGGACGAGATTGGTATGAAGATGGAAAAATGTTGCACAAAAAAAATACATTTTATGATTTTATAGATTGTTCTCAATTTTTGATTGATAACAAATATACATCAGCCAAACATTTATATGCAATGGGTGGTTCTGCAGGAGGTTTATTAATGGGGGCAATTGTAAACATGAAACCAGAAATTTATAACGGAATTATAGCTGCTGTGCCTTTTGTAGACGTAGTTTCTACTATGTTAGATGATAGTATACCACTTACAACAGGTGAGTATGATGAATGGGGAAACCCTAATAATAAAGAGTTTTACGAGTATATAAAATCGTATTCTCCTTATGATAATGTTGAATCTAAAGAATATCCACACATGCTTGTAACTACAGGTTTTCATGACTCTCAAGTACAATATTGGGAACCTGCAAAATGGGTTGCTAAATTAAGAGAATTAAAAACAGACACTAACTTATTGTTTTTAGATACAAATATGGAAACAGGTCATGGAGGAGCATCTGGACGTTTTGAAGCATTAAAAGAAACTGCAAAAGATTATACTTTTATTTTAGCACTAGAAAATAAGTTAGATAATTAAAAGTACGTGCATTTTTTATAATTCAAATAGGAAATGTACTTTTGCACTCGATTGAAATGACAACAATGACAAGAAATCAGGGCATAAAAGATTCTATCTTAGATTTAGTAGGGCAAACTCCACTTGTAAAATTACAAAGAGTTACCAAAGATTTAAAAGGATCTTACTTCGCAAAATTAGAAGCTTTTAATCCGGGTTTATCTCAAAAGGATAGAATTGCACTGCACATCGTAGAAAATGCAGAGAAAAAGGGTATTCTAACAAAAGGAGCGACTATCGTAGAAACTACTTCTGGTAATACTGGTTATAGTTTGGCTATGATTGGTTTGGTTAAAGGTTATAAATGTATTTTAGCAGTATCAGATAAATCATCGCAAGATAAAATTGATTTACTAAAAACAATGGGAGCAGAGGTACATGTTTGCCCAGCAAATGTTCCTGCAAGTGACCCAAGATCTTATTACGAGGTTGCAAAGAGAATTCATTTAGAAACTCCAAATTCTGTTTATATCAATCAATATTTTAATGAATTAAATAGTGAGGCACATTATAAAACCACTGGGCCAGAAATTTGGAAACAAACAGAAGGTAAAATAACACATTTAGTTGTTGCTAGTGGAACAGGAGGTACTATTTCTGGAACAGGAAAATATTTAAAAGAACAAAATCCTAATGTTAAAATTTTAGGTGTAGACGCTATAGGTTCTGTATTAAAAAAATATCATGAAACTGGTGAGTTAGATTTAAATGAGGTTTCACCCTATAAAATTGAAGGTTTAGGTAAAAATCTAATACCTACTGCCACCAATTTTGATGTTATAGATATTTACGAAAAAGTGTCAGATAAAGAATCTGCTTTTGCTGCTAGAGATATTGTAGAGCAAGAAGGTATTTTCTGTGGATATACTTGTGGTGCAGTTTTACAAGCTACAAAACAATACAATGCACAAAATTATTTTACAGATGACAGTTTTGTAGTACTTATTTTTCCCGATCATGGTTCTAGATACATGAATAAGATTTATAACACAGAATGGATGAAAACTCAGGGTTTTATCGATTAATTTATTAATTCTAGTACTACTTTTTATCCATTGCTTTAACTCTATTTTTTTGCTAACTTTGCAATTGCGAAAAAAATAGTAGAAAATGACGACAGATTTATTTGATAGAATTAAAAAAGATAAAGGTCCTTTAGGCAAATGGGCAGATCAAGCAGAAGGGTATTATGTTTTTCCTAAGTTAGAAGGCCCTATTTCTAACAGAATGTCTTTTAATGGTAAGAAAGTAGTTACTTGGAGTATAAATGATTATTTAGGTTTAGCCAATCATCCAGAGGTACTAAAAGTTGATGGTGAAGCTGCTACAAAACACGGAATGGCTTATCCTATGGGTGCAAGAATGATGTCTGGTCATACACCTTTACACGAACAACTAGAAGAAGAATGTGCTGCTTTTGTAGAAAAAGAAAAAGCATATTTGTTGAACTTTGGTTATCAAGGTATTATGTCTGCAATAGATGCATTGGTTTCTAAAAACGATGTTATTGTTTACGATATAGATACACACGCTTGTATTATTGATGGTGTTCGTTTACACGCAGGAAAACGTTTTGTATATCGTCATAATGATATGGAAAGTTTTGAAAAAAATATTAAGCGTGCTGCAAAGATGGCAGAGAAAACAGGTGGAGGAATCTTAGTAATTTCTGAAGGTGTTTTTGGAATGCGTGGAGAGCAAGGGCGTTTAAAAGAAATAGTTGCTTTTAAAAAAGAATATAATTTTAGATTATTGGTAGATGATGCTCATGGTTTTGGAACACTTGGTGAAGGTGGTAAAGGAACTGGTTTTGAGCAAGGAGTTCAAGATGATATTGATGTTTATTTTGCAACTTTTGCAAAATCGATGGCAGGTATTGGAGCTTTTTTAGCAGGAGATAAAGATGTAATTCAGTTTTTACAATACAATTTACGTTCTCAAACGTTTGCTAAATCTCTTCCAATGGCCATGGTTAAAGGGGCCTTAAAACGTTTAGATATGATGCGTACTATGCCAGAGTTAAAAGAGAAATTATGGCAAAACACAAACGCTTTACAATCTGGTTTAAGAGACGCAGGTTTTGATCTTGGAACAACACAAACTTGTATTACACCAGTTTTCTTAAAAGGTGAAATTCCAGAAGCAATGGCTATGGTTAATGATCTACGTGAAAACCATGGAATATTTTGTTCTATAGTGGTATACCCTGTTATTCCAAAAGGATTAATAATTTTAAGATTAATACCAACTGCTACACATACCCAAGAAGATATTGATGAAACCATTACTGCTTTCTCTGCAATTAGAGAAAATTTAGAGAATGGGACTTACAAGAAAATTGCAGCTTCTATAGCTTAAATTTAAAGTACATAAAAAAAGCCGAGCTTATCATGCTCGGCTTTTTTATTACATTTTTTTATATCGGAGACATTATTTCTTTTTTCGATACAATTCTAGTTTTAGAAGGAAAGTTTAAACGTGTATTTTTAATTTCATAAATACCAGTTTTAATCTCTCCATTATTTAGAGTGATTTTCATTTTTTTTTGACTTA
>Ga0233438_10005869_pt1 | contig 10151 bp, 8 predicted proteins | sample SI_123_September_FD_182720 | JGI IMG/M metagenome (GOLD analysis project Ga0233438, IMG submission 182720) | Seawater microbial communities from Saanich Inlet, British Columbia, Canada - SI_123_September2016_10_MG | ecosystem: Environmental > Aquatic > Marine > Inlet | place: Canada: British... | reverse complement strand
TAAAAATATTATCCTTTTTTATAATTTATTTTTATTAGTTAAATTTTCTAATTATTTTAGTTGGTTTGATTTTTTATAGTTTTGGTATATTTATATCAATTTTTAAGTTTAAAGATTAGATATATTTTTATTTTCTAATATTTTATAATATGATCTAATCTTTTCTAATTTTCCATATTTCTTATGCCTTGTTGTGTTTTTATTATCTTTTGATTTAGTTGTTCGACTTTTTTTCTCATTTTTTCTAGGTATTGTATATCTTCATTTGATATTTCACTAGAAGTTGATTCATAGACGGTGTTTTCATTAGTGGTCTCTTTTTGGTTTGGTGTTAGATTTGGTTTTTGGGGTGTACTAATAGTTTGGATTGGTGTTTGGGGTTGGTTACTGTTTTGATTTGTGTTTTTAGGGCTATGTACTTGGTATGTTGTACTTTTAGAGCTACTGTTTTGTTTACTGTTTTTTGATATGTCTTGTTTTGATATATCTTCTGTTGTATCTTCATTGATACTATTTTGGTCTATTTTTTGAAGTGATTGATCATCTTTTATGCCTTGATTGATATTTGAGTTTTCTAGTTGGTTTTTTACTCTATCTTGTATATCTTCTATACTATTTTCTATATTTTGTAGATCTTGTATATTGTCTATATCTTGATCATAGTTTTTATACTCTATGTCTTCTATTTTTAGTATTTTGATATCTTTACTAAGCTCTTGTAAATCAAATGATTTATCATCTATTGTATTTAGTATTTTTAGGTCTATTTTTTTGTTTGGGTTTAGTTGATTGTATTTTTTTAGGGTTTGGATACCTTTTTGTTTCTGTTTTTCTAGGTCATTTAGTTCTAGTTTTAATTTCTGTTTTCTTTTTCGGTATAGATTTTCTTGATTGATTATTAGTTTTTTTATATCTATATTTTTATATTCTGGTTTTAGATTGGTTATGTCTAAGCTTTTTGAGTAGTCATATATTGGTTGGGTATTTTTTTGGGTATTTTCTTTTTTGTATAGTTTATAAAATGCTATGCTTGATGCTATTAGTAGTGTGGCTATTATTGATATATAGATTTTATCTCTCATTTTTATCCTATTTTGTTGTTTTTTTACTCTTTTTTTATTATATTTTTGTTTTTTAAGGTGTGAATTTTATAATATATATTTTGAATTTAGCCTTAAGCCAAACTTAAAAAATGTGACTATTTCATCACATTAAATAGTGATATATCTATATATTAGGACTTTGATATATATAAAAAGAATTTTGTAATTCTTTTTATAAAAATATCTTTTGATAAATATACTAAAAAATAAAATAATAAAAAATGAAAAATATATATATACATAATTTATAAAATATTTAATATGTCGTATATAATTATATGTTTTATTGTTGATATGTTATAATCCAAACAAATGAAAATAAACTCTATATAAAAGGTCTTATATTGGATAACTATGAGTATAGTGAGCTACTAAAACTACTAAATAAAAAACTATCAAATATAGAAGATATATTAAATCCTACAAACTTAGATATAAGATTAGATGAGATTAAAAAATTAGAAGAAGATCAAGAGTTTTGGACCAATATCCAAAAAGCTAAACAAATAGGTATAGAAAAAAATATACTTTTATCTAAAAGAGCAAAATTTCAAAAAGCAAGTTCTAGTCTAAAAGATAGTAATGAAATATATAAAATAGCTATAGAAGAATATGATGAAGAGACTATGCAGTTATTATATGATGAGAGTAGTCAATTAGAAGAGCTTATAAAAAGTACAGAAATAGAGGTAATGTTAAGCAATAAAGATGATTCATCTAATGCTATTATATCAATACATCCAGGTGCTGGTGGTACAGAGTCTCAAGACTGGGCTAGTATGCTGTATAGGATGTATCTTAGATGGGCTCAAAGACAAGATTTTTCTATTGAGGTATTAGATTATCAAGATGGTGAAGAAGCTGGGATAAAAGATGTATCATTTATAATAAAAGGGATCAATGCATATGGATATTTAAAAGTAGAAAATGGTATTCATAGACTTGTGAGAATATCTCCTTTTGATTCAAATGCCAAGCGACATACATCTTTTGCTTCTGTTATGGTATCACCTGAAATTGATGATGATATTGATATAGTAATAGAAGATAAGGATATTAGAATAGATACATATAGAGCTAGTGGTGCAGGAGGTCAACATGTCAATAAGACTGAGAGTGCTGTACGAATAACACATATTAAAACAAACATAGTAGTACAATGTCAAAATGATAGAAGTCAACACAAAAATAAAGCTAGTGCATTAAAAATGTTAAAATCAAGACTATATGAACTAGAGCTAGAAAACCAAAGAGCAAAAAAAGATGGTATTAGCAAGAGTGATATAGGATGGGGGCATCAAATTAGATCATATGTAATGCAACCATACCAACAAATAAAAGATACAAGAAGTAACATAGGCTATTCTCAAGTAGATGCTATACTTGATGGAGATATTACAAAAATACTTGAAGATGTATTGATATCTAGTTTTAAAAACTAACTATAAATAAGGTTATATATATATTGAATTTTATAAAAACTATTTTAATATACTACTTTTTAATATAGTTTTTACTACTTCTTTATCACTAAAGTCTATTTTTTCATCTTTTATAATCTGGTATTTTTCATCACCTTTACCGAGTATTAATACTACACTATTACTTTGTATTAAACTAATCCCATTTTTTATAGCCTCTTTTCTATTTGGTTGGATATATATTTTTTGTCTATTTGGAATATCTTTTATGATATCTTTTATGATATCTTGTTCATTTTCATATCTTGGATTATCTGATGTTATTATTATATCTTTAGCATATTTATAGGCTATTTGACCCATTAGAGTTCTTTTATCTTTATCTCTATTGCCCCCTGCTCCAAATACAACAATAATATCATAGCTAATAAAACTCTTAAAAACTTCTTCCATACCATCAGGTGTATGAGCAAAATCTATTACAATAAAAGGTTTTTGACTAATAATCTCTACTCTTCCACTAACACCTTGAAAACTATTTATATGTTTACAAATACTACTTAATGGTTTTGAAGTTAATTTATACACACTACTAATAGATGCTAAAATATTATATATATTAAATACTCCTCTTAAATGTGTATTGAAACTATACTCTTGATTTTCATATATAAATTTACCAAAAAGTCCTTTTGTTATATCATATGAAGATATTTGGAAATCTGACTTAGATGATATAGAGTATGTTAGACTATTTTTTGGATTATATTTAGAGTTTTTATCATCTTTATTGATTAGTTTTAAACTATCATCATCAAAAAAAGAGTTTTTTACACATATATAATCATCTAAATTCTTATGATAATCTAAATGATCTCTTGATATATTTGTCAAAATTTTTAGACTAAATTCTAATCCTTCAATTCTATTTTGAACAATAGCATGAGAACTAACTTCCATAATAAAAAATTGACATTTTTCCTCTTGGGCTTTTATAATATGTGAAAAATTAGTCAATTGATCAGGTGTGGTTAGAGTATAATCCTCTTTTTGAATTCCATTTATAAAAAAACCCTGTGTACCTTGAAGTGCTACTTTAAATCCTAATGATAATAAAAGATGATATATACAAAAAGCTGTTGTAGTTTTACCATTAGTACCTGTAATCCCAACTATTCTTATATTAGAAAAATCTACTAATGATATAAGTTCTTTAGATGACAGGAAAGATTTACATCCATTTTTTTTAGCCTCTTTGATATATTTTTCATTAGTTGAAGAGTATATAAAAGTGGTCTTTTTATTTGATTTTAGACTAGAATTAGTATACTGTTTATTGGATATTTTTAAAATCAAGTTTTTTGTCTTCTAATTTTTTATATAAGACTTCTATCTCCATATCATAAGAAAAGTTTTGATTAAATTCATCTAAATAGTTATATGCTATTGCATTAAAATCATTATCTATTAACTGAGTAACAAAATCAAAAAAATCCTCTTTAGAATCAATTGATATTTTACTACTAAACATAATATCTTCAAAAGCTATTTTAAAAGATCCTCTATTTTTAATAGATTGCTTAAAGTCTTCATATGTAATAGCATCTAATAAATCTACTTTATTAACAGATATTTTATCTAACATACTTATCATATTATCCATATCACTATCATATAACTTGATCACATTTTTACAGTACTTTATACTATCTTCTAAATTTTTACTACTATTTAGTGTTAGATAATCAAAAAGTGAAATAGCTTTTAGTTCATCTTCACTTGCTATATCACAAAAAATAGCATATAATTTATAAATTTCATTATTTGGCTCTTTTGATAATAGTTTACTATATTCAAATAGTGCTAAATCATAATCTTTATTCATAAAATAAACATTAGCATTAGTTAGTATCAATTTATATTCACTACTCATTAAATTAATTCCTCTATACGATTTTCCATACCAATAGGTACATTTATAATTTTTATTTCTGGATGAATGGCATCTTTTAACTCTTTTTCAACTACATATTTAAGTGTAGTACTACTTGAAGAACATCCCACACAAGAACCTTTTAACTGAACAAATACAGTTGAATTCTTTACAGTTATAAGCTCTATATCACCACCATCTTTTCTTACCATATTTGCTATTTTATTATCTATTATACTCTTAACTGGATCTAATAAATCCTCATCACTAAAAGGCATCATTATTTAATCTTTTTTTTAGTATCACAATTAATATATCCCACTAATGTAAGTGTAACAAATAGTATACTAAATATAGTATATACTATAAATTCTAAACTAATAGGCTCTTGAAACATCATATACTTTTAGCTTCAAATAAAGTTTTAGATACCACACTATCACATCTTTTACATAATTCATCTTCATCATAAGAGTTAAATTTCCAACACCTAGGACATTTTGCTTCTTTTGATCTATATATTTCAAAAATATTACCATCTATTTCAAAGCTTACTAAAACATCTTTTTGTCTACTTTCTACTATTTTACTAACAATAAACCAATCTTCAACCTCAACACTATTTAATTGTAATATATCGTAAGAATTTGTATATAAAACTAACTCTAAAGTGTTTTTAATGATTTTATCTTTTTTTAATATATCAATTGATTCACTAAATTTATCTTTAGCTCTTAAAAATAGTTCTTCATTTATATTTGAATTAACTATAGGTAAATCATACTTATTTAAATCAAAAACATCTTTCATATCATTTTTAATAATAGCTGGCGAGTGTTGTATTACTTCATCAATAGTATAAGTTAAAATAGGTGATAATAGACATAATAGTTTTTTAGTAATCATAGCCATAGCACTTTGTGAAGATAATCTATGTATATCATCTTTACTATCACAATATAATCTATCTTTACAAATATCCATATAAATACCTGATAACTCTACTACTAAAAATTGATTTAATCTATTCAATCCTTTTGAAAACTCATAAGCACTAAAAGATTCCTCTATTTCTTTAAAAACTTCATTAGCTTTAGATAAAATCCAATGATCAAAAACACCCATTTTAGAAATATCTACTATATTTTCAAGATCATTTGTATTAGCAAGTAAAAATCTTAATGTATTTCTAATTTTTCTATATATTTCTGAGTTTTGTTTTAATATATTATTAGATATCTTCAAATCACTTTGATAATCACTATTTGCAACCCAAAGTCTTAGTATCTCTGAACCATACTGTTTTAGTATCTTATCAGGGGAGACTACATTACCTTTAGATTTACTCATTTTTTCACCCTTTTCATCAACAGTAAACCCATGAGTTAAAAGAGATTTATATGAAGATACTTCACTTGATGCTAAAGATGTAAGCAGTGATGACTGGAACCAACCTCTATGTTGATCACTACCTTCTAAATAAAGATCAGCAGGATAAGATCCTGCATCATAATTTCTACTTCTTAATACAGCATTTTGAGTAGAACCTGAATCAAACCATACATCTAATATATCTAAGTTTTTTTCTAAATCTTTTGGATTATATCCACTACCTGGATATAAAAGCTCTTCAATACTAAGCTCATACCAAGCATCACAACCTTGTGTTTGAAATATCATAGCAATGAAATTTAATACTTTTTCATCAAATATAACTTCACCAGTGATTTTATTAGTAAAAAAAGCTATAGGTACACCCCAGTCTCTTTGTCTTGAAATACACCAATCAGGTCGCCCTTCTAACATAGAAGATAATCTATTTTTACCCCACTTTGGATAGAAACTAATACTATTTAATACATCTAAAGATTTTTGTCTTAAAGTACTACTATTTTCTCCATAATCTTTATCTACACTAATAAACCATTGCTTAGTAGCTCTAAAAATAATAGGTGTATGTGTCCTCCAACAGTGTGGATAAGAGTGTGTTATTGTAATATGTTTTAATAATGAACTACCTAAATCTTCAAGTATCAAATCATTTGCTTTAAATATATTTAATCCTAAATATCTATTAGTATCTATAAAAAGATTTTCTCTTACAATAGTTTGATCATATTTCCCATAAGCATCAACAGGCATAATTACATCAAGATCATACTCTAATCCAATCTTATAATCATCCTCTCCATGACCTGGTGCTGTATGAACTAATCCAGTACCACTAGACATCTCTACATGTTGACCTAAAATAACTTTTGAATCTTTATTATTCAATGGATTTATAGTATATGTATTTTCTAATTGCTTTGCATTGATATCTTTTATGATATCACCTTTTATGATCTCATCTTTTATTAAAGAGTTATATAATTTTTTAGCAACAATAAACTTATCACTTGTTAAAATATACTCTTCATCAACATTTAAACATATAGCCCTATTTGCAGGTAGTGTCCATGGTGTAGTAGTCCATATGACTAAACTAGCATCAAGTGTTTTATGTTTAAAAGCTACATAAATAGATGGAGATTTTTTATCTTTATATTCTACTTCAGCTTCAGCTAGTGCTGTTTGTGCTGCCCAGGACCAATATACTGGTTTGCTTCTTTGTTTTAATAAGCCTTGTTTGGATATTTGACAAAGTTCTCTATAAATATTAGCTTCAAATTGATAATCCATAGTCAAATATGGATTATCCCAATCTGCAATTACTCCTAATTGTTTAAATTCATCTTTTTGAATATCTACGAATTTAGTAGCATGATCTCTACACAGTTGTCTTAATTTAGTTTTAGATAACTCTTTTTTCTTTGTACTACCTAATTTTTCTTCAACTTTTTGTTCAATTGGTAATCCATGACAATCCCATCCTGGAACAAATCTTACAGATTTTCCTTGAAAATAGTGATACTTTACAACTATATCTTTTAATATCTTATTTAAAGCATGTCCTATATGTATATGTCCATTTGCATAAGGTGGACCATCATGAAGATTGAAAGATATAGCATCTTTTCTATTTGATTTCATTTTATTATAGACTTTTTGCTCATCCCATAATTTATATTTTAAAGGTTCATTTTGAACTAAATTTCCTCTCATAGAAAAAGTAGTGTTTGGTAGTAGTAAACTATCTTTATAATCCATTCTATTCTTTACCTTAAGATTTTTATATATTATTTATAATATTAATTGTGATTTTAACTAAAAAAATGTTAACAACTAATTAGAGTATATATTGATAATATCATTAAATATTTTTATATCTTTTTACTAAAAACTAATATTATTTTATAACATTTCAATAGAAATATACTATTAATTTGGTAGAATTTCATAAAAGATTCTAAGAAAGTGAGAACTAAAATATAATGAGTGATAAAATTTATGATGTAGTTGTTGTAGGTGGTGGGATTTCAGGTGCTGCTTTATTTTATGAATTGGCTAAATATACAAATGTAAAAGAGATATGTATGTTAGAAAAATATGAATCTCTAGCAACACTAAATACAAAAGGTAGTAGTAACTCTCAAACTATTCATGTAGGAGATATTGAGACAAACTATACATTAGAAAAAGCAAAAATCACTAAAAGAACGGCAAAAATGATAGAAAAATTTTGTCTACAATATAATCTACAAGATAAAATAATGTTCTCACATCAAAAAATGGCTCTAGGTGTAGGAGATAAAGAAGTAGAATTTATAACAAAAAGATATCATGAATTTAAAGAAGTTTTTCCTTATCTTGAATTATGGGATAAAGAAAAATTAAAAGAGTTAGAACCAAAACTAGTATATATGGCGGATGGTAGTCAAAGACCTGATAATATAATAGCAATGGGTGCAAAAAATGAATATACAACTGTAGATTATGGTGCTATGTCTGATGAATTGGCAATACAAGCACAAAAATGTGACTCTGTAACAGATATTTTTTATAATGCACAAGTAGATAGTATAAATAAAAAAGATGATATATATGAAATAAAAACAACTTCTGGTAATCTTTATAAGGCTAAATATGTAGTAGTAAATGCTGGCGCACACTCACTATATTTAGCTCATAAAATGGGACATGGTAAACATATGGGATGTTTACCAATGGCTGGAAGTTTTTATATGACAAATGAAAAATATCTAAATGGTAAAGTATATATGGTACAAAATGATAAATTACCATTTGCAGCACTTCATGGAGATCCTGATATATTAGAAGATGGTGTAACTAGATTTGGTCCTACAGCTTTAATGTTACCTAAATTAGAAAGATATAAAAAAGGTACTTATCTTGACTTTTTTAAGACCTTAAATCTTGATTTTAAGATTATTAAAATATTTTGGGACTTATTAAAAGAGAAAGATATAAGAAATTATGTATTTAGAAACTTTTTATTTGAAGTTCCTATTTTAAATAAAAAACTATTTGTAAAAGATGCTAGAAAAATAGTACCTTCATTAAAAGAAGATGATTTAGAATATGCAAAAGGATTTGGTGGAGTTAGACCTCAAGTATTAGATAAAAAAGAGCAAAAACTATTATTAGGAGAGGCTAGTATTGATACAAATGAAGGTATTATATTCAATATGACACCAAGTCCTGGTGCAACATCATGTTTAGGTAATGCTCAACGAGATGTTGAAAAAATATGTTCATATTTAGATCTAAAATTTGATGAAAAAAGTTTTTTAGAGGATTTAACAGAATAAAAATATAGTATTAAAAACTATCTTTATATAAAAAATATATTGACAACTAAGTAAAAAGCATGTATAATCCTAATTCAATTTAAAAAGTTTATATAAACTTTTAATATAGACCCGTTAGCTCAGCTGGTAGAGCATCTCCCTTTTAAGGAGGTGGCCGTTGGTTCGAATCCAACACGGGTCACCATTTTTGTATTTGATTTTTAAATTTTATTTATATTATAGGTCGATTAGCTCAGCTGGTAGAGCGCTACCCTTACAAGGTAGATGTCGCAAGTTCGAGTCTTGCATCGACCACCATTTTTTTAATGTTTTTTGTAAAAATATTAAATATATTACTAAACTATTGTTAAGGTCCCTTCATCTAATGGTTAGGATTTTGGATTTTCATTCCAACCATAGGGGTTCGAATCCCCTAGGGATCACCAAATTGCGCGGTTGTAGTTTAGTTGGTTAGAATGCCTGCCTGTCACGCAGGAGGTCGCGAGTTCGAGTCTCGTCAACCGCGCCATTTTTTAATACAAATATATTCAAATAATCTCATATTAAAATTATCATATATTTATGATTTATTAGTTATTATTCTTAAAATAATAATTATTTATATATAAGGGTATTATATATGTTACTTGGTGTAAATATAGATCATATAGCAGTATTAAGAGAAGCTAGAAAAATAGATCAACCAAATCCTCTTGATGCATTAAAAATTTGTGAAAACAATGGTGTAGATCAAATAACTATACATTTAAGAGAAGATAGAAGACATATAGATGATACTGATGCCAAAAATATAATAGAATATTCAAGTTTACCTGTTAATTTGGAGTGTTCTATAAATGAAGATATTGTAAATATAGTATGTAAATTAAAACCATCTAGAGCTACTATTGTACCTGAGAATAGAGATGAAATTACTACTGAGGGTGGATTAGATATTAAAAATAGTTTTAATGCCATTAAAAAAGTAGTAGATAAATTACAT
>Ga0233438_10005868_pt1 | contig 10152 bp, 7 predicted proteins | sample SI_123_September_FD_182720 | JGI IMG/M metagenome (GOLD analysis project Ga0233438, IMG submission 182720) | Seawater microbial communities from Saanich Inlet, British Columbia, Canada - SI_123_September2016_10_MG | ecosystem: Environmental > Aquatic > Marine > Inlet | place: Canada: British... | reverse complement strand
TTAAAAAAATTTCATTTTTTTTTCTCAAAATCAATGATTTATAATTTTCATAAACATTTGTGAATTTCAATAGTATATATAATATAGTATATATAATAAGGTAATGAGTTTTTTTTTTTGGCCTTCGGCCGATGCGCTGATGATATTAAATTAAAATAAAATTAATCTTAAAGATTTACTTACAAAAGAATACTACTAAATTTACACACAAACACCTTCTATGTCACTCAAAGAAAAACTTAATAATTGGGGAGAACAAAGAACTCCATTTGTTTTCATTTTAGATTATGAAAAAAGGAAATGCAAAGCATGGAAAACTAAGGACTGCCCAAAAGAATTTTTGTATGATTTTCAAGGAATCACTAATCAAGAAAATAATCTATCAAACGCTAAAGCCTTAAAACTTAAGATTACTCCACCAAACCAAATTGACTACATAAACAAATACCACCAAGTAATTAATGCGATTCAAAGGGGAGAAACCTATCTCATTAACCTAACCACCAAGGGTCAAATAAAAACAAATCTAAGTCTGGAAGAGCTGTTTAACAGTGTCAAATCCAAATATAAAATATTACTAAAAGATCACTTTGTTAGTTTCTCTCCAGAAACGTTTATTCAAATCAAAGATGGGCTAATCAAAACTTTCCCAATGAAAGGAACAATTGATGCTTCGACTAAAAATGCCCAGCAAATATTAGAAAATGATGAAAAGGAGAAAGCAGAGCACGCTACAATAGTAGATCTCTTAAGAAACGATCTAAGTGAGTTTGCTAAAAAAGTAAAGGTCGAGAAATACAGATATTACGAAGTCATTGAAACTAATGAAAAAATGATTGGTCAAATAAGCTCTATAGTTAGTGGTGAGCTAACACAAAATTATAGGTCAAAAATTGGCGATATTATTTACAATTTAAGTCCTGCAGGGTCTATTTCGGGAGCGCCAAAACAAAAAACCATAGAACTGATAAAAGAAATAGAACAAGAAGATCGTGGCTTTTACACGGGCATTGCAGGTTATTTTGATGGTAACAATTTAGACTCTTGTGTACTCATCCGATTTTTAGAAAAGGACAACACCTATCGATGTGGCGGCGGAATAACAAGTAAAAGCAAACTCAAAGAAGAATACGAAGAACTAATACAAAAAATGTATGTCCCTATATATTGAAAGCATAAGAATTAAAAACGGAAAGGCTGAAAATCTAGAGCTTCATCAAGAAAGAGTGAATAACACATTAGGACAAAAATCTGGTGAAGGACTAAATCTAAAAAATCATTTAGAGGATCTCAAACTAACAAACAGTGGTTTATTCAAATGGCGCATTGAATACAACAGAGAAAAAATTCATCAAAACCAATTAATTCCATATCACCCAACTACCGTTAGCAAAATAAAACTAGTAGAAGCTCCAAATTTAAAATACGCTTTAAAATATAGTAACAGGGAAATATTCAAAAGACTGCTATTGCAAAGTAAAGCAGACGACATAATCATTACACAAAAAGGAGTTATCACCGACGCTAGCTACGCCAACGTATTTTTCTGGAATGGTGTTCAATGGGAAACCCCCTCTACCCCACTTCTAAACGGCACACAGAGAAGGTTAATACTAAACAGAAAATTGGCAGTTGAAAAAAAAATTCATTTGAATGATATAAAACAGTATTTCCATTTCAAAAGAGTGAACGCCATGATGAACTGGGAAGACAGCCACATAGAAAAAATAGACATAATTATTTGTTAAATCAAAAGATAGACCTGAACAACCTAGGAATAAAAAACAAATATAATTATGAGTTAATTCGAGAATTCCTTAAAATAACATTTTTAAAACAACATAATATTTAAAAAAATCAAAGTATTAATGTACTTTCCTATTTGTTAAATAAATATTAAATTACTAAGTTTGTAGTTCGATTTTAACTAAAACTAACAAAATGAAAACAAAATTAAATGGATTTTTAACGCTACTTCTAGCGTTCGTTGTGCAGATTTCTTTTGCACAAAACAAATCGGTTTCAGGTGTTGTTTCTGACCAAAGCGGAACCCCATTACCGGGAGCCACTGTCTTGGTAAAAGGAACAAACAATGGAACTACTTCAGATTTTGACGGAAACTATACCATTCAAACTGCTAGCGGAGACGTACTTGTCTTTAGTTTTATTGGGTATGTTGCCAAAGAAGTTAACGTTGGAGACAGCGCTAATATTAACGTAACTCTAGAAGAAGACGCTCAAGCGCTTGATGAAGTAGTTGTAACAGCTCTTGGTCTTGAAAGAAAAAAAGATAACGACATTAGTTCTGCCACCGTTGTAAAAGCAGACGTAATTGCTCGTTCTGGGGAAGGTGGTTTATTACAAGGGGTTGCTGGTAAAACATCCGGAGTACTTATCACCTCCTCTGCTGGAGATCCAGGAGCTGGAGCATTCATTCAAATTCGAGGGCAAAATACAATATTAGGAGATAGTTCTCCTTTAATTATTGTAGATGGTGTTCCTGTTTCCAATAGTAATATTGGATCAAACACTGCTGGTGTTGTACAACAGTCTCGTTTAAATGATATTCCTGCCTCTGATATTGAGAGCATGACTGTACTCAAGGGTGCTGCTGCTGCTGCTGTTTGGGGTTCAGGTGCTGCAAATGGTGTGATCGTAATCCAGACCAAACGTGGAAAAGCTGGAGGCGGATTAAAAGTAAGTTTTTCTAGCTCTTTAAGTATTGACGAAGTTAACAGAGAACACGAAAAACAAGGGCTTTACGGACAAGGTTCAAGAGGCGTATGGAGCTCAAACGGGGGTGGAGCCTCTTGGGGTGACAAAATTTCTGATCGTTCAGGAGCAGCAAACTCATTAAATACCTCTGGCGCCTACTTCGTTGGTGGTGTAACTGGAGCTACCTACTACCCAATCACTCAGAAAAACGAAAGAACAATATATAATGATGAGAACAGAGATCAAATATTCAGAACTGGTATCACGCAAAACTATAATTTAGGAATAAATTTTTCTGCTAATGAAAAAAGCAGCACGTATTTCAGTTACTCAAAATTAGATCAAAAAGGTGTGATTAACGGATTGTCTGACTATGACAGAAATACCTTTAGAATCAATACCACAAATAAAATAAGTAATAAAATTGAAGCTAAGATTAACACCTCTTACATCAATATAAAATCCAACAGGGTTCAAACAGGATCTAACTTAAATGGTTTGTATCTAGGTTACCTTAGAACTTCTCCTGATTTTGACAATACAGACCATATTGGTACTTATTTTACAGGACCAAATGACGCGGTTGGTATTCCAAATAGCCAAAGGTCTTACAGGAATAGACAAATTGGTGAAGCTCCTGCTATATATAACAACCCAGGTTGGACTATTAACGAAGCTAAAAACCCAAATGAAGTGATTAGGTTCACCCTTGCGCCAGAATTGAACATTACTTTAAATGATAATTTAAAGTTCACAGGAAGATATGGTTTAGACTTTTATGTAGATAGAAGAGAAAACTATTACCCTGCTGGGTCTGCAGGTGACTGGAATAATGGAGGTTTCTACAAAAATGATTATTCTGAAAACACTCAAAACTTAAACCTGTTTTTAAATGGAAATAATACTATCGGAGACAAAGTTGGTGTAAACTGGGTATTAGGTTATGTGTTAGAGTCTAATGAATATTACAGATTTAGTTCATCTACTAATGTTTTTCTAAATCCCGACCCTTCTAAGCAGTTAGTAACTAATGCAGTAAATGGAAATATTTTAGCCTCTGAGAATAAAAATAAGGATGTAAAAAACTCCTTATACTACTCAGCATCTTTTGATTTATCTAAAAGATTACTTTTGGATTTATCTGGACGTTTGGAGAGAAATACAACCATTACAGACTTAAACTTCTACCCTTCTGCAAGTTTGGGTTATGTTTTAACAGATGCTTCTAACGCAAAAGGAGCGTTATCTTTCTTAAAGCTAAGAGCCTCCTATGGACAAGTAGGTATTGCTCCAGGTTTATACTTAAATGAAAGTAATTATATCACTTCAACTGCAGGATCAGAAGGTTGGGGAGATTATATAGATGGTGCTAATTACGGAGGAAGTATTAGAAGAAGTGGTGTACAAGGAAATCCTAATTTAAAAGTTGAAAGAGTAACTGAAACAGAAATTGGTTTTGATTCTAGATTCTTTGATAACAAACTTACCGTTGGATTTACATATTACGACAGACTTACAACAGATGGTATTCTTAATTTAGAAACTCCCCCATCTACTGGTTTTTCAGACAGATATGTAAATGCTGCAGAAATATCAAACTCAGGTATTGAATTTGATTTCAATTATAACCTGTATTCTAATAATGATCTAAAACTGAACCTATTTGGTAACTTTACTAGGTACAAAAATATTGTAGAGAGTTTACCAGAAGTAAGTAGATTAATCTTAAGTGGATTTAGCAGTACTGGATCTGTGGTTAAAGAAGGTGAGCCTTTTGCCGCTTTATTTGGTGGTGCATGGTTAAGAGACGGCTCAGGGAATATTAAAACTGATGCTAACGGTTTCCCAGATATTGCTATTGAGCAGCAAGTAATTGGAGATCCAAACCCTGACTTTAGAGCAGGTTTGGGTATGAATTTAGACTACAAAGCACTTAATTTTTCTTTCTTATTTGAAACCTCTCAAGGAAATGATATGTGGGGTGGGACCCAAGGAGTTTTAAGACACTTTGGTATTGCTCCAGAGACTGCTGTGGAGTCGGTAGCACCGGTAGATTTACCAATATATGGTTCAAGTAATGTTGTTCCTGCTGGGTCTACTTTCAGAGGTAACATTGGAGACTGGGGTGGTGGTCTAGTAGCCCTTGATCAGTCATGGTATTCCTCTAACGGAGGTGGATTTGGTCAAGTCGGAGAACAATTTATACAAGACGCTTCATGGATAAAGCTTAGAGAAATCACTTTAAATTACAATTTCTCGAGCAAAATACTAGACTTACTTGGCGCTAGATCTGGACAAATAGGTGTAGCAGGTAGAAACTTACTTCTAATTTCAGACTTTAAGGGAGTTGATCCTGAGGTAAACCTTACAGGAGCTTCTAAAGGTAGGGGATTAGATTACTTTACTAACCCAGGTACAAGAAGTGTCCTACTAAATCTAAAATTAGAATTTTAATCATTTAAACATAAAGTATTATGAGAAAATATATAGTATCAATTCTTTCAGTTTGTGCGCTCCTATCTTGTGAGGCACCAGTAGAAGGATTAAATGATAATCCAAATGCATTTACAGATGCTCCAATCAGCTTACTTATAAACCACGCATTATTGAATGTAGCATCAATTTCTGAAGCTGAACCGGCTAGGTTTGGAGCAATATTTACAGACCAATTGACAGGAGTAGACAGGCAATATGGAACTCTTAATTTATACTCTGTCACGGGTGCTGATTTTGACGAAGTGTGGGATGATCTTTACGGAAGAGGCATTTCACAGACTCAAATTGCAAAACAAAAAGCACAGGACGGTGGTAATACATTAGTTGTGGGCCAAACCTTAATACTTGAAGGTTACTACTTTGCAGAGGCTGCATTGGTTTTTAACGATGTGCCATACGCTGAAGTAAACAGCTTAGATTTTGCAGACCCAGTTTATGAGGAGCAGGAAACTGTTCTTAGAGCTGCCATTGGACTCATTGAAGATGGCATTGCAAAAGTGGGATCAGCAAGTGCTGCAAATAATGTATTTGAGACTGCATCTAGTTGGGCTCAGGTTGGAAATGCTCTTAAAGCTAGATATCTTTTAGCATTAGGGGAATACCAAAACGCACATGATGCTGCTGTTGCCGCTAACTTTTCAAGTAGTGAAAATGACTGGAGTATAATTCACACTACAGCAAATTACGGAGAAAACTTATTTTGGCAATTTGAAATAGAACAAAGACAAGACTATTTAAAAGTAGAAAATAGTTACATGTCAAGGTTACTTAAAAATGGCGAAGACGTTTACAGAGGAAATTCGAAAACAGATGAAACTGCTAGATATAATTTTTATGTAGCTCCAAATGGATTAAGCATGAACACTACTGACGGCTTTGCTGCACAAACAAGGAACTTCCCTGTAGTTTCGTTTGAAGAAGTTCAGATGATTATTGCAGAAGCTGCCGCTCGTCTTAATTTAGCTGCAAATTCTTTAGCTGCTATCAATAAAGTAAGGGCATCTAATGCAGTAAAATTCAGCTCTCAATATGATGCATATGAGGTATCAGACTTTGAAGTAGGAGGAATGGTAAACCACGGTGAAAGCACCCCATTCAATGCAATGATCAAAGAAGCCCTATTAGAAAAATACTGCTCAGTTATTGGAGTTCCGACATTTCAAGATGTTCTTAGAACAGAAAATTTAATAAATGTTCCAATTAAGAATTCTAATACAACTGTTATACCGCAGAGATTTATTTATTCCTCTGCAGAGCAAGCCTCTAATTCAAACTTCCCTGGATTGATTGGTTTGTATGTGAAAACTGACATATATAACTAATTAGATTTAGTTAATTTTCTTAAAGGCCATCTAATTTAGATGGCCTTTTTCATTAACTCTAATTATAAAATACTAGACATGAAACAAATAAAACTACTAATAGTTATCTTAACGATGGTTTTGACAGCTTGCAACAAAAACCACAGTTACAACAACAATGCTATAGCCACAGCACACCCACTAGCAAGTGAGGCTGGCAATGAAATGTATTTAAAGGGTGGTAATGCTGCAGATGCTGCAGTAGCTGCAGCATTTACATTATCTGTTGTAGAACCAAGCATGAGTAGTATAGGCGGAAGGCTTCAAGCCATAATAAGACTCCAAGACAACGAAATAAGAGGAATTGACGCGTCTACTCAAGTACCTGAAAACTACAATAAAGAAATTAAAGCAAATAATTATGAAACAATAGGAATACCTGGAACTGTAGCTGGATTATTAGAAATTCATTCAAAATATGGGCGTTTAGATTTAAAAACAGTCATGGAGCCAGCTATTAATTATGCAATGAATGGATTTAAAATACTGGAAGGAGAAAGTATTAGACAAGAATTAGCTAGAATTGAACTGATTAAAAATAAGCAGACTGCAAAATATTTTTTAAAGAATGATTCTATTTCATATGAAAAAGGAGAAATGTTTATTCAAAAAGATCTTGCAAAAGTCTTGAAAAAAATATCCACAGAAGGATCAAAAGGATTTTATGAAGGAGAAATTGCTGAAAAGATAGAAGAAGATATACTGGCAAATAATGGATTCATAACAAAAGAAGATTTAAAAAACTATGAAGTACTAAACAGTAAGATTCTAAGTGGGAATTATAAAGGCTACAAAATTGCTGCTTTATATTTACCCTCATACGGAGCAATAACGATTGAAATGCTTCAAATATTGAATCATTTTGATTTAAAAGAAAAAACAGATTACGAGTGGATAAGAACCATCTCAGAGTCAATTAAATTAGCTTATAAAGATAGAAGCATTCAAAAGGATACAATTCTGTTAAAAAAAATAGTTTCAAAAGATTATGCTCTAGAACAAGCAAACAAAATAAAAAAAGACATTATTCAAACTAAGCAAAATAGTAATGAACCAAAAGAATGGAATGCACCATTAGGACACACCACACATCTTACTACAGCAGACAAATCTGGACTTGTAATTTCACTCACTCAAACAATTGGACCGTTAATGGGATCTAAAGTAGCTGCTAAAGACTTAGGTTTTCTATATGCAGTAACCATGGGAGGTTACTTGGGTGATTACAAACCGGGAGATAGAGCAAACTCACATATTTCACCCACAATGCTATTTAACCAAAATGATGAATTAATCTTAGCCCTAGGTGCAGCAGGAGGAAGTAGAATAGTAACCGCAGTTGTCCAAGCGACAAATAGATATATTGACCAAGGGAAAAGTTTAACAGAAGCTATTTCTCAAGGAAGAGTGTATAGCCAAAATGATACAATTTTAATTGAAAATCATCAAGGCATAAAATGGACTAAAGAAACTTTTCAAGAATTAGAAAAAAACAATATTCCCTATAAATTGCAAAAAGAAATGGGATACCATGGGAGAATAAATGCAATTGCACTAGACACTATAAACAATCGTTGGATTAGTGTAACCGATCCTGATTGGGAAGGAAAAGCAATTGACAATTAAAAAATATCCTGCAGAAATAAAAAAATCAAAATAAAATCTTTTAATCTCAGATATTCTTAATCAACAGAAAAATATAAAAAGACCACTATATAGTGGTCTTTTTATATTGAAAATATTTATCCACTTATAGGTATAAAAAAGTTTTATATTATGTATTAATTAAATTAATGTTATTTACCCACTTAATTTAAAATAAAACCAATAATGAAAACAACTTTAAATGGGATTTTGACACTATTATTAGTGTTCGTTGTGCAAATATCTTTTGCGCAAGAGAAAACAATTTCAGGTACAGTTTCGGATCAAAACAATGTTGTATTAGGAGGAGTGAAGATTTTAGTTCAAGGCACCTCTAATGGAACACAATCAGATTACGAAGAAAAAGAAATACAAATTAGATAAAATTCAGGATGTAATAAATCTAGTTAAGGCACTCAATCAATAAGAATAACTTATTCTTATAAAAAATGTACATATTCAAAAACCCCCTACCAAAAGCAGGGGGTTTTTTGTTTACTTTTGCATCATGGAGAAACAAACGTATATATACGGCATTAGAGCTGTTATTGAGGCTATAGAAGCCAAAGAAACCTTAGACAAGGTCTTTATTCAAAAGGGACTGCAGGGAGACTTAATTAAAACTTTAGAAAACCTAATTAGAAAACAGGGGTTAAACACTTCTTATGTACCCGTAGAAAAATTAGATCGTTTGGCCAAACAACACAACAACCACCAAGGTGTTGTCGCGAGCATTTCTCCCATTGAATTCCACGAACTCGATCCTTTTGTAGAGCGTGTCATAGAAACAAAAGAAGCCCCTTTATTTTTACTATTAGACCAACTTTCAGATGTCAGGAATTTTGGTGCTATTATAAGAACTGCTTCTTGCACGGGAGTAGACGCTATTATCATTCAAAAAAAAGGTACTGCTCCAGTGACAGCAGACACTATAAAAACCTCAGCAGGTGCAGCCTTTCAAGTACCTATCATTAAAGTAGATCACCTAAAAGACGCCGTATTTCACTTACAGGCCTGCGGTATTCAAGTAGTCGCAGCCACAGAGAAAGCCAAGAACGACTTATATGAAGTGTCCTTTACAGGACCTACCGCTATTGTTATGGGGTCTGAAGACATGGGAATTACACCCTCTATTTTGAAAGTAGCCAACGCCCAAGCCAAATTACCCATGCAAGGACCTATTAGCTCTTTAAATGTATCTGTTGCCTGCGGTGTTTTCTTATACGAAGCGGTGAGACAAAGAAAATAATATGAATGAACCACTAGCAGAAAGAGTCCGCCCAAAGTCCCTAGAGGGCTATATGAGTCAAACTCATTTGGTGGGTCCTGCTGGTGTATTGACCAAGCAAATAAAAGCGGGTATTATCCCTTCTATTATTTTATGGGGACCACCCGGTACTGGAAAAACCACTTTAGCAAATATTATTGCCGCCCAAACAGAACGACCTTTTTATGCCCTTAGTGCTATTAATTCTGGGGTAAAAGAAGTGCGGGAAGTGATTGAAAAAGCCAAGCAATCTGGAGGATTATTCACCACAAAAAACCCACTTTTATTCATAGATGAGATTCATAGATTTAGTAAGTCTCAACAAGACTCCCTTTTAGCAGCAGTAGAAAAAGGATGGGTTACCTTAATTGGCGCTACCACAGAGAATCCGAGTTTTGAGGTAAATGCTGCCCTACTCTCTCGTTGCCAAGTTTACACGCTCAAAGCTTTTGAAAAATCAGATTTAGAAGCGCTATTAAACAACGCCATAAAGATAGATCCATGGCTTCAAGAGAAAGAAATTACCCTCAAAGAAACCAATGCCCTTTTTAGGGCAAGTGGTGGTGACGCCAGAAAATTGCTCAATATTTTTGAATTTCTTGTCACCCAAAATCCAGATAAAAAAGTAGTCATCACAGATGAGTTTGTAACCAGCAACACACAAAATAA